>Ga0265798_10002560_pt1 | contig 26730 bp, 22 predicted proteins | sample P3T30metagenome_FD_192430 | JGI IMG/M metagenome (GOLD analysis project Ga0265798, IMG submission 192430) | Plant litter microbial communities from East Loma Ridge, Irvine, California - P3 T30 | ecosystem: Environmental > Terrestrial > Plant litter > Unclassified | place: USA: California...
ACCGCGACTTCCTCGACGAAATCGTGAACGTGATCGTGCACATCGACGAGCGCAAGCTGAAGCGCTACTCGGGCAACTACTCCGCCTTCGAGCGCCAGCGCGCCGCGCACATGGTGCTGGCCGCCGCTGCGTTCGAAAAGCAGCAGCGCACCCGCGCCCACCTGCAGTCCTTCGTGGACCGCTTCAAGGCCAAGGCCACCAAGGCGCGCCAGGCCCAGAGCCGCATGAAGGCGCTGGCCAAGATGGAAGAGCTGGCGCCGCTGCGCGCCGCCGCCGAGTTCTCCTTCGAATTCCGCGACCCCGTCTCGGCGCCGAACCCGCTGCTGGTGATGGAAGACGTCGACGCCGGCTACCCCATCCTCGACGGCCACGGCGACAAGGTCGGCGGCAAGACCATCGTCCACCGCGTGAACTTCTCGCTGCAGACCGGCCAGCGCATCGGCCTGCTGGGCGTGAACGGCGCCGGCAAATCGACGCTGATCAAGACCGTCGCCAACGAACTGGCGCCGCTGGCCGGCAAGGCGACCCTGGGCAAGGGCCTGGTGATCGGCTACTTCGCCCAGCACCAGGTCGAGATGCTGCGCCACGACGAATCGCCGCTGTGGCACCTGCAAAAGATCGCACCGACCGTGCGCGAGCAGGAGCTGCGCAACTTCCTGGGCGGCTTCAACTTCCCGGGCGACATGGTCACCAGCCCGATCAAGCCCTTCTCCGGCGGCGAGAAGGCGCGCCTGGCGCTGGCCCTGATCGTGTGGCAGCGCCCGAACCTGTTGCTGCTGGACGAACCGACCAACCACCTGGACCTGGAAACCCGCGAGGCGCTGACCATGGCGCTGGCGCAGTTCGAAGGCACGCTGGTTGTGGTCTCCCACGACCGCCACCTGCTGCGCGCCACCACCGAGGAATTCATCATCGTCGCCGACGGCCGCCTGCAGCCCTTCGACGGCGACCTGGACGACTACAAGAACTGGCTGTTCCAGACCAAGCTCGGCAAGCCCACCGATGCCGGCACGGGCGCGACGCCGCTGCCTTCGAAGGACAGCAAGTCTGCGGCCGCGACCGCCGTCCCGGTCGCGGCGGTCGACCGCAAGGAGCAGAAGCGCCTCGAAGCCGAGGAGCGCCAGCGCGTCGCCGCCGTCAGGAAGCCGATCGAGAACCGCATCAAGCGGCTCGAGGAGCAGATGGCCAAGCTGAACGCGCGCAAATCGGAGATCGATGCGCGCCTGCTGGAGCCGGCGATCTACGAGGCGGACAAGAAGGATGAGCTGAAGACGCTGGTCGCGGACCAGGCTTTCCTGGTGCGCGACCTGGGGACGCTGGAAGAGGAGTGGCTGGAACTGCAGGAGCAGCTGGAGAGCCTGGCGGCTTGACTTCGGTCCCCGCCTTCGCGGGGAGTCATTTCCGGCAATGCCGGGAATGACGCTAGGCCACCTGCCGCGAAGCCGCCGGCCTTTGCACCGACATCAGCTTCTCGATGTCTACCAGGATCAGGCGGCGCCCACCCGCCTGCCCCAGCCCGAGCAGGTAGTCCGGCCGCTCGCCCTCGCCCGCCGGGGGCAGCGGCGCCACCTGGTCCGGACGCAGCGTCACCACGCCGGTCACGCCATCCACCACCATTCCCATCACGCAGCTGGACAGCTTGAGGATGATCACGTCGGTCATCGGGTCGGGCGCGTCCGGCGAGGTGCCGCAGGCCACGCGCATGTCGACCAGGGGCATGATCACCCCGCGCGACACCGCCACGCCATTGATGATCTCGCCGCTGGAGGCGAAGCGCTCGAGTGCCTTGAGCACGCGCAGTTCCTGCACCTTCGCAAAGTCGATACCGTATTCGAGGCCGCCGAGCGTAAAGCTCAGGAACTGGGTCGGGTGAGAGCCGGAAGAAGTCGTAATGTCTTGCATGGCGCGTCCTTTATTCAGGATTGTCATACTACGGTTGGCGCCCATTTTCACAATTGACTGCAGTCAATCTTTCCCATAAGCAGGAGCAAGCTTGCTTTCGGCCATTGTGTCCGTACAATGTCCGGCCATGCGCGCAAGCGAGATGAAGAGGAACCGATCATGTACCAGTGGCTGCGTCGCCTGATTTCCGGTCCATCCGCGCCTGCGCAAGCAATGCCTCCCCCAGTGCCCGAAGCGGCGCCCGAGCCGGCGCCGGCCCCGGTGCCCGCACTGGCATCCGTGCCCGCCGCCGCTGCCGTGGCCCCGTCCATCCGCCCGCCGGTACCGTTCGAGCTGCTCGACCGCGTCGGCACCGCATGGAACGCCTGGCTGTTCGAGCGCGCCGACGAAGGCGGCCTCGAACTCAATCCTTCCGAAGCGCAGGTGCTGGAGACCCTGGCCGGGATCCTGTCTTCGCAGCAGTCGGGCGCCGCGCTGGTGCGGCGCATGCCGGGCCTGATCCCGCAACTGCTGCAAAGCCTGCGCAGTGAGTCCTTTTCGGGCAGCGCCCTGTCGCGCACCATCTCGTCCGACGTGGTGCTGGTGGCGGCGGTGATCCGCCTCGCCAACAGCTGCTACCAGGGCACCGGCGCGACCGTCACCAGCGTCGAGCAGGCCGTGATCCTGATCGGCCAGGAAGGCCTGCGCCAGCTGATCACGACGGTCGCCTTCCGTCCCATCATCGACGTGCATTCGGGCTTCTACGTGCGGCGTTTGGCGCCGATCCTGTGGGAACACTCGGAGCGCTGCGCGGTCGCGGCGCGCAGGATGGCGGCGGCGCGCGGCGTCGAGGCCTTCGACGCCTTCCTGGCGGCCCTGCTGCAGAACGTCGGCCTGACGGTGGCGCTGCGCAGCATGGATCAGGTGACAAAAGGCCAGCCGCTGCTGGGCTCCGGCATGTTCTGGGCCCAGCTGGCGCGCGACACGCGCCGCCTGAGCGTCAGCATCGCCCGCGAGTGGAACTTCCCCGACACCGTGGTGCGGGCGCTGGACGAACAGGGCGGCCTGCGCAAGGGTGCGCACATGTCGCCACTGGGGAGCTTGCTGATGCTGACCGATTACCTGGGCAGGCTGCGGGTGCTGGTCGAGCAAGGGGTGCTCGAGGATGGCGACCCGGCGCTGATGGCCGGGTTGCCGGAGGATAGCGGGGAATGCTACGCGCTGTTAAGTTAGCACGTCGTTCCCGCGAAAGCGGGAACCCATGCTGAGCCGCCGTCGTTGGGCAAGCTGCGTGTCGACGAGTGACCGGACTTCGGTCGCTCGGTATGGATCCCCGCTTTCGCGGGGATGACGGTTTTTGCGCGGGAACGACGGTTAAGGTTTTACGGAAGCATCGGTCTTCGCCAGCTGCGCATTCTGCGCATCCAGCCAGGCCTTCAGCGGCGCGAAATAATCCAGCATCGCGGTCGCATCCATCTTGTCCTCGCCGGTGACGGCCTTCAGCGCTTCCGGCCAGGGCTTCGACTTGCCCATCGCGAGCATCTGCTGGAACTTCGCGCCGGCCTGCTTGTTGCCGTAGATCGAGCAGCGGTTCAGCGGGCCGCTGTAACCGGCTTCGCGGCACAGCGCCCGGTGGAACTGGAACTGCAGCACGTGGGCCAGGAAGTAGCGGGCGTAAGGCGTATCGCTGGCGACGTGGAACTTGGCGCCGGCGTCGAACCCGTTCTCCAGCATCGGCGCCGGACGCGACACGCCCTGGTACTGCTCCTTCAGCGCCCACCAGGCCTTGTCGTAGTCGGCCGGCTTGACCTGGCCGGCATACACCTGCCAGCGCCACTTGTCGACCATGTAGCCGAAGGGCAGGAAGGCGACCTTCTGCAGCGCGGTGTACAGCAGCGGGCCGATGTCCGCCGACGGGTCCGGTTCAAGCTTCATCAGGCCGACCTGCTTCAGGTAGGCCGGGGTGATCGACAGCGCCACGGTGTCGCCGATGGCTTCGTGGAAGCCGTCGTTGGCGCCGTTCTTGAACAGCGGCGGCTGCACGCTGTAGGCCAGGTCGTAGTACAGGTGGCCCAGCTCGTGGTGGATGACGCGGAAGTCCTCGGCGGTCGGGGTGATGCACATCTTGATGCGCACGTCGTCCTTGCCGTCCAGGTCCCAGGCCGAGGCGTGGCACACGACTTCGCGGTCGCGCGGCTTGGTCAGCAGCGAGCGCTCCCAGAAGGTCTCGGGCAGCTTGCGCATGCCGAGCGAGGTGTAGAAGCCTTCGGCGTAGCGGGTCATCGCCACGGCATCGGTCTTGCGCTCTTCCAGCAGCGCGGTCAGGTCTTCGCCGCCGTCCTTGGTGGCGGGCTTCAGCAGCGGGTAGAGGTTGTCCCAGCTCTGCGCCCACATGTTCCCCAGCAGGTGGGCCGGGATCGGGCCGGTGGCGGGCACCACCGAGGCGCCGTAGGCCTGGCGCAGCTTGAAGCGGGTGTAGGTGTGCAGCGAATCGTACAGCGGCTTGACCTGCTGCCACAGGCGCTCCATCTCGGCCGAGAAAGCCTCCGGGCTCATGTCGTAGCCCGAGCGCCACAGCGCGCCGGTGTCGGCGTAGCCCATGGTGCGGGCGCCCTTGTTCGACACCTCGACGTACTTCGCGTAATCGTCCTTGTAGCTGGGGGACTGGGCATGCCAGCCCAGCCAGACTTCCTTCAGGCGGTTCGGATCGCGGCTGGTGGCCAGCACTTTTTCGAGTTCGCCGAGGGGCATGCAGGCCGGCTTCGCGGCGCCTGCGGCGGCGGGAGGGCAGTACTTGGCCGAGCCGTAGGCGCCGGTCATGTGGGCCGCCAGGCGCGCGTAGGTGGCGCGGTCCTTCGCTTCCGGCAGCATCAGGGTCTGCTGCAGCAGCATCAGCTTGCGCGCGCTGGCTTCCGGCAGCTTCAGGTCCTTGTAGCGGCGCGCCTTCAGGGCGGTCTCGCCGCTCAGGGTCAGGAAGCCTTCGCTGGCCTGGGCCGTCATCGACTGGGTGTCGAGGGTGATGAAGTTCTCGGCCACCCATTCCGCGCGCTGGGCGTCCAGGCCGAGCTGTTCCAGCCTTTCTTCGGCGTCCTTGATGAAGGCTTCCGCCTCGGCGACGGTCGGCTTGCCCTGCGCGTTGGCGGGTACCTTCGCGGGCGCCTTGGTGGCCGCAAACGCCGGCAGCGCCGGCACCCCGCCGGCTACCAGCGCAGCCACCAGCGTCGCGATCAGGCTGCGGTGCAGTTTCGGTTGATTCGTCTTCAAGCTGTGATCTCCTCTTGGTCTTTTTGAATGTCGCTGCTCCATGCAAAACGGCCCTGCGCACCGGAGAACAGCAGTTCGCCATTCTGCGGCCCGCGCAGGCGCGTCCTGATCTCGCGCGGCGCTATGATATACGGACTCCCTGCCGCCGGGCTGAAGCCGAGCACGCGGACCAGGGTATCGCCCTGCACCTGCTGCACGCGCACAAGCGATACGCAGGCGGCGTCGCGGCGCTGGCGCTCGAGGTCGGCCAGCACCTTGCGGCCCTGTTGCTGGTCGGCTTCCAGCTGCTTGAGCCTGGCGGATGCCTCGCCGATCGCCTTCAGCGCCGGCGCCACCTCCTGCGCCATGCGCTGGAACTGGCGCGCCTGCTCGGGCGTGAAGCTGATCTCGTTCTTGCGCAGGCGCGAGGCCAGCAGCAGGTAGCGGCGCACCTCCGGCTGCGCGGTCAGGGTGTCCATGGCCGTCTTCTGGCGCGCCGTCAGCTGGCCGAACTGGGCCAGGCGCGCGCCGATGGCGGCGATGATCTCGTCGACCTGCGGCCCCTCCGGGCGCAGCACGTAGACCAGCATTTCGCCCTGCTTGCGCGGCATTGAGAAATCGATGGCCACCCGGCGCCCGGCGATGGCGCTGCCTTCGGCGTGGCCGATGTTCACCTCGTCGCCGATCACCTCGCAGTTGAGCGCGTGGGCGATCGTGATGCGGGTGCCGGACACCACGCAGTTCTCGGCGCGGTCCAGCACGATGGCGCCGTCGTCGGCGTGCAGCACCGCGCCCGAGGCCACACCGGACACGCGGATGTCGCCGTGCTTGTTATGGGCGCTGCCGCCGACCAGGTTGGCGTGCAGCAGGATGCTGCCGCCGCGCGAGACCAGGCTGCCGAACACGTCGCCGTGCACGGTGATGCTCTCGCCTTCGATGACGCGCTTTTCCTGCACCTCGCCGAATTCTTCGTAGTCGCCGGTCAGCTGCAGGTTGCCGGTGGTCTTGGCGCTGACGCCGTCGTGGCTGACGATCTTGTCGCCCACCGAGATCCTGCTGCTCGCGCTGTCGACCGTCAGGAAGCCGGCCTGCTGCGATACCAGGAATTCGCCCTCCTTCGTGCGCTCGACCTTCGTACCCGGACCGGCGTATTCGCCCAGGTCGACGTCCCTGCCCGGCTTGGCCGCCAGCGGCGAGCCGGCCATCTCGAAGCCGGGGGTGCCGCTGGTGAGCGGGATCTTCTGCAGCAGGCGCACCCCGGGCTGGATCTGCGGGAAGCGGTTCTGGAAGCTGTTCAGGTCGAGCCGGCCGTTGGCCAGTTCGCGCGGCGCGTCGTTGCGGTGGATGTCGTCGGAGACTTCGACGATGCGGGCGTCCTGCCCCGGCACCGGCTCGATGCGGCGGGCGACGGTGACGCGGTCGGCCTTGTTCGAGGCGATCGCGGCACGCACGGCCTCCAGGTCGATGCCGAAGCGGATGCCCTTGACCCACATGTCGGCGATGAATTCGTCGTGGTCGATGCGGGCCGGCAGGCCGGGCCCGTCCGGGTCGGCGGGGTCCGGCAGCCAGACCGGCTCGAAGTAGTATTCGGCGTAGCCCTTGCCGATCTTGACCGCGCGGTACAGTTCGCGCCGGGCGGGATCGAAAGGCAGGATGTCGGCGGCGATCCGGACCTGCTTCTCCGCGCCCTCAGGCATGGCGAGCGCCGGACCGTGGTCGAACAGGGCCTTGAGCAGGACGGGATAATCGATGCCGGCGAGGTAGTGGCCGCCGCGGAAGATGCTGTCGATGGCGGCCACCAGGGTGGTACCCAGTACGGCGGGATCCGCATACACGCCGTCGTGACGCTTGGCGATACAGTGTTCGGGGCTAGACACGTGGAACTCCCAGTCCAAGTACAGCCCGGCGAGGTCTGGGCCAGGGCTTAGACTGGGTAGCGTATCACGTAGATTGTGATGCGGAAAGAATTATGCGATCAGCGATGCCGTCAACGGCGGGGCGGGTACAGGTCCATGCCCGCCTCGTTGATCTGGCGGCGCATTTCGCGGCGTTCGTCCGGCGTCATGCGCCCGCTGCCGCTGCGGCGCACTTCGCGCTGCTCCTGCTGCTGTTGCTGATATTGCTGCTGCATCCGGCGCTGTTCTTCATAGGCGCGCACATCGTAGCGCGGATCGCGCTCCGGGCTCAGGTAACGGCCGCCGCGCTCGCCGCGGTCCCCACGGTCGGCCTGCATGGCCGGGTTGTCGCGGCGGTCGAACTGGCGCTCGCCGTACTGCTGGGCAAACGCGGCGCCCATGCTGCCGGCCATCAGCACGCACGCCAGCGCACCGCGAAGCGCGCAACGGGCAAGCAGCCCGGCCTTCGTTCCTGCGATGTTGTGAGTGACGCTGTTCATGGTGTGCCTCTTCCGCGATGCCAAGTAAGGAGATAAGCTAAAGCTGTGATTCGGTTTCAGTTTCGACGTGAAGCCAGTTTATGAGGATTCCACTGCGGGTATAAGGCTAATTGGGTAAAGTTTGTAACACAATGTAATGCCTCGGCAATATCTCCTGTCCGCGAACGGTTATGAAGTTACCATAGCGACATTAATCTGACAAATCTGACAGACTCATGAATGCAACAAGCTCGAACAACGGAGGCCAGAACAGCGGCCATTCCGCGAAGATCATGGTGGTCGACGACGACGTGCGCCTGCGCGACCTGCTGCGCCGTTACCTGACCGAACAGGGCTTCCAGGTGGTTACCGCCGAAAGCGCGCCGGCCATGAACAAGCTGTGGCTGCGCGAACGCTACGACCTGCTGGTGCTGGACCTGATGCTGCCCGGCGAGGACGGCCTGTCGATCTGCCGCCGCCTCCGCGGCGCCGGCGACCAGACCCCGATCATCATGCTGACCGCCAAGGGCGAGGACGTGGACCGCATCGTCGGCCTCGAGATGGGCGCCGACGACTACCTGCCCAAGCCCTTCAACCCGCGCGAGCTGGTGGCCCGCATCAACGCGGTCCTGCGCCGCAAGGGCCCGGACGAGATCCCCGGCGCGCCTTCCGAAACCCCGCAGACCTTCGAGTTCGGCGACTTCGTGCTCGACCTCGGCACCCGCACGCTGAAAAAGAACGGCGAGACCGTGCCGCTCACCACCGGCGAATTCTCGGTGCTGAAGGTGTTCGCCCGCCACGCGCGCCAGCCGCTGTCGCGCGAGAAGCTGATGGAACTGGCGCGCGGCCGCGAGTACGAGGTGTTCGACCGCTCGCTGGACGTGCAGATCTCGCGCCTGCGCAAGCTGATCGAGCCGGATCCCTCCAGCCCGCTGTACATCCAGACCGTGTGGGGCCTGGGCTACGTGTTCATTCCCGAAGGGCAGCCGCGCTAAGTGTCCGTTTCAGTGTCTCCGACCAGTTTTACCGCGAAGCGCAAGCGTCTGTTCGGCCGCATGAAGAGCGGCCTGTTCTGGCGCACCTTCCTGCTGCTGTCCTTCCTCACGGGCCTGTCGATGGCCTCGTGGATCGGCATGATCAACGTGTTCCAGCGCGGCCCGCAGGCCGAGCAGACCGCCGAACTGCTGGTATCGGTGGTCACCCTCACCAAGGCGGCGCTGACCCACTCGGCGCCCGACCTGCGCACCGAGCTGCTGTTCGAGCTGGTGTCGAACGAAGGCATTCGCATCCTGACGCTGGAACCGGACGACAAGGTCGAACCGCCGCCCTCGAACGCGCTGATGCCGGAGATCGCCGCGATGGTGCGCGCCCGCCTCGGCAAGGACACCCGCTTCTCGCGCAAGGTGAACGACATGCCGGGCTTCTGGGTCAGCTTCGACATCGACGGCGACAAATACTGGCTGATGCTGGAGCGCGACCGCCTGGCCGGCCTGACCCGCGTGCAGTGGCTGGGCTGGGCCACGGTGGTGGGCGCGCTGTCGCTGCTGGGTGCGGCGCTGATCTCGACCCTGATCAACCGTCCGCTGGCGCGCCTGACCGCGGCCGCACGCTCGATCGCCCAGGGCAAGCGCCCCGCGCCGCTGCCCGAGAAGGGCTCGCAGGAGATCATCGAGGCCAACCGCAGCTTCAACCAGATGGTCGACGACCTGCAGCAGCTCGAGAAGGACCGCGCCGTGATCCTGGCCGGCATCTCGCACGACCTGCGCACGCCGCTGGCGCGCATGCAGCTGGAGGTCGAGATGGCCAACCTGTCGCAGGAAGCGCGCGAGGGCATGCAGTCCGACATCGCGCAGATGGATGCCATCATCGGCCAGTTCCTCGACTTCGCCCGCCCGACCGAGGCCGCCACCTTCGTGCCGGTCGACCTGCCCGAACTGCTGAAAGACTGCGCGCATGCGGCCGACCGCCTGCCGGACGTGCGCACCAGGGTCAGCATCGAGCCGGGCGTCATCTACGTGCCGGCGAATGCCACCGACCTGCGGCGCGTGATCAACAACGTGATCGAGAACGCCCGCCGCTACGGCAAGACCCCGGGCCTTGATGTGACCGAGATCGACATCGTCTGCCAGGTGAAGATGACGGGCCACGGCCGCCGCGCGGTGGTCGAGATCGGCGACCATGGCGTCGGCGTGCCGGACGACCAGATCCAGCTGCTGCTGCGCCCCTTCACGCGCCTCGACACGGCGCGCGGCCAGGCCAACGGCGCCGGCCTCGGCCTGGCGATCGTCGAGCGCGTCATCACCCGCCACAACGCCGACCTGCAGGTGCGCAACCGCGAGGGCGGCGGCCTGGTGCTGCAATTCGCCTTCCCGCTGGCGTCCTGAACTTCCTCTTTTCTGCCATGACCGATACCCAACTCTCCTATTCCGACGTCGAACAGGCTGCCGCGCGCATCGAAGGCGCGGCGCACCGCACGCCGGTCCTGACGTCAACCACGGCCGACGCCATGGCCGGCGCGCAGCTGTTCTTCAAGGCCGAGAACTTCCAGCGCATGGGCGCCTTCAAGTTCCGCGGCGCCTACAACGCCATCGCCAGGTTCAGCGAGGCGCAGCGCCAGGCCGGCGTGCTGACCTTCTCCTCGGGTAACCATGCGCAGGCGATCGCGCTGTCGGCAAGACTGATGGGCATCAAGGCCGCCATCATCATGCCGAAGGACGCGCCGGAACTGAAGGTGCGCGCCACCCAGGGCTATGGCGGCGAAGTGATCTTCTATGACCGCTATACCGAGAACCGCGAAGAGATCGGGGCGCGCCTGGCCCGCGAGCGCGGCATGACCCTGATTCCGCCCTACGACCACCCGGACGTGATCGCCGGCCAGGGCACGGCCGCGAAAGAGCTGTTCGACGAGGTCGGCGAACTCGACCTGCTGCTGGTGCCGCTGGGCGGCGGCGGCCTGCTGGCCGGCTGCGCGCTGGCGGCCTCGCGGCTGTCGCCCAACTGCACCGTGATCGGGGTCGAGCCGGAAGCCGGCAACGACGGCCAGCAGTCGCTGCGCAGCGGGCAGATCGTCGACATCGGCGTACCCCAGACCATCGCCGACGGCGCCCAGACCAGCCACCTCGGCCAGCACAACTTCGCGGTGATCAGGAAGCTGGTGTCCGACATCGTCACCGTCAGCGACGCCCAGCTGGTCGAGACCATGAAGTTCTTTGCCGAGCGCATGAAGACGGTGGTCGAGCCGACCGGCTGCCTGGCCGCGGCCGCTGCCTTGCACGGGGTCATGCCGGTGGCCGGCAAGAAGGTCGGCATCCTGATCAGCGGCGGCAACGTCGACCTCGCCCGCTTCGCAAAACTCGTGAGCTGATCAATCCCGAAGAACAGGCGGTAAAACCGCCTGTTCTCGTGGCTTAGAAAACAACAGCACCCCGCTATTCTTCTTCCTAGTTTGATATCTCACAAAGGGAAGAAGATGTTTTCAGGATTTATCCATCTGTCGTCGAATGCCGTCCTGCTGGCGATGGCGATCTCGTTCGTTCTGACGATCTTCGGCAGCGAACTCTATCTGCACAGGTCGCGCAGCCACCGCGCCATCACCTTCCATCCGGTGCTGTGCCAGGCGTTCCGGATGTGGTTCTTCCTGACCACCTTCGGCATGACCGCGAAAGCCTGGGTTGCCGTGCACCGCAAGCACCACGCCAAGACCGACACCGTCGAAGACCCGCACAGCCCCGTCATCCACGGCCTGCGCACCGTCCTGCTCAAGGGCGTGCTCCTGTACCGCAAGGCCGCAACCGACCCGCAGGTGATCAAGACCTATGGCGTCGGCGTCAAGGAAGACTGGATGGACACCCACCTCTACACCAAGCACCGATTCAAGGGCGCGTGGTTCTTCCTGCTGGCGGAGATGGCGCTGTTCGGCGCCGAGCATGGCCTTTACATCTGGCTGTTCCAGCTGTCGGTGTCGCCGGTCTGGGCCGCCGGTTTCATCAACGGCTTCTTCCACGTGGTTGGCTACCGCAACTTCGAGACCCGCGAACATTCGCGTAACTTCTTCCCGCTCGGTATCATCTTCGCCGGTTCGGAGCTGCACAACAACCACCACGCCTATCCGGCTTCGGCCAAGCTGTCGATGCGCTGGTGGGAGTTCGATTCGGGCTGGCTGGTGATCCGTGTGCTGGCTTTCTTCCGCCTGGTTACCATTAACCGCGTCGAAACCGGGGTGCTCGAAACGCGCGAGCGTGGCGTGCTGACGGAAAACGGCGCCAACGCCTGAGCGCGTTAAGCCGCGCACAGTCGGGCCGGCCTCGGAGGCGTAGAGTTAACTTGCAACATAACTCTACAAGGAGGCCACAATGAACAAATTGCAGAAGCTTCTGATTGCCGGGCTGGTCGCCGGTTCCTTCGGCAGCATTGCCGCCCCGGCCATGGCCGATACCGTCATCATCCGCGAGGCGCCGCCGCCGCCGCGCGCCGAGCGCATCCCGCAGGCGCGCCGCGGCTACGTCTGGGCACCGGGGCACTGGGAGTACCGCCACGGCCGCTACGTCTGGCAACGCGGTACCTGGCTGCGCGAACGCCACGGCTACGCCTACAACGCCCCGACCTGGGTCGAGCGCGATGGCCGCTGGGTGATGGAGCGCGGCGGCTGGCGCCGCGGCGACCGTGACGGCGACGGCATCCGCAACGGCCACGACCGCGACCGCGATGGCGACGGCATTCCGAACCGGATGGATGCGCGTCCGAACAATCCGAACCGCGGCTAAAACGCAAAAGCGCCTCTCGAGGCGCTTTTTTTATTCGGGGATCGTGGCGAGGCTGACGGTGAACACACTGCCCTCGCCCGGTCCCCGGCTGTGCGCCGTCACCGTGCCGCCGTGCAGGGCGACGATATTGCGCACCAGCGCCAGGCCGATTCCCAGGCCGCCCTGGGCGCGGTCGGGCGTGCGCTCGGCCTGGGTGAACAGGTCGAACACCTGCGGCAGCAGCCGCGCGTCGATGCCGATGCCGTTGTCGCGCACGGCGATCTCCACCCGGCCGGCGTCGACGCGGCAGCCCAGCACGATACGGCCGCCGCGCGGCGTGTACTTGGCTGCGTTGTTCAGCAAATTGACCAGCACCTGCACCAGGCGGTTGGCGTCGCCGGTGACGAACACCGCCCCTGCTTCCTGCTCGATGACGAGCGCATGCGCCCGCACCGCGATCTGGGGCCGCGCCTGCTCGACGGCGTTGGCGACGACGGCGGCGATCGCGACCCGCGCCTGCTCCAGCTGGATCAAGCCGCGCGTGACGCGCGAGACGTCCAGCAGGTCGTCGATCAGGGAGGTCATGTGGCGCACCTGGCGGCCGATCACTTCGCTGGCCCTGGCCACCCTCGCCACGTCGGCGCGGCCGAACTTCAGGAGGTCGGCCGCCGCCGAAATCGGGGCCAGCGGGTTGCGCAGTTCGTGCGCCAGCATCGCCAGGAATTCGTCCTTGCGCCGGTCCTGCTCCTGCAGCGAAGCGAGCAGGCGCGCACGCTCGGCCTCGGCATTGACGCCATCGTCGATGTCGGTGTTGGCCCCTATCCATTCGCGCACCGTGCCGTCCTCATCGAGGATGGGCACGCCTTTCACCGCGGTCCAGCGATACACGCCGTCGGCGCGGCGCAGGCGGTACTCGACCTCGAACACGCTGCGGGTCGCCACGCAGTGCGCCCAGTGCCGGCTCACGCGCTCGCGGTCGTCCGGATGCAGGGCATCGAGCCAGCCGAACTCCTTCCACTCGTCGTAGCTCTGGCCCGTAAAGGCGCGCCAGGACGGCGAGTCTTCGAGCACGCGGCCGTCGGCGGTATTGGTCCAGACGATCTGCGAAGTCGCCATCACCAGCGAACGGAAGCGCTCTTCGCGCACGCGCAGCGCGCGCTCGGCCTCGATGCGCTCGGTGATGTCTTCGTGCATCAGCATGACTTCGAGCACGGCGCCGGCGGCATCCTTGATGGGATGGGCGCGCGCGGTCACCCAGCGCACGTGCGCGGCGCCGCCTTCGAGCCGGGCGACATCGTAGCGGATCGCCGGCATCTCGACCGCCTCCCCCGCCAGCGCGCGCCGCAGGCAGGCGGCGATGCCGCTTGCGATCAGCTGCGGATCGGCCAGCACGTTGTAGCCGCCAAGGATGAAGCCGTGGAGCGGCGTGCCTGCCTGGATCTGCCACAACGCCTCCCATGCCTTGTTCACGCGCAGCGTCCGGCCGTCGGGCGCGAGGATCTGGAGGCTGACCGGCGCCTGGTGGAACAGTTCGCGGTAGCGCAGCTCCTGTCGTGCTGTCGTTTCGGGAAAGGCTTGCATAGAGGGGGTATCGGGAGAATCGTCGGGTTGGCAATGAAGCATGATGTCACAGTCGGCGGCAGAGCGCACTGTCGAAAAAGCAATACGTGAGCACGGTGAGGCACCGAACAGAGGGCGGCGAACACGGCGCGCAGACTGTAGGCATACCACAGGAGATCGATATGAAAAGCCCTGTCAAGCTACCGAGCATGTTTGCCGCCGCCGCGTTCGCGGCCGCCCTGTCCGTATCCATGGCGGCGCCGGCACTGGCCGGCAATGAGATCGTGAAGTGTGTCGATGCGAGCGGTCACGTGACCCTGACCGACCAGCCCTGCGAAGCCGGTGCCGCGACGGTGAAGCTGTCGGCCGAGACCCCGCTGCCGCAGCATCACGTCGTCACCCCCGCCGAGCTGCGCCACGATGGCTGGAAACGGCCGCAGGCGGCCCGCCCCGCCACCCTGTCGCGCGACATCGCCACGCTGAAGGAAGCACGGCGCATGCTGATGCTGCAGGAAACCAGGCCGCGCCTGGCCGGGCTCAATTAAGCCGGGCGGTTCAATGTAGGTCGCGCAGCGATACGATGTCGCCCAGCGCCGGCTCGTTCGCCGGCGCGCCGAGCGTACGCACCAGCTGCAGCACTTCCTCGCTCTTGATGAAGCTGGCCGACGAACTGGCCGTCAGCAGTTTTTCCGGCGCCTGCGAGCGCGAGATCGCCCAGCCCTGCACGTAGTCGACGCCGATCTCGGCCAGCGTGCGCACCGTGGCCGCATCCTCGGCCCACTCGGCGATCGTCTTCATGCCCAGGTTCAGCGCCAGGCTGACGATGGCCTCGACGATGGCGACGTTGGCCGGATGGGCGTTGATGTTGACGATGAAGTTACCATCGATCTTCAGCACGTCGGCCGGCAGCTCCTTGAGGTAGGAGAAGGAGGTGTAGCCGGCGCCGAAGTCGTCCAGCGCCACCTTCACGCCGAAGGCGCGCACCTGGTCGATGAAGCGGCGCGTGTTGTCGAGGTCGTGCAGGGCCACGCTCTCGGTGATTTCCATGCACAGGCGCGAAGCCACGTGCTCGTGGCGCGCCAGGATTTCCAGCGTGTCCTGCACGAAGCGCTCGTCGTTCAGCGAGGCGCCAGACAGGTTCATGCAGACGAAGCGGGTATTGGTCAGCGACTCGACGTGGTCTTCGATCCAGGCCAGGGTGCTCGACAGCACCCAGCGGTCGATCACGCCCGCGCGGCCGCTCTTCTCGGCCGCCGCGATCACCGGGCCGGCCGGCGACACGCGCCCGTCCGGTTCGCGCATGCGCAGCAGCACCTCGAAGTTCAGCGATTCGTGCGGCGAGCGCAGCGACATGATCGGCTGCATCTCGAGGAACATGCCCTCGGTCGGGTTCGGGCCGTTCAGGCGCGCGACCAGGTTCAGTTCCGCCTCGCGTTCTTCGAAGGCGCTCGAGCCGCGCTTGTACACGACCAGGCCTTCGCTGTTGCCGTCCTTGGCTTCGCGGCAGGCGCGGTCGGCGGTCGAGATGGCGTCCTTCATCGCCATGCCCGGCGCGACTTCGATCAGGCCGACCGAGCCGCGCACGTGGAAGGCCTTGTCGCCGACCCGGTAGGGCGAGCCGCCGATGCGGTCGACGATGCTGCGGCAGATCAGCGAGGCCAGCGAGATCGCGGTGTCCGGCATCACGATCACGAATTCGTCGCCGCCCACCCGGCCGACCTGCTGGCTGCCGGCCAGCGTCATCGCCACCCGTTCGCAGACCTGCTTCAGGACTTCGTCGCCGGCGGCGTGGCCGAACAGGTCGTTGATCAGCTTGAACCGGTCGAGGTCGAGGTAGGCCAGGGTCAGCGGACGTCCCGGCGCCGTGTTCGCGCCCACCGTTTCGAACAGCTTCTCGAGCCCGCGGCGGTTGAAGACCTTGGTCAGCGGGTCGTTGTTGGCCATGAAGCGCAGCTGCTCGGTGGCCTTGTGCTTTTCGGTCACGTCCTGCAGCACCGCCTCGATGCGGCCGCGCGCCAGGGTGGCGCTGACCATGAAGCGCTGGCTGCCGTCGCGGCTGTCGAGCTGCATCTCGGCTTCGCTCTGCAGGTGCACCTTTTCATGCAGCTCGACCCACAGGCTCTCGGCGAAGAACTGCTTCCAGCCGGTGCGGCCGGGGACGATGGCGTCGGCGCCCAGCATCTTGCGCAGGGCCGGGTTCGCGCTCAGGAAGTTGCCGTAAGTGTCGAGGGTGAACAGGCCGACCGGCATGGCCTCGTAGGCGTGTTCGAGTTCGGCCTGGGCGGCGATCCGCTTCCTGGTTTCGATACGCATTTGCTCGGCGATCGCCAGCGCCGCCAGCAGGCTGGAGGCCAGCGCCGCGGTCACGCTGTTGACCACGCCCAGCAACTGGCGCGCGCCGAGGGCCGCGGAAAACACTTCGGTCAGGCCGCCCAGGTAGGTCACGACGAAGGAGGCGGCAAACCAGAGCGCCACCCGCGACTGCGAGCGCAGCATGATGGTGACCAGGCCCATGATCATCATCGTCAGTCCCGCCGCCACGACGCCCCACATCACCGGCAGGTAGGTCCCGTAAGGCAGCCACAGCGCGCACGGCAGCAGGGCCAGGGCCAGCCACTGCATGAAGCGCAGCGGCGTGATGAAACGGGTGCGCTGCAGGTCGTGACCGAACAGCGTCATGTACAGCGTCAGGGTCGAGACCGAATACAGCGCCATGGTCAGCGCGCGGCTCGGCAGCAGCCAGTCGGCCGGCACCACCTGCCCCAGCCATTGGGTGTCCCAGCCGGCGGACAGGGCGCCGACGCGCAGGTTCAGCATCAGCCAGGCCGCGAACTGCAGGTAGATGGCCTGGCGGTTGATGATGGCGGTGATCAGGATGAACAGGCTCAGCACGATCATGCCGCCGTCGAGCAACCCCGACTGGCGATGGAAGTGCTGGGCCGACAGCGCCAGCTCACTGGCCGGCCACAGCAGCGCGGTCACGTGCGCCGGCCCCGAGAAGGTGGCGCGGCACAGCACGTCGAGCGGCATGTTCGGCAGCCGCAGCGCGAAGCCCGACTTGACGGCGGCGAGCGTCCCCTGCTCCCCGCCGCGCGAGGCACTGCCCAGCTCCCGCAGGGTGGCGGCGTCCCAGCAGCGGATCGCAAGCGCGTGACGCGAGGGGAACTCGACCACCTCGTCCGGCATGCCGTGGGTACGCAGCCGGAACCACAGCGGCGCTTCGGAAAGATGGGTATCGTGGAAATCGACCGGCCGGGTGCCCGCCAAGGCATGCAGGGCCGCGGCGGGCGTCAGCGGGCCGGCGGTCTCGTCCACCGCGCGAAAGGCCAGCGGCTGGCTGCCGGTGGCGACGTCGTGGCTGTTCCACACCGCGAGCGCCAGCACCGAGACCAGTGCCACGCAGGCCGGCACCAGGTAGACCGACAGGAAACGCATCGTCGCTTCGACCATGCGGTGCGCTGCCATGGCCGGGCGCGTTTTCTGTGACGGTACAAGGGGCGGGGGCGGTTGAAACATGTGAGCAATCGATTGAACGTCAATTGCCCGCAAGAATACAGCCTGCCTATGATTCCGTCATGCAATTTTTCTTCAGGCAGTGGCAAACTGCCTGATCGGGCTGGCAAGCGGGGCCGTCTGCGGCATTACCGTCCTGGTCTTGTGGCGCGTCCGCAACTCGCCAATCTGGATGTCGGGGTGCACCGTCTGGCGCACGAACTTCAGCAGCGGGTGCTTGGCGGCGGTCCAGCGTGCCTCGGCGGTGGCGATTTCGAAAGCCATCACCCGGTGCGGCATGTTTCCGACATGGCTCAGCGGAATCATCTGGCCGGGTTCGAACACGTCCGAAAACATCAGCTGTTCATACTGGCGATCGATCGGCGCGCGCCCGGTGGCGATGGCGAATTCGGTGCCGCTCTGCTCCCAGAACTGGAAGAACGCCTTCATCAGGGCAACCTTGACCACGTGGCCGATGCGCCCTTCCGACACCCCCAGCCGGGTCACCTCGGCCAGGCGGCGGCCCTGCAGCCAGTCGGGCAACTCGATCGATTCCTCGACATGCAGCGGACCGTGGAGATTGGTCTGGATGCGCGCGGTGCCCAGTGCCGAGCCGTCCAGCTTGGACTCCGCCAGCAGCACGATCGTGTCGCTCGCATAGTCGCAGGCTTCCGGCAGGGCCAGGGTGCGTGCGAAGTCCGGCACATGGCGTGCGTAAGCCGACTGGCGGATGCCGACCGCCTTCCACAGCGCCTCCTCGGTATCGACGCGGCGCACTGTGAACGGCAGGCGCTCGATCGGCATCTCCTGCTTGGCGTTGGCGGAAACGAGAATCTCGGGTGGGCGCATGTCCATGGCAAACTTCCTTGGTTTAGGGAACATCAACAATTTATGTTGACTATTATCAATTCCCTAAAAAAATACGAACTGCTGAGCAGGCCCCCTTTTCACCCTTTATTCATGAATTTCCGCACGCTCGTTCTGCGCTTGTTCAATTTCTTTTTTTGTCACATAAAGCGCGCCGTCCCGGCCACCCGGATCGAGCTGCCCGGCAGCTCGCCGATGCCGGCCTGCAGGCGCGAGCGCATGCCCATGTCCTCGCCCTGCACCACTTCGATCGCGCCGCCGTGCGGCCAGCCGAGGTCGCGCAGGTAGCCCGCCAGGGCCGCGGTGCCGGCGCCGGTGGCCGGGTCTTCGTACACGCCGCCGAAGGCGAAGGGATTACGGGTGTGGAACAGGCGCGCGCTCTCTGCCCACACCAGCACGATGGTGACCAGGCCATGCGCCTGCATCAGGGTGCGCCCCGCTTCCAGGTCGTAGCGCATTGCCGCCAGCAGGTCGCGGCTGGCCAGGGCCAGCACAAGGTGATCGTTGCCGGCGTGGGCCAGGCCGGGCGGGATGCGCGGGTCGAGGTCGGCCTCGCTGTAGCCGAACAGGTCCAGCGCGGCGGCCACCAGTTGCGGATCGGCGGGCTGGCTGCGGGTCGGCGGCGACTGCAGCGCCGCGGCGGTCAGGCTGCCCTCGCGCCGGCCCTCGACCGTGATGTCGGCCTGGTTCAGCACCAGCGGGTAGACGCCATCGCCGAACTGGCGCGCCAGCGCGGCGCCGAGCGCGATCGTGGCGTGGCCGCAGAACGCGACCTCGGCCTCGGGCGAGAAATAGCGGACCCGGAAGGCCTGGCGCCCTTCCCCATCGCCGCTGCGCGCCGCGAAGGCGGTTTCCGAGAAGCCGACCGCATGCGCCATGCGCTGCATCTCGGTGTCGGGCGGCAGCGCGTCGCCGATCCAGACGCCGGCCGGGTTGCCGCCCTGGTCGCCGTCGGAAAAGGCGGAAATGCGCAGTACATCGGTGGACGTCGGGTTCATGGCTGCTCCTGATAAAAAGACCATGATAATGCCGGACAGTAAACATTGCTGACGGCTTGACGATGTCCCCAGGTCGGCCTATATTTAGATCATTGTCTAATTAGAGAAGAATCGAACATGTCGGGCAAGCTGACCGCCGCCTTCAAGGCCATTGCCGATCCGACGCGCCGCGAGATCCTGCACCTGCTGCGCAAGGAAGAGATGACGGCCGGCGACGTGGCCGCCCGCTTCGACATGACCAAGCCGACCATGTCGCACCACTTCTCGGTGCTCAGGGAGGCGGGGCTGGTCAGCAGCCGGCGCGAGGGCCAGACCATCTGGTATGCGCTGAACACGACGGTCCTGGAAGACGTCCTGGCCTGGGCCCTGGACATGGCCGGCGGCGCGGCGGCGAACAAAACCGGAAAAGGAGAACAGCAATGACGAAGACGCGCTTTCTGTGGTGGTCGGTTCCCGTGTTCCTGCTCGTGCTGGCGGCCACCGCCTTCGTGTACCGGGACCTGCCCGCGACCATTCCCACCCACTGGAACGGCGCCGGCCAGGCCGACGGCCACGGCCCGCGCGCCATGATCTTCCTGGAGCCGCTGCTGATGGGATTGACGATCCTGCTGTGGCCCACGCTGCCGCGCGTGTCGCCGGACAAATTCCGGGTCGAGGGGTTCAGCGATACCTGGTGGTTCAGCGGCATGGTGCTGGCCGGCCTGTTCGCCTATATCCAGTGCGTGCAGCTGGCGGGGCTGACGCAGGGCGCACTGGACATCGGCCGCGCGCTGCTGGGCGGTATCGGCGTGGCCATCGTCCTGCTGGGGAACGTGCTGGGCAAGGTGAAGCGCAACTTCTGGCTGGGCGTGCGCACGCCGTGGACGCTGGCCAGCGACCGGGTCTGGTACGCGACGCACCGGCTGGCCGGCAAGAGCATGGTCGCGGGCGGCCTGGTGGTGCTGGCCGCCGCGCTGGCCGGCCTGCCGGCTTATGTGGCCACCGCGGCGCTGATCGCGGCGGCGCTGGTGCCGGTGGTGTTTTCGCTGGTGTATTACAAGCGGCTGGAACGCGGCCTGTAAACGTCATCCCCGCGAAGGCGGGGATCCAAGTTCCATAAGCGTTACCGTAACGCGTGCAACTTGGGTTCCCGCCTGCGCGGGAACGACGAAATCAGAAGCCCGGCGGGCGCTCGCCGGCCACGCCGGCCGCCTTCTCCAGCGCCAGTCCCACGCGCGCTATCGTGCCTTCGTCGAACAGGCGTCCGATCAGGGTCACGCCATGCGGCACGCGGCGCGCCGGCGAGAAGGCCGGCAGCGGCTGCGCCGGGTTCGGCGCCCAGTCCGACCTCGCCTGCTCCACCATCACCGAACCGGTGCGCAGGGTCAGCGAAGGATGGCCGGTGAAATTCGAAATCGTCAGCATCTCGTCGCGCAGCGAAGGCACCAGCAGCAGGTCGACTTCCCGGAAGATGCGCGCCATCTCCATTGCCACCTTGCGGCGCATGCGGTCGGCCTGCACGAAGTCCACCGCCGACAGGAAGCGCGCTTCGCGGAACAGGTTCGGCCAGGCGTCCGGCACCTGGGCCTTGAGCTGGTCGACGCGGTGGTCCAGCGTGATCTCTTCGAAGGCCGCCGCCGCTTCGGCGAACAGCACCGCATTCAGCGACTGGTAGGGCCAGTCCGGCAGCGTCACCGGCACCGGGGTCAGCCCCAGCTTCTTCAGGTGTTCCAGCGCGGCGCGATCGACATCGGTGGCCGGCGCTTCCTTCATCCAGCCGGCGAAGTAGCCGACCTTCAGGCCCGCCACGTTGGCGCCGGCGTCGAAGTCGAGGCGTGCCGGCACGCTGGCAACGTCGCCGGCGTCGACGCCGGAAATCGCCTTCAGGACCAGCATCGCATCCTCGGTACCGCGCGTCATCGGCCCGAGCTTGTCGAGCGACCAGCACAGGGTCATGGCGCCGGTGCGCGGCACCCGGCCATAGGTCGGACGCAGGCCGGTCACGCCGCAGCGCATCGAGGGGCTGACGATGCTGCCGCCGGTCTCGCTGCCGATCGAGAAGCCGACCAGGGCGGCAGCCGTGGCCGCCCCCGGACCGGCGCTCGAGCCCGACGCGCCTTCTTCCAGCAGCCAGGGGTTCATCGTCTGACCGCCGAACCAGACGTCGTTCAGCGCCAGCGCGCCCAGGCTCAGCTTCGCGACCAGCACCGCGCCGGCGGCATCCAGCTTTGCCACCACGGCCGAATCCCGGGCCGGCACGCGGTCCCGGTAGAACTCGGCGCCCCAGGTGGTGCGGATGCCCCTGGTATCCAGCAGGTCCTTCACGCCGTAGGGGATGCCGTGCAGCGGGCCGCGGTACTTGCCGGCGGCGATCTCCCTGTCGGCCTGGCGCGCGCGGGCCAGCGCGTGTTCTTCGGTCAGCGTGATCACGCTGCGCAGCTTGCCGTCGAACCGCTTGATGCGCTCCAGGTAGATGCGGGTCAGGCGCTCGGACGTGAGCGCGCGCGACTCGATCCAGCGCGACAGTTTGCTGACCGGGGCGTAGGCGATGTCTTCGTCTTTCTTCGGCAGCGGACCGGCGTCGTTACGGCTGCGCACGAAGCGCTCGCGCGCCGGGCCGGCCGGTGCATGCACGGCTTCGGCGGGCTTCCACACCGTGGCCGGCGCGACGCCGTCCTCGAGCGCCAGCTTGCGCGGACCGGTGCGCCGCTCCATGGTCGAGGCCAGCGAGACCTTCCAGCTGCCGGCCATCATCGCCCGCTCGGCAGGCCTGTAGGCCACCTGCATCAGCTTCTCGGCTTCGGCGAAGGTCGCGGGCGTGACGTCCGGCCCGACCGCCGGGGTGGCGCCGAAGGTCGGCGGCGCACCGGGTGTCGCAAGACTCGGCGGATTGGTGGGCGTGGTGGAATCCTGGGGGTCGGCTTTTACCGCGCCGGCGACGGCGAGCAGGCCCAGGGGCGCGTTGATCAGGAATTGGCGGCGTTGTGTCATGGATCTTATGCTACCCGATGCTCATGAGCAAAACAACAATCATTTCCCCAGCAGCGGCCCGAGCCGCTGGGCCAGGAAGTCGACCAGGGCGGCCACGCGCGGCGCCAGCGCCTCCTGTTTGTAGAACACCGCCCACACCGGCTGGGTCCAGGGCAGCGTGCTCTGTTCGAGCACCGGCACCAGGCGGCCGCTGGCCACATCGCCGCTGGTCAGGAAGTCGGACAGGCTCGCCAGTCCCGCCCCTTCGACCGCCAGGTGGCGCAGGGTCTCGCCGCTCGACTCCGTCACCTGCGGCCTGGCCAGGTAGCCTTCCTGCCCACCGTCGCTTAGCGGCCAGGTGTTCAGCGAAGCCGGCGCGGTGAAGCCCAGCAGCCGGTGCTGCGCCAGCTCGGCCACCTTCTCCGGGCGCCCATGGCGTTCCAGGTAGCCTGGCGCGGCCAGCACGCGGATGCGGCTGTGCCCCAGCAGGCGGGCGTTGAGGCTCGAATCGGGCAGGATGCCGATGCGGATCGCGACGTCGACCTTTTCCTCGATCAGGTCGACGAAGGTCTCGCCGCTGGTCAGTTCGAGCGTCACCTGCGGATACTGGTCGAGGAAGTCCGCCACCAGCGGCGCCACCAGGTGGTCGAGCGTGGGCGTGGCGGCGTTTACCCGCACCAGGCCCGCCGGATGGCCGCGCCGCGACGCGGCCTGGGCTTCGGTGTCCGCCAGTTCGGCCAGCACGCGGCGCGCGCGCTCCAGCAGCCATGCGCCTTCCGCGGTGAGGTCGAGGCGGCGCGTGGTCCGGTGCATCAGGGTCATCCCGAGCTCTTTCTCGAGCCGCGACACGGTGCGCGACACGCCCGAGGGCGTCTGCCCCAGCTGCTGGGCGGCGGTCGAGAACGAGCCGGTTTCCGTGACGGTGACGAAGGTAATCAGCGCGGAGATGTCCAGCATTTGTGACTCCGAGTCAAAAGTCTATTGTACGGCAGCATGTTTTTCTTGCACGGGATCGTCGCCAGAATGCTGGCTTCGATCAAGGCAACCAAGGAGAACCTGCCATGCCACTCGCTTTATGGGCACTCACGCTGAGCGCCTTCGCCATCGGGACGACGGAATTCGTGATCGTCGGCCTGATCCCCACCATCGCCGCCAGCCTGCAGGTGTCCGTACCCTCGGCCGGCCTGCTGGTCAGCCTGTACGCGCTGGGCGTCGCCATCGGCGCGCCGGTACTGACGGCGCTGACCGGCCGCGTGCCGCGCAAGCTGCTGCTGCTCGCGCTGATGCTGCTGTTCACCGCCGGGAACCTGGTCGCCTGGATGGCGCCCGGCTACGGCGCGCTGATGGGTGCGCGCGTGCTCACCGGCCTCGCGCATGGCGTGTTCTTCTCGATCGGCTCGACCATCGCCACCAGCCTGGTGCCGAAGGAGAAAGCGGCCAGCGCGATCGCCCTGATGTTCAGCGGCCTGACCGTGGCCCTGGTGACCGGCGTGCCGCTCGGGACCTTCATCGGCCAGCACTTCGGCTGGCAGATGACCTTCCTGGCCGTCGCCATGCTGGGCGTGGTCGCCTTCATCGGCATCGCCTTCCTGGTGCCGAAGGCCATCGCCGGCAGCAAGCCGTCTTCGCTGCTGACGCAGATGGCGGTGCTGAAGAAGCCGCGCCTGCTGCTGGTGTATGCGATGACGACCCTCGGCTACGGCGGCACCTTCGTGGCCTTCACCTACCTGGCGCCGATCCTGCAGCAGGTGGCCGGGTTCTCGGCCGGCGCGGTCGGCCTGGTGATGCTGGTGTACGGCGTCTCGGTCGCCTTCGGGAATATCTGGGGCGGCAAACTGGCCGACCGCAAGGGTCCGGTGCGCGCGCTGCAGATCGTGTTCGCGCTGCTGGCCGCCGTGCTGCTGGTGCTGCAGTTCACCGCCGCCAACAAGATCGCCGTCCTGGTCACCGTGCTGGCCTGGGGCGCGGTCGCCTTCGGCAACGTGCCCGGCCTGCAGGTGTACGTGGTGCAGCGCGCCGGCCGCGATGCGCCGCAGGCGGTGGACGTGGCCTCGGGCCTGAATATCGCGGCCTTCAACGTCGGCATCGCACTCGGCGCCTGGGGCGGCGGCGTCATCGTCGCTAGAGCCGGCCTGATGGCCACGCCCTGGATCGGCGCGCTGGTGGTGCTGGGTGCGCTGGCCCTGACGACCCTGGCCGGGCGCCTGGACCGGCGCGACGCGGCGCGCGGCATCGCGGCGCCGTCTTCCGCCAAACCCGTCGTCCTTACCCATTAATACGTTCAAGGAGAACATGACATGCGCAACACCATTCCCCAGCTCGGCCTCGGCACTTTCCGCCTGCAGGGCCAGCAAGCCATCGATTCCGTACGCAACGGCCTGGAACTGGGCTACCGCCACATCGACACCGCCCAGATCTACGGCAACGAGGCCGAGGTCGGCCAGGCGCTGCAGGCATCAGGTGTGCCGCGCGATGAGGTCTTCGTCACCACCAAGATCTGGACCGAGAACCTCGCTGGCGACAGGCTGGTCGCGAGCCTGAAGGACAGCCTGCACAAGCTGCGCCTGGAGCAGGTCGACCTGACGCTGATCCACTGGCCCTCGCCGCAGGCTGCGGTGACTGTGGCGGAATCGATGCAGGCGCTGCTCGAGGCCCGCGAACAGGGCCTGACCGGTGCGATCGGCGTGTCGAACTTCACCAACGCGCTGCTGGCGCAGGCGATCGCTGCCGCCGGCGCGAACAACATTGCCACCAACCAGGTCGAGCTGCATCCGTATCTGCAGAACCGCAGCGTGGCCACCTTCGCCCGCGAACACGGCATCCACGTCACGGCCTACATGCCGCTCGCCTATGGCAAGGTGCTGGCCGATCCCGCGATCTTGGCCATCGCGCAGCGCCTGGACGCGACGCCGGCGCAGGTGGCGCTGGCCTGGTCGCTGGCCAAGGGCCACGCCGTGATTCCGTCGTCGACGAAGCGCGCGAACCTGGCCGCCAACCTGAAGGCGCCGGCTCTCGCGCTGGCTGCGGAAGACATCGCCGCGATCGATGACCTGGAGCGCGGCGAGCGGCTGGTGAGCCCGGATTTTGCGCCAGTGTGGGATTAATCGAAACCTGGGGCCTCGCGCAGCGAAGCGCCTGCGCGGGGACAACGCTAACCTTTCTCGTCGTTCTCCAGCTCAGGATAATGGCGGAAAATCCCTTCCTCGTTGAAGGGCAGCCGCCGTTCCGACTTCAAATAGGCGGCAATGTTCGGACGCGCCGCCACCCGGTCGCGCAGGGCGCCCAGCAGCGGATAGCCGGCGTCGATCCGCGCCATCGTCGCCGGAAAGGCGTAGCGCAGGCCCTCGATCAGCTGGAACAGCGACAGGTCGGCATAGGTCAGGGTATCGCCGGTCAGGTAGTCCTTGGGCTCGGGCCGCGCCAGGATGCCCTCGAAGTAATCGAGGAACTTCGGGATGCGCGTCTCGATGAAGTCCGCCGTGCGGCGCTTGGCCTCCGGGCGCTGGTCCTCGTAGTACAGCGAGGTCGCGATCGGGTGGTGGGTGTCGTGGGCTTCGGCGACCAGGTCGGCGATCGTCAGCTGCAGCTGGTGCACCCACAGGCCGCCGGCTTCGTCGCCCGGCGCCAGTCCATGATGCTGTCCCAGGTAGAGCAGGATGTTCGCGGTCTGGCCGATGGTCAGTCCGTTGACCTTCACGAAGGGCGGCGCAAAGGGCGGATGGTCGGGACCATCCATCGCCGCCAGCATGCGCGCCATGCCGCCAGGCTCGCGCGCCACGTCGACGTAGGCCACGCCGGCCTCCTCCAGCGCCAGCCGGACGAATTCGCCGCGGCCCTGGATCGTCGGCCAGTAGAAAAGTTCAACCATGATTCGACGCTCCTCGTCTTATTCGGGATGACTCAATTATTCATGATGATTTCGATGTTCGGCGCGGCAATCGTGCTAGTCTTGCAAATGGCAACTCAGCCTGACAAAAAATCAACAAGAGACATCGTGATCACAAAGAAAAATACAAAAGGGATGCGTTATCGAGCGTGGCGATCTTGACCTGCCCAGCATTTTATTTCCGTTGAGCAATATCACCGTCCTGTCCGGGGCGGTGAGTCAAGATAGAACCACCCGATAATGAATGCCCGGAGCGCACCATGATTTTCGCTCACCTCACCAAGCACTGGATGGCCCGCCGCAGCCAGTACGGCCTCACCTCCTGGATGCTGTGCATCGCGCGCAGCCTGCGCGTACTGGCCTACATGCGCGACCACCGCGCCCTGTGCCAGCTCGGCGTCTACCGCAACCACGTGGCGCTGCCGCCCAACGACGACCTGTTTCACCACCTCAGCCACCGCGACTACCTGGTCAGGGGCTGGTCGGCGCGGCAGCGGGTGCAGGCGGTCCTGAGCCACTACCGCTTCGAAGAGACCACCTTCAACGACGCCTACAAACAGGCCGTCTACGGCACCCGCTGCCTGCCGCTGTGGCAGATCGATGCCGAGGGCAGCCGGTTCCTGATCCAGCTCGAGATGGCCTCGCGCAGCGATGCCGAGGGCGACCTCACGCTGGCGCTGGTCGCCGACGGCAAGTGCCTGCACCGCCTGTCCTTCAGCTGGCTGGAAGGCCACATGG
>Ga0265798_10002561_pt1 | contig 26721 bp, 16 predicted proteins | sample P3T30metagenome_FD_192430 | JGI IMG/M metagenome (GOLD analysis project Ga0265798, IMG submission 192430) | Plant litter microbial communities from East Loma Ridge, Irvine, California - P3 T30 | ecosystem: Environmental > Terrestrial > Plant litter > Unclassified | place: USA: California...
TCGGACGCGCCTGCTTCAGCGGCATCGGGGCGGCTGGTGGTCTCGGGGTCGGCGGCCGACGTCGGCGTGGCGCCCCGCGCCTCCCCCGGGTCGCCCTCGACGGTGGTCGGGGCCTCTGCCGGTCGGACGTTCCTGCGGCGCGAGAAGAGACCCATGCAGACGAGCCTACGACGAGGCGGGGCGGCGTCCGGCCGCGCCGCTGCCCCCTGTCAGGGGACGAGCGACGCGACGGCCGCGCCCACGACAGCCATGCAGGCCGCAGGGATGCCGAGCACCAGGCCGAGACCCGCACCGAGGAGCCAGCGTCGGCGCCGACGACGAGCCAGGGCGATGTCGCGTTGCAGGCGGTGGAACCGCTGCTCGTGCCGCAGCGTGTCGTCGAGGACGACGGCTCGCGTGTGCCAGGTCCCGCGCTCCTCGGCGACCATCGACAGGAACTCGACCGCGGCCGGGGACTGGACGGGGCGCTGCGACCGCAGCGACCGGGCGAGCTGGCCGGGCGTGAGGACGGGGACCGCGGGCGGCTTCTTCCCGAACCGGATCGACGCTGCCCCCACCACGACGAGCAGCGGCTGCACCGGGACGGGCATGCCGGCGGCCGCCGAGAGGAGGCGCGAGGCCCGATCGGCCTCGTGGCGGGAGTTCCTGACGTGCCAGGTCTTGTGGCCCCCGACCATCACGACCGAGCCGCCTGCCCACACGCGCTGGCCGTCGTGGTGCTTCGTGTTGATCGTCAGCACGCCCGGCGGGCCGACGACCACGTGGTCGATGTCGGAGTCGCCCGAGCCGACCGGCACGGAGTGCAGCACGGTCCACCCTGGGCCGAGACCGTCGAGCACCCGGGCCACGGCGATCTCGCCGACGGCTCCGGCGTACCAGCTGCGGGCATCGGCGGCGAGCGGCGACCGCCCCCAGAAACGGTCCGAGGCCGACCGAGGAGGCCCTGCGGCCTGACGCCTCAGGCACTCCTGCATGACGGAGTAGGCGGGGCGTCTGGCTCGCAGCGTGAGGGTCGCCGCTCCCCGCGGCGCGACGTCGCTCTGGTGATGTGTCACGTCGGCGAAGGTAGGGGCACCGAGGCACCGTGCGGCATCCCCAGAACGGGCGGCGAGCGCACAGCGGCGCGCAACCGCTCCTCCCCCGCAACGGGACCAGCGCGGTTCTCCACCCCCGGCTGCCTCGCTCGCACGTCGCCTGCGGCACGCCTCTACGGTCACGAGGTGGACGTCAGCGAGGTGGGCCGGTTCCCGTCGGAGGCGTTCGACTCGGACGCCGGGACGCGGGCCCGCATGAGCCGCATCCGACGGCGCGACACGAGGCCGGAGCTGATGCTGCGACGGGCGCTGCACGCCCGCGGGTGGCGGTACTTCGTCGACCGGCCGGTGGCGGGCGTGTCGCGATGCCGACCCGACCTGCTCTTCCCGCGCCTCCGCGTGGCCGTCTTCGTGGACGGGTGCTTCTGGCACTGGTGCCCGCGGCACACGCACCTGCCGGTGGCGAACGCGGCGTACTGGCAGGCGAAGCTCATGGCCAACCGCCAGCGCGACGCGGTCCACGACGAGGAGCTGCAGCGGGCGCGATGGACGGTCGTCCGGGTGTGGGAGCACGAGCCGCTCGTCGAGGCCGTGGCGACGGTGGAGGCGGTGCTGCGGCGAGCGCGCGACGCCTGCGAGGGCCCTCGACCACGAGCAACCCCCCTTAGACGGGGTGAGCATCCGTCACTGTGCCGGCACGCGGTCTGTGACGATGGGGACGACGCGCGGTGACGACCGCGCGCGGGGAGGAACGCATGCCGCACGGGGGCTACGCCGTCATCGACTTCGAGACCACCGGTCTCTCGCCGAAGTACCACCACCGGGTCATCGAGATCGGGCTGGTGCACGTCGCGCCGGACGGCCAGGTCGAGGACTCCTTCGAGACCGTCCTGAACCCCGGCCGAGACCTCGGGCCCACGCACATCCACGGGCTGCGCGGAGCAGACGTCACGGACGCCCCCCGGTTCGACGACGTGGCCGGGCGTCTCCTCGACCTGCTCCGTGGGCGTGTGCTCGTCGCGCACAACGCCCGCTTCGAGACGAGCTTCCTCCGGGCCGAGCTCGCCCGCCTCGGGGTCGCCTCGCCGCTCGCTGACGACGGCGCGCTCTGCACGATGAAGCTCGCCACGACGTACCTCCCGGGGTCGGGGCGCAAGCTGGCCGACTGCTGCGCGGCCTTCGACATCCCGCTGGTCGACGCCCACGAAGCCCTCGCCGACGCCCGCGCCACGGCCCAGCTGCTCGGCTCGTACCTGGACGCGGGCAAGCGCGACCGGCACGTCTGGCAGCAGTGGGGCGACTACGCCTCAGCCCTGCCGTGGCCTGCCCGGCCGTCCGGCTCGGCCGGCTGGACGCCCCGTCGCCGGGGCGTCACGACGCGCACCTCCGAGCCGTCGTTCCTCGACCGGGCGACCGACCTGGCCGCGCCGCTGGACGGCACCGACGGGGAGACCGCCTACGCCGGCATGCTCGACCGGGCCCTGTCCGACGGGTTCCTCTCCCTCTCGGAGTCGCAGGAGCTCGCCGACCTCGCCTCGTCGCTCGGCTTGTCCAGCCGTCGGCGCGCCGAGCTGCACCGGGACTACTTCGACGCCGTGGTCCACGCGGCGTGGAGCGACGGGGTCGTCACGCCCGCGGAGCGCGCCGAGATCGAAGCCGTCGCGACCATGCTGGACATCACGACGTTCGCCCTCCAGGCCGCGCTGTCGCCCACCGCAGCTCGGTACTCGCTCGTCGAGCCCGCGGCACGGGTGGTCGTGGCTGCCGAACCGGCCGTCGCATCGAGCACTGCCAGCGCCCCGAGCGCCCCGACGAACGGCGCGAGCCTGAACGGTGTCGCCTGGACGCTCGGAGCCGGCGACGTCGTCGTCCTGACGGGCGAGATGTCGTCTCCTCGGAGCCACGTCGAGGCTCTCGTCACCGCGACCGGCGCCGAGGTGAGACCCGGCGTCACGAAGAAGACCACGCTGCTCGTCGCCGCCGACCCCGACAGCCTCTCGGGCAAGGCGCAGAAGGCACGACAGTACGGTGTCCCGATCCTCGCCGAGGACGAGCTCCACCGCCTGCTCCGCGCGGCCTGAGACCTCGGGCCGGGTGGCCGGGTCAGTGCTGGCGTGAGGCAGGCACGGTCTGAGTGCTCCCTCCGACCGGCCCCTCGACCAGCTCGATGAACCGCGACAGCGTGCCGAGGCCCGCGATCGACGTGGGCATCGAGCTGGCGAGCGCCGGCGAGTGCACCAGGTAGGCGGCCCACTTCGCGCGTGAGATGCCGACGTTCAACCGGTTCGGCATGAGCAGGAAGTCGAGGCCGCGCGGCACGTCGGCGGCGCTCGACGCGGCCAGCGAGACGATCGCGACCACCGCCTCCCTCCCCTGGAAGAGATCGACGGTGCCGACCGTCGTGCCGGTCAGCCCCGCGGCGTCGAGCGTCTCGCGGATCACCGCTCCCTGCGCGTTGTACGGCGCCACGACGATCACGTCGTCGTCGCCGAGGAGGCGCGTGCCGTGCTCGTCGCTCCACCGACGCCCGACGACCGAGCGCGCCAGCTCGACCACGCGCGCCGCCTCCTCGACCGACGACGTGGTGTTGCCGTCGTGTGCCACCGGCACGGCGTGCAGCCCCGGCTGGATGCCCTCGAGCAGCCGCTCGGGCGCGCGCGACTCCAGCTCGCCTGCGTACGAGAGCCGCGAGACCGGTGCCGTCACGGCCGGGTGCATCCGGTACGTGCGCGACAGGAAGTAGCCGAGCTCGGGCGGCAGGACGTCGTGCCCGGCGGCCAGCCAGCCGAGCGACGACATGTCGACCGGCTCGGGATGGGCGCCCTGGCTCACCTGCGGCAGCTGCTGCGGGTCTCCGAGCAGCAGCAGCCGCTGGGCGGCGACGGCCGACGCGATCGTCGGCGCGAGCGAGAACTGTCCGGCCTCGTCGACGACGAGGAGGTCGAGCGAGTGCCGCGCGACGTAGTCGGCGTTGGCGAACGTCCACGCCGTTCCCCCGACGACTCCCCCGGTCTCGCCCGGGCCGGCGAGGAACTCCGCCAGGCCGGCCCCGTTCTTCACGGCCGTCCAGGCGGCGGCCTCGACCGCCTCCGCGCTCGAGCCGCTCTTCGGCACCTTGACGACGAGCGCGGGGTCGACGCCCTTGCCGACCACCGCCTCCAGGAAGTTCTCGACCACCGCGTGGGACTGCCCGACGACGCCGACGCGCCAGCCGTGCTCGCGCACCAGTCGCGCGACGACCGTCGAGCCGACGTACGTCTTGCCGGTGCCGGGCGGGCCCTGCACCGCCAGGTACGACCGGTCGAGGCCCAGCAGCGTCGCCGTCACCGCCCCGACGGTGTCGTCGCCTCGGACGGGCACGACGCCCCCGCGGGGAGGCACGCGTCTCAGCAGGTCGAGCGCCGCGTCGTCGACGAACGCGGGCAGGCCGTCGAGCACCGAGCGGCCCCACTCCGAGATCGCAGCGGGCTGCGGTGCCGCGCGGGGCGGTGCTGCCGGCGTGATCGCCAGCGGGAAGGCGTCGTGCGGCTCGCCGCCGCCGGGCAGGGACTCCTTGACGAGCACGACCACCCCCTCGCCGTCGGCGTCGACGTCGAGCACCGAGGCCCGCGAGGTGGCCCCTCGGAGCCCTGGGCCCGAGGCGACGATCGACGGCGGCAGGGGCGCGTCGTAGACGAGGTGCGGAGCCCCGCCGGGCGTGAGCCGGCTGCCCGGGGCGAGCGAGCCCCGGAGGCGCAGGTCGCGCGAGAGGGTCCGCGCGCGCGGCAGCTTCTCCCAGTCGCGCACGACCTCGGCCTGCTCGACGACGAAGACGTCGCGGGCGTCGGCCCAGTCGTCGAGGGGGTCGCGCAGGCGTCCGAAGTGCTCCTGCCAGAACGTCTTGGCCTCGCGACGGTGGTAGTCGATGGCGGCGGCGGCGAGCGCCGAGGCGGTCTGGTCGGGCGTGCGGTCGAGGGGATCGACGTCGGCGAGCAGGGCGGAGAGCTCGACGAACACGGGGTCGGGCTCGGCGCGCACCCGCTCGTCGTCGACCAGCGCGACGGCGTCGTCGGTCGTCGTGCCCTCGGGGACGAACGACAGGAGCCAGTCCCGGAGGCGCAGCGTCGACCGGCAGTCGTACTCGTTGTAGTCGGCCACCTGGTCGAGGCGCGCCTGGCCCGCGGGGTCGCCCGCCCGCACGGCGGCGATCGCCTCGACGTAGGCCGTGATGCTGTCGGCGGCGTTCACGACGCCCTCGTCGTCGCGCAGGTCGTCGCCCATGTACAGCGGCTCGAGCTTCTTGATCGAGTAGCTGCGAGACCCGACGACGAGCGCCGCCCGCACGACCGGGTAGAGGTCGACGAGCACGCCGTCGCGCAGCAGGTCGTCGACCTCCTCCTCTCCGACCCCGTGCCTCGCGGCGAGCGAGAGCAGGTGCGCCCGCTCGTAGGAGGCGTAGTGGTAGACGTGCATGCCCGGGTGGAGGGCCCGCCTCTCGCGCACGAAGGCGAGGAAGTCGATCAGCGCCTGCCGCTCGGCCCGGAGGTCGTGCGCCCAGAACGCCGTGAACCGCGCCTCCGTGTCGACGAGGCCGAAGAGGTAGTCGAGGCCCCAGGTCGTGCCGTCGCCCTCGCTGTGCAGCGGGTCGCCCTCGAAGTCGAAGAAGACGTCGCCCGCGTCGGGTGCCGGGATGGCGGCGAGGGCACCCGGGTCGACCAGCCGCACGGCGGGCACGCGCCCCTCGCTCGCGACCTGCAGCTCGGCCTGGGCACGCAGGCGGGCGAGCGCCGCTCCCCCGACGCCCGGCACGCTGCCGGTGCTCGCCGCGAGGGCGTCGATGCTGTCGACGCCGGCGGCGATCAGCGCGGACCGCTGCGCGAGGCTGAGGCCGGCGACGAGCACGAGGTCGCGGTGCGCGTCGACCTGCGCCGAGCACTGCGAGCACCGCCCGCAGGCCGTGACCCCCGGCGCACCCCAGGGCAGGGCCGAGGAGGCGCGTCGCCGTCGGTCGACCGCCGCGCGCAGCCGAGACCGCTGGGCCCGGTGCACCGGAGCGATGTCGGCCAGCTCGTGGGTCGATCGCGAGCCGTCGCCGAGCACGAGGTGCACCTGCGACCCGACCGGGATCCCCAGCGCCTCGATCTGCTCCGCGTAGGCCGCGAGCTGCAGCAGCGCCGGGATCTTCGCGTGGCGGGCCAGCTTGGTGTCGTAGACCTCGTACTCGCCGGCGTCGTTGCGCACCAGGAAGTCGGAGAAGCCGATGAAGGTCTCGTCGTGGAACGTCGCCTGGTAGAGCACCGCGGCGCCGTCGCGCATCGCCTGCTCCGCGGCGGCGGCGGCCGCGGGGTACTGCTCGCGCGACGGTCGCTCGAACTCGACGACGTCGTGGGTCGACCGCAGCTGCTCGAGGAACCGCACCTCGTGGTCGTCGCCCAGCCGGGCCGTGCGGTCGAGCATGGCGTCGGCGACCTCGGCGACCGGGTCGATGCGACCGAGCTTCGCGTCGAGGCGACGCAGGAAGGCCCACTCGCACGCGGCCCAGGTCGTCAGGTCGGACGGGCTCGTCACCACGGTGTCGGTGTCGGCGTCGATGTAGATGGCGGTCTCCTCGGGACGGTCGGTGCGGGAGCGGTCGCGGCAGGGCGGAGCAGGGTGCGACAGCGTCCCGCAGGGCGGTGCGAGAACCGTATCGGCCTCCACCGACGGTGGCCCTGCGCCGGGTCAGCCCTTCCGCTGCGCCCGGTACCCCACGGGAGTCGAGCCGTGGACGGCCTTGAACTGCCGGGAGAAGTAGAAGGGGTCGGCGTAGCCCACGCGCTCCGCGACGAGCCCCACGGGCAGGTCGGTGGTGTCGAGCAGCTCCCGCGCCCGCGCCATCCGCAGCTGGGTCTGGTACCTCAGCGGCGTCGACCCCGTCTCGGCCCGGAACCGCGCCGCGAAGTGCGACGGGCTGAGGCGCGCCAGGGCGGCGAGCTCCTCGACCGAGACCCGGTCGGTGACGTGCTTCCGCAGGTAGTCCTGCGCCTGCTCGACCGCCGACTCCCTCGGGCTGCCGACCCGGCGCTCCGAGCAGAGCAGGGCCATCAGGTGCCAGGCGGCCCCGGACGCGGCGAGGACGCTGGCGTAGGTCTGGTCGCGCTCCATGGCCTGCACGACCTCCTCGATCAGGGCCACGACGCGGTAGACGTCGGTCAGCTGCCGGACCGGCGCGGAGGCCGTGAGGCCCGCGACCCGGAGGAACTCCGCGAGGTCGCGGCCGTCGAGGTGCAGCCACCAGAGCGTCCAGGGGGCGGCGTCGTCCGAGCCGTACGCGTGCGCCGTGTCGGGCGGCACGACCACGACCTGGCCGGCCGACACCACGTGCCGGACGCCGTCGACGACGCACCAGCCCCCGCCGCGCACGCAGACGAGCACGACGCTCTGCGGCGCCCCGGCGGGCCGGGCCATGCCGTGGGCCCGGGCCTCGGGGAAGTAGCCCGCGTCGGTGACGACCAGGTGCGAGGTGCCGGGGCGCGACAGGGCGGCCCGCACCCGCGGCCGGGGCATGACGAGCAGGCGCTGGCCCGGGAAGCCGTCCTCGATGGTCATGCCACGATCATGACGCCCCGTCGTCGTTTCGTCCAGGCATGCCGCAGGATCGGTCGTTCCGGAGGCGCGGGCACGCTCCGTACGCTGGCTCCATGCTCATCGCCGAGTCGAGGTTGACTCTTCCCCCCGTGCCCGCTGACCAGGCCTCGGCAGGCGTCGCCGCCTGGTCGGAACCCCTCGTCGTCGACACGTACCTGCCGGGCGAGCCCGACCGGTACCCGGCCTTCCTCGACTCCCGCGTCTACCAAGGATCGTCCGGGCGGGTCTTCCCGCTGCCGTTCCACGAGCGCATCGAGCCCGACAAGCGGCCGCACGCGTGGGACGCCGTGCACCTCGAGAACGAGTGGCTCCGCCTGGTGGTGCTTCCGCAGCTCGGCGGCCGCATCCACGTCGCCTACGACAAGACGGCCGACTACGACATCTTCTACCGCAACAACGTCGTCAAGCCCGCGCTCGTCGGCCTGGCCGGCCCGTGGATCTCCGGCGGCGTCGAGTTCAACTGGCCCCAGCACCACCGGCCCGCCACGTTCCTCCCCACCGACGTCTCGATCGAGCGCGAGGCCGACGGCGCCGTCACGGTGTGGTGCTCCGACCACGACCCCTTCGCCCGCATGAAGGGCATGCACGGCATCCGGCTGCGGCCGGGCTCGTCGCTCATCGAGGCCCGCGTGCGGCTCTACAACCGCAGCGACGAGACGCAGACCTTCCTCTGGTGGGCGAACGTCGCCGCTGCCGTGAACGACGACTACCAGTCGTTCTTCCCGACCGACGTGCGGCACGTCGCCGACCACGCCAAGCGTGCCGTGGTCGACTTCCCGCGCGTCGCCGGCGAGTACTACGGCGTCGACTACCCCGCCCGCGTCGACGCCGACCACCCCGACGCCGACCGTCTCGACTGGTACCGCAACATCCCGGTGCCGACCTCCTACATGGTCACGCGCACCGACGACGACTTCTTCGGCGGCTACGACCACGGCCGACGAGCCGGCTTCGTGCACTGGGCCGACCGGGCGATCTCCCCCGGCAAGAAGCAGTGGACCTGGGGCGACGCCCCCTTCGGCCACGCCTGGGACTCCAACCTCACCGACGGCGACGGGCCGTACGTCGAGCTCATGGCGGGCGTCTACACCGACAACCAGCCCGACTTCTCCTTCCTCGTCCCGGGCGAGACCAAGACCTTCAGCCAGTACTGGTACCCCATCACCGAGATCGGGCCCGCCCACCAGGCGACCCGCGACGCCGCCGTGCGCCTCGACCTCCCCGCCGACGGGCCCGCCGTGCTCCACGTCGGGCTGGCCGTGACGCACGTCCACCCGGCGGTCGAGATCGTGGTGCTCGACCACGGCGGGGCGGTGCTCGCGCGGCACCGCGTCGCCGCCGCCCCCGGGTCGCCCGCCCTCCTCGACAGCACGCTGCCCGAGGGCACGACCCTGGGCGACGTCGTCGTCGAGGCCCGGGCCGACGGCCGCGTGCTCGTCGCGGTCGACGGCCGCAGCGTCCGCGCCCAGCTCGACGCCGAGGCGCAGACCGGCCGCGGCGACGAGGGCGCCGCACCGGCCGCGGCCGTGGCTCCCCCGGCGCCCGCCGACGTCGCCACGGTCGACGAGCTCGTGCTCGTGGGCCAGTACCTGCAGCAGTACCGCCACGCGACCCGATCGCCCGAGCCCTACTGGCGGGAGGCCCTGCGTCGTGACCCCGGCGACGTGCGCGCGAACGTCGCGCTCGCGACGCTGCTCCACGACGCAGCCCGGTACGACGAGGCCGCGGAGCTCCTCCGCACCGCCGTGGCCCGCCAGCTCGCCTGGGCGCCGAACCCGGCCGACGGCGAGCCGCTCTACCGCCTCGGCCTCACGCTGGCCCGCCTCGGTCACGTCGCCGGAGCCCAGGAGGCGCTGGCCAAGTCCTCCTGGAACGCCGCCTGGGCAGGCCCCGCCTCGCTGGCCCGCGCGCGCCTCCTCGGCCGGTCCGACCCCGCCGCCGCGGAGCAGCTCCTCCGCAGCGTGCTCCGGCACGACGCGGAGAACCTTCAGGCCCGCGACCTCCTCGTCCTCGCCCTCCGCGACCTCGACCGTCGCGAGGAGGCCGACGCCCTGCTGCAGGAGACCCTCTCCCTCGACCCGCTCGACCAGTGGGCCCGGCACCTCGCCGGCCGGGAGCTCTCCGACGACTCCCCCACCCTGCTCGACGTGGCCCTCGAGTACGGCTCCGCCGGGTACCTCGACGAGGCCCTCTCGGTGCTCGACCTCGCCCAGGCGCAGCTCCCCCGGGCCGCCCAGGGGCAGGTCAACGTCGGTCCCCTGCTCGGCTACCACCGCGCCTCCCTGCTCACCCGCGCCGGCCGCTCGTCGGAGGCGCGCCGTGCGCTCGTCGCCCTGCACGCCGTCGACGCGACCCGGTGCCTGCCCTCCCGCCTCGACGACGTCGCGGTGCTGCTCGAGGCCGTGCGCGTCGAGCCGGCCGACGGCCTCGCGTGGTCCCTCCTCGGCAGCTGGTACTACGCCCACGGCCGCGGCGTCGACGCGGCCGACGCCTGGCGGGCGGCGCTCGCCGGCGACCTCGACGACGCCCAGGCGGCGGTCGTCGAGCGCAACCTCGGCGTGGCCGCGTACAACGTCCAGCACGACCCCGAGCAGGCGGCGTCGCACTACTCGGCGGCCCGTCGCCTCCGGCCCGACGACTCCCGGCTGCTCTTCGAGAGCGACCAGCTCGCCGAGCGACGCGGCGTCCCCGCGGCGGAGCGGCTCGACGCGCTCGAGCGCCGGCCCGACCTCGTCCACGAGCGCGACGACCTCAGCGTCGTCCGTGCGCGACTCCTCACGGCCGTCGGGCGACACGACGACGCGCTGACCGCGGTGGCGGGGCGGCAGTTCCAGCCCTGGGAGGGCGGCGAGGGCCAGGTGCTCGGCGTCTGGGACGACGCCTCGCTCGCCGCGGCCCGCCGCGCGCTCAGCGAGGGAGACCCCGGCACCGCCCGCGACCGCGTCGAGGCCGCGCTGCAGCCGCCCGTCAGCCTCGGCGAGGCACGCCACCCCCTCCAGACCACCGCGGAGCTCCACCTCGCCCTCGGCGACGCCCTCGCCGCGCTGGGCGACGACGGCGGCGCACGACGGGCCTGGAGCGAGGCGGCCGCGGCCACGGGCGACTTCGCGGGCATGACGACCCAGGCCTTCACGGAGCGGAGCGCCGCGTCGATCAGGGCCCTGGCACGGCTCGGCGCCCGCGACGAGGCCCTGGCGGTGCTGCACCGGTTCGACGCTTTCGTCGACGAGCTCGCCGAGACCCCGGCGGAGGTCGACTACTTCGCCACCTCGCTGCCCACGATGCTGCTCTTCCAGGACGACCCGCAGCAGGGGCGCGACGCCGAGGTCCGCCGCCTGCGCCGAGTCGTCGCCGACCTGGGGACGGAGCTCCGCCCCGAGTCCTCCCCCTCCGACCCGACCACCCCCGACCCGACCGCCCCCGCGGTCACGTCCGGCGACGACGCCGGACGCCCCTAGGAAGGAACCATGACCATGACGACACGCACCAGGACGCGACGCCGCGTCCTCTCCGCGGCCGCGCTGCTCGCGGCGGCCGCCGCCCTCGCGGGCTGCTCCATCCCGAGCGCCGACGGCGGCGAGGGCGGCGCCGAGCGCATCGGCGCCCTGTACCTCGACTCCCAGGGCTTCTACGGCGGCGTGAAGAAGGGCGTCCAGGACGCCGCCGACGCCGACTCGAAGAAGGTCGACTTCCTCGAGTCGACCTCGGCCGGCGACGTCTCGAAGGAGAGCTCGTTCCTGAACACGCTCACCTCCTCCGGCGTCAGCGCCATCATCATGTCGGCGGTCTCGACCGACGGCAGCGTGCCCGCCGTGCGCCAGGCCAGCGAGGCCGGCATCCCGGTCATCTGCTACAACACCTGCGTCAGCGACGACGCCGTCGACCAGTACGTCACGGCCTGGGTGCTCGGCGACCCGCTGAAGTTCGGCGGCGACCTCGGCACGCAGGCGGCGGCGTACTTCACCGAGGCCGGCATCACCGCCCCGAAGATGGGCGTGATCAACTGCGAGCAGTACGAGGTCTGCCAGCAGCGCTTCAAGGGCTTCTCCGACGCGCTCACCGCGGCGCTGCCCGGCACGGTCTTCGTCGCGAACCAGGAGGGCGCCGAGGTCGACCAGGCGGTCTCGACCGCCGAGCAGATGCTCAGCGCGAACCCCGACCTCGACGGGCTCTACGGCGAGGCCGGCGGCGCGACCGTCGGCGCCTACAAGGCCGTGCAGACCCGCGGCCTCACCGGCCAGGTCGCCGTCTTCGGCTCCGACATGACGTCGGACATCGCGGCCGAGCTCGCCGACGGCTCGGTCCTCAAGGCCGTGGTCGACATCAGCGGCATCGAGGCGGGCAAGCTCGCCTTCGCCGCCGCCCAGGACGCCATCGACGGGAAGACCCCCGACGAGAAGGTCGTCGCCGCCCCGATCGATCTCTACCTGCCCGCAGACGCAGCCGGGTGGACCGAGACGCACCCCGACGGTCTCCCGTGATCGGCACGGGGAGCCCGGCCCCGGCCCGGCTCCCCGTCGCCCGTCCCCCTCACCATCCCTCGATCCCCCGGAGGATCCCCATGTCAGAGTCGACAGCCGACACCCCGAGCGCGCCGCTCGACCCCGCGCGCGACCGCGGTGCCCCCATCGCCGAGGCCCGCGGCGTCAGCCAGGTCTACCCCGGAGTCACCGCCCTCGACAGCGTCGACTTCGCCGTCCACGCGGGCGAGGTCCGCGCCCTGCTCGGGCAGAACGGCGCCGGCAAGTCGACGCTGATCCGCCTGCTCAGCGGCGTCGAGACGCCCACGACCGGCGAGGTGCTCCTCGGCGGCGAGCCGCTCGGCGACGGCGGCGTGACCGCGGCCTCCGCGGCCGGCGTGGCCACCTGCTACCAGGAGCTCAGCCTCGTCCCCGGCGTCACCGTCGCCGAGAACCTCGCCATGGGCCGCTGGCCCCGCGGCCGGTTCGGCATCGACACCCGCGCGATGGTCGAGCGCGCCCGCGCCACCTTCGACCGCCTCGGTGCCGACATCGACGTGCACGCCGAGGTGGCCGGGCTCACGCTCGCCCAGCAGCAGATCGTCGAGATCGGGCGCGCCCTGCAGGACGACCCGCGCCTCCTCATCCTCGACGAGCCGACGAGCGCGCTCGCGGCGGCGGAGGTCGACCTCGTGCTCGACACCGTCAAGCGCCTCGCCGCCCAGGGCGTGGCCGTGCTCTACGTCAGCCACCGCATGGACGAGATCCGCCAGATCGCCGACACCGCCACGGTGATGCGCAACGGGAAGGTCGTCGAGACCGTCTCGATCGCCGGCAGCGACACGGCCCGCATCATCGAGCTGATGATCGGCAGCGACCCCGAGGAGCACGCCGTCGCCCCGCGGCCGGCCACCACGGGCGAGGTGCTGCTCCGCGTCGACGACCTCGACGTGCCGCCCAAGCTCCGCGGGGTCAGCTTCGAGGGCCGTGCCGGCGAGGTCCTCGGCATCGCCGGGCTCCTCGGCTCCGGCCGCACCGAGCTGCTGCAGGCGATCGCCGGGTTCCGTCCCGCGACGGGCGGCACGATCGCCGTCGCCGGCTCCGTCGTCGACCGGCCCACCGCCTCCCGCATGCTGGCGCTCGGCGTCGGCATGACCCCGGAAGACAGGAAGGGCCGCGGCGTCGTGCCCGGCCTCGGCATCGACGAGAACATCGTCATGAGCGACTTCGGCAGGGTCACCCGAGGAGGCGCGCTGTCGGCAGGCGCGATCACCACGGCCACGAAGGCCCTCGCCGAGCGGCTCAGCATCAAGGCGCACGACCTGTCACGCCCGATCAGCACCCTCAGCGGCGGCAACCAGCAGAAGGCGGTCATCGCCCGGTGGCTGCACGCCGACAGCCGCGTGCTGCTGCTCGACGAGCCCACCCGCGGCGTCGACGTCGAGGCGAAGGCGCAGATCTACGAGATCATGCGCGCCGTCGCCGACACCGGCAAGCTCGTCGTCTTCGTCTCGAGCGAGATCGAGGAGCTGCCGCTCGCCTGCGACCGCGTGCTCGTCCTCCGAGACGGCGGCCTCCGCGAGGAGCACCGCGCCCCCGACATCTCCCTGCCCGTGCTGCTCCAGGCCTCCATGGTCTCGAGCTGAAGAAGGACGACCCGATGACCTCAACGCTCGACCCCACCACCCGCTCAGCCACGCCCGACGGCAGCCCCCGGGGCTCCGCCGTCGGTCGCCTCCGCGACGCCTTCCGTCGCAACACCACGCTCGTCAACATCGTCGGCCTGCTGGTCGCGATCGTCGCGCTGTACCTGTACCTGATGTTCAACGCCGTCGGCTTCTTCACCGTCGCCAACCAGAGCGGCCTCCTCCGCGACGCGGCCCTCATCGGGATCGCCGCCACGGGCATGACCCTCGTCATCATCGCCGGCGAGATCGACGTGAGCACCGGCCCCGCCGTCGCCCTGTCGTCGGTCATCGTCGCGGTCGCCATGACGCAGTGGGGCCTCCCCGCGCTGCTCGCCATCCTCATCACGCTCGTCGTCGGGGCCGGGTGGGGCGCCCTCGCCGGCGTCCTCCGGGCCCGCTTCCTCGTGCCGTCGTTCATCGCGACGCTCGGGCTCTGGAGCGTGCTCCGCGGCCTCGGACAGTTCAGCACCGACGCCCTGCCCGTGCCGCTGCCCCTCGACGAGCCGGTCATGCCGTTCCTCACCGGCACCGTCGTGGGCATCCCGACGCCCGCGGTCATCATGATCGTCGCCTTCCTGGTCTTCGCCTTCGTCGCCCGCAAGACGGCGTTCGGACGCTCGGTCTTCGCCATCGGCGGCAACGCCGCGGCGGCGCGGCTCGCGGGCATCAAGGTGGCGCGCGTGCGCGTGCTGCTCTTCGCCGTCATGGGCATGCTCGGCGCCCTGAGCGGCGTGCTCCTCGCTGCTCGCCTCGGCTCCGGCAACGCGGGCGCGGCCAACGGCCTCGAGTTCGACGTCATCGCGGCGGTCGTCATCGGCGGCACGGCCATGTCGGGCGGCCGCGGCAGCCTCGTCGGCACGTTCCTCGGCGTGATCTTCATCACCCTCATCGGCAACGGGCTCGTGCTGCTCGGCGTCGACTCCTTCCTCCAGAGCGTCGTGCGCGGTGTGATCATCGTGCTCGCCGTCCTCCTCAACGTCACCCTGTCCCGCAAGCGCGGGTCGATCGAAGAGAGCTAGGCCATGACCACCACCGTCCCCTCCTCCGCCACCGCGCCCCGCGACTCCGCCGGGTCCCCTCCCCTCCGGAGCACCATGCAGGGGGTCTTCCTGCCGGGCGACGGCACCGCCGAGCTGCGCACGCACGACGTGCCGACGCCGGGCCCCGGCCAGGTGCTCGTGCAGGTCGGCGCGAGCGGCATCTGCGGCAGCGACATCGGCTTCATCTACCACGGCTACAAGACGCACAAGGGCCTCGACGGCGCGCCTGCCTACAAGGGCGTCGTCGCGGGCCACGAGCCGTGCGGGCGGATCGTGTCGTCGGGCCCCGGGGTGACCCGCTTCGGCGTCGGCGACGACGTCATCGTGTACCACATCCAGGGCTGCGGCCGGTGCCGCAACTGCCGTGCGGGCTACTTCATCAGCTGCACCGACCAGCCCCACAAGGCGTCGTACGGCTGGCAGCGCGACGGCGGCCACGCGGAGTACGTCCTGGTCGACGAGTCGACCTGCGTGCCCCTGCCCGACGGCCTCTCGTACGTCGACGGCGCGCTGATCGCCTGCGGCTTCGGCACGGCCTACGAGGGCCTCCGCCGCACGGGCGTCCACGGCGGCGAGGACCTGCTCGTCGTCGGCCTGGGCCCGGTCGGCCTCGCCGCCGCCATGCTCGGGCGGATGCTCGGCGCCCGCCGCGTCATCGGGGTCGAGCGGTCGGCCGAGCGCATCGAGTTCGTCCGCGCGACCGGACTCGTCGACGACGTGGTGCTGGCCGACGGCGACGCGGTCGAGGCCGTGCTCGCGCTCACCGACGGCGTGGGCTGCCAGGTCACCGTCGACTGCTCGGGCAGCACGCCCGGCCGCCTCACCGCCGTCGAGGCCGCGGCCGAGTGGGGCCGCGTGGGGCTGCTCGGCGAGGGCGGCCGGCTCGAGACGGAGGTCTCCGACACCCTCCTGCACAAGCAGCTGACGATCACCGCGTCGTGGGTGACGTCGCTGCAGGGCATGGAGGACGTCGCGCGCATGATCGCCGAGGGCGGCCTCAGCCCCGAGATCGTCGTGTCGCACACGCTCCCCCTCGCCGAGGCCGACGAGGCCTACCGCATCGCCGCCGCCGGAGCGACCGGCAAGGTCGTCCTCGTGCCCGCCGGAGCGCCGGTGCGCGACGAGCCCGCCACGCGTCCGACCACCGTGGGGCACGCTGCCACGGCGTCGGCGGACGCCGACCAGCCGGCCTCGTGACCCTGTCCGTCGAGGCCCGCGACGCGGGCGAGCACGCCGACCTCCCGCTGCTGACCGTGTCGACCGACGAGCTGACGCTGGTGTTCGCGCCGACCCGCGGCGGCCGCCTCCTCTCGCTCGTGCACGAGGGCCGCGAACTGCTCTGGCACGACCCGTCGCTGCTCGACGAGTCGTCGACGCCCGTGCTGCCCGTCGCCGCGTGGCCCGCCGGCGACGGCGGCATGTCGAGCTGGGCGAACGTCGGCGGCTCGAAGACCTGGCCCGCACCCCAGGGCTGGTCAGGGCCGGACGAGTGGGCCGGGCCCCCCGACCCGGTGCTCGACTCCGGAGCCTGGACGGCCACGTGGCAGGTGGACGGGCCGGTCGCCGTGGTCACGCTCGTGAGCGCGGACGACCCGAGGTCGGGCCTCCGCGTCACCCGCCGCTTCACGATCACGGACTCGTCGACGTCGTTCCGCCAGCACGTCGTCTTCGAGAACGTCTCGTCGTCGACCCGCCGCTGGGCCATCTGGGAGGTCTGCCAAGCCCGCACGGCAGGTCCCTCGGGCCGCCCACCCGAGGGGGCGGTCGTGGTCGTGCCCCACGACGACGTCGCCGAGGAGCTCGACCTCGGCACGTACGAGGGCGGGCTGCCGAGCTCGCGCCGCGGCCACGACGTCGTGCTGCCGCTCGGCACCGGAGTCGCGAAGCGCGGCTACCCGCGGGCCTCGGGTCCCGTCGCCCTGCACGACGCCTCGGGGCCCGTGCTCACCCTCGCGACCCGCCCGTGCGGGTCCGGCACCTGGCCCGACGGCGGCTCCCGGGTCGAGGTCTGGCTCCAGCGCCCCACCGTCCGGCCCCTCGAGTCGCTCGAAGGCCTGCACCCCTCCGCCCACCTGGTCGAGCTCGAGGTGCTCGGGCCGCTCACGACCCTCGCCCCCGGTGCCTCGTCGACGCTCGACGTCGAGTGGACGGTCGGGCGCTAGGCCCCGACCCGAGAGGTGCGGCGGGCTGTGGTCCTCGCCGGCGGGTGCACGGCGACCCGCCCGGGAGGACGGCGACCCGCCGCACTGCGGCGCGTCCGGACGGAGCGGACACGCGCCTCCCCCGTCCCCGCGTCCGGCCGACGACCGGCACCGCGGTATCCTCGTCCGTCGACGATCAGGGAGGGGCCACGTGGCCGGAGAACCGTCGGGGCGCGACGCCCTGAGCCGCGACGGCGTGCGCGAGGTCTACGCCGCCGATCCCGCGTGGGCTCTCCTCCGCAGCTCGAACAGCCGTTGGATCATCCCCCTCTTCTCCGAGCACCTCGAACGCGCCGACGGCCCCGTGTCGGCCGACTGGTTCCACCAGAAGGTGGCCGAGGCCCTCGTCGAGAACGCGCGCGAGCAGCCCGTGGCCCCGGCCCCGGCCCCGGCGCCCGCCCACGAGTCGTCCGGTCGGCTCCCGCCCGACCCCGAGGAGTCGCACCCGAGCCCCGGCACCGCCGACCTCCCCGAGGCCAAGACCCCGGCGGACTACTGCCGCGGCTGGGTCGACAGCCGGTGGCTGATCCGCACCCGCGCCTCCGGCGAGGAGGACGGCCAGGCCGCCCGGGCCCGCTACCGCCTGTCGCCGCCCGCCCTCAAGGCGCTGCGGATCGTCCGCGAGCTCGCCGAGGCCGACAACTCGGTCTCGGAGGCCCGCTTCGGCAGCATCGCCCACGCCGTGCGCCAGCTCGCGGGGCTGGCCGACCCCGACCCCCGCAGCCAGGTGGCACGCCTCGACGAGCAGATCGCCGAGCTGCAGCGCCGTCGTGACGAGATCGAGCGCCACGGCCCCGTGCCGACCACGCCCGACGTCGTCTCCCGCCAGGTGCGCGAGGTGGTGCGGCTGACCGCGTCGCTGCCCGAGGACTTCCGCCAGCTGAGCGCCATGGTCGAGCAGCGCCACCGCGAGGTCGCGCGCCGGGCGACGCACGAGCACGTCGGCAAGGGCGCCCTCGTCGAGCAGTACCTGCGCGAGAACGACCTGCTCGAGCAGACGCCGGAGGGCCGCGCCTACCGGGGCTTCGCGCAGATGCTCTCGTCGCGCGAGATCGACGTGATGCGGGCCGACATCGAGAAGGTGCTCTCGCAGCCGGGCTCCGCCGAGCACCTCACCGACCGCCAGCGCGCCCAGCTCGAGCAGCTGATCTCGTCGCTGCTCGCCGAGGAGCAGTCGGTGCAGGAGACCTACGGCCGGTGGACCTCGTCGCTCCGGAGGTTCCTCAGCCGCTCCGGCGCCGAGAAGCACCAGCGCCTGCTCACCCTCGCCGAGCGCGCCCTGCACGCCGGCGGGGCGTGGGCGGAGCGTCGCCCCGGCCCCGCGGCCCTGCCCGAGGACGTGCTCGGCCTCGGCGCGGTCGACGTCGTCGACGTCAGCCAGGTGCAGCTCTGGAGCGAGCGCGGCCGCCCGACCGTCGACGTGCGCGTGGCCGAGGGCGACGCGGCGCTGCCCGCCGCCGACCGCGCCGCGCTGCGGCTGACCGCCGGCACGAGCCCCGCGGCGGTCGCCGCCACCGTCGAGCGCCTCCTCGACGAGGGCGACGGACGCGACGAGGTCACGAGCGCCGACGTGTACCGCGCGACCGAGCCCGAGTTCCGGCGCCTGGCCCTCGTCCTCAGCATGCTCGACCTCGCGGTCGAGCGCGGCGAGGTGACCGACGAGACCGAGTCGGTCGTGCTGACCTCCGCCGACGACGCCGGCCCGGGAGGCGCCTCCCGCGAGGTCACGCTGCCCCGCCTCGTCTTCACCCGCGACGCCCGGGGCCGCGACGCCGACCCCGCCCCCGACGACGCCCCCCTCACCCTCCAGGGAGACCCCGCATGACCCCCGCCCCGACCGACGCCGCCCGCCCGGCCGACGAGCCCGACGCCGCGGCTGCCGCCACCGCCCCGGCGGCCGCCCCGGGCCCCGGAGCAGACGCCGCGCCCGCGGCCGCCTCCGCGCTCGCGCCCGACGACAGCGACAGCGACAGCGACGACAGCGGCGCCCCCGTCCGCACCCTGCCCGACGAGCTCCCGCTCGCCGGTCGCAAGGCCCTCGTCACGCTCCTGACGCACCGCTTCATCTCCCGGGCGAAGCAGAAGGAGGCGTGGGCCGGGCTCCTGGCGCACGAGCCGGAGATCCGGGCCCGCCTGGCCGAGATGTTCCTCGACCTCGAGGTCGACCGCGGCTACGAGGTCGCCTTCAAGCGCCAGTCCGGCGGCGACGACGCCCCCGTCCTGCTGCGACGCGAGAAGCCGCTGTCGCGCGACGCGTCGTTCCTGCTGATCTTCCTGCGCCGCGAGCACGCCTACGCCGACGGCGACGACGACGCGGTGGTCGTCTCACGCGACCAGGTCGCGGAGTTCCTCGGGCGGTTCCACGACGACACCGGGCACGACGAGGTGCGCGCGCTCCGCCGCGTCGACGCCGCGATCGCCGCCATGGTCGCCCGCGACCTGCTCGAGCCCGAGCCCGACGACCCCGCGCTCTTCGTCGTCGCGCCCGCCATCGTGCCGCTCGTGCGGCCCGAGCAGCTCGCGCACTTCGAGCGCGTCTACCTCGAGGCCGCGGGCGCGGACACGGACGCGGCGAGCGCCGACCTCGACGAGCCTGCCGACACGGACGATCTCGACGACGACGACGAGCCCGGCCCCCTCGCCGACGCCGCCGACGCGACCGACGCCGCCGACGCGCCCCCCGCCTCCGACACGGCCCTCGACCTGCCGCTCGACCTCCCCCTCGACCCGGAAGCAGACCAGGCATGACCCCCGCCTCCCCCGCCGACGCGACCCGCGACTCCTCCGTGCCCGTCGAGGCCGAGATCGAGACCGTCGACGCCCCCGCCCCGGTCTCCCCTGCCGCCCCGGCGCTCGACGTCGACGTGGAGGTCGACGACGCGCCCGACCTCGGGATGTTCCACTCCGGGCAGTACCGCATCGAGCTCGTGCAGCTGCTCAACTGGGGCAGCTACGCGGGCCTCCACCGCATGCCCGTCGGCCGCGGCGGCATCGCCATCCTCGGCCCGACCGGCCGGGGCAAGTCGACGGTGCTCGACGCCATGGCCGCGGTGATCATGCCGAACCCGCAGGAGTTCAACCGCGCCGCGCGCGACGACTCCCGCCAGCGCTCCGAGCGCACGGTGTACAGCTACGCCCGCGGCAAGACCGACGAGGTGCGCGACGCCGACTCCGACCGCACCACCACGCGGTTCCTCCGCCCGCTCGGCGAGGCCTTCGCGAGCGGCGCCGCCGTCACCTGGAGCACCGAGCTCGGCGAGACCCTCACCGCCGTCCGCCTCGCCTGGATCGGCCCCGACACGGCCAGCCAGGACGAGGTGACCCAGGCGAGCGTCTACCTGCTCGTCCGCGGCCGCTTCGACCTCAGCCGCCTCAACGACGTGCGCCGCGACGCGACGAGCTCGTCGCCCCTCACCCGCACCTCGCTGACGCGCCTCGTCGACCCCGCGCACGACCTCGTCACGTACTCGCAGCCCGAGCTGCGGGTGCAGCTGTGCAGCCAGCTCGGCATCGGCGGCAGCGACGAGTCGCAGCTGAAGGCGCTCACGCTGCTGCGTCGCGCGCAGGCGTCGAAGGGCGTCTTCTCGATCGACGAGCTGTTCAAGCAGTTCGTGCTCACGCAGCCCAAGGCGCTCTCGCGCTGGGAGACGACCCTCAGCACCTACCGCGAGGCGTCGCAGCTCTACGACGTGTTCGAGACGACCCGCAAGAAGCTCGACGTGCTCGAGCCGGTGCCCGCCCTCGCCGAGCGGTGGCAGGCCGCCGGCGACGACGCGACGGCCAAGCGGCGGCTCCTCGCGGGCGACGCCGACGAGCCCCGCCGCCTCGACGTCTGGCTCGCCGAGGCGGTCGGCAGCTGGGTCGGCGGCGAGGTCGACCGCGTCCAGGCCCAGAAGCGCGAGCACACCGAGACGAGGAGGCGCGCCGCCGAGGCCCAGGAGGCCGCGCTCCGGGCGCGCGAGCAGGCCCTGGCCCAGATCGCCGACCTCGGGGGCGACCCGTCGCACTCGCTCCGCGAGCAGGTGCGGTGGGCCGAGGAGGCGCTCGGTCGCGTCGAGAAGGAGCACCGGCGGTTCGCGGCCCCGCTCGAGGGCGTCGGCGAGCCCGTGCCCTCCACGGCCGACGAGCTGGAGGCGCTGCGCGGTCGGGCCCGGTCGCTCGCGGCCGAGGACGCGGCGGCCCGGCGCGAGCACGACGAGCTGCGCGGCGAGCTCGCGGCCCGCATCGCGGAGACGCGGCGCACGGTCGGAGAGCGCCAGCGCGAGAAGGAGTCGTTCGAGCGCCGTCGGAGCAACGTGCCGGACGACGCCGTCGAGCGTCGCCGCCGCATCGCCGACGGCACGGGCGTGCCGGTCTCGCGGCTGCCCTACGCGGGCGAGCTGTTCGAGGTCGCGCCCGAGCACCGCGACTGGACCACCGCGATCGAGAGGGTGGTCGGCGACCTGGCCACGCACCTCCTCGTCGACGCCGACGACTTCGCGGCCGTCCGCCGCTTCGTCAACGACGAGGACATGCGGGGGCGCGTCACCCTCGTGCCCGCGACGCCCGGCCTGGCCCCCTCGCTGACCCCGGTCGCGCACACCGTGCCCTCGATGCTCGTCTTCGACGAGGCGAGCCCGTTCGTCGGCTGGCTGCGCGACGAGGTCGTCGGCGACCGCAGCGTGCTCTGCGTCGAGACCCCGGCCGAGCTCGACGACCCGCTGCCCGCGGGCGTCCGCGGCGCCGTGACCCGGGCGGGCCTCCGCACGGGGTCCCGGCAGCGCGTCACGAAGGACGACCGCCGCACCCGCTCGTGGATCGGCCTCGACAACGCGGCCCGCGTCGCCGAGCTGACCGACGAGCTCGGGGCGCTGACCGCCTCCCTCGACGCCGCCCGGGCCGAGTGGGACGCGGCGGAGACCGTGGCGACCGCCCGCCGCCGCGTGGTCGAGACCGTCGCCCGCGCCGTCGAGGTGGAGTGGTCGGACGTCGACCCGGCCCCCGCGCGGGCCCGGCTCGACGACCTGCGGGCCCAGCTCGAGCGCGTCGCCGTCGAGCGCCCGGAGGTGACGGCGCTCCAGGCCGAGGCCGCCGCGCAGGACGAGGCCCGCCTCGAGGCCGTCCGCCGCGGCGCCGAGGTGCAGCAGGTGCTCGACCAGCTCGAGGAGACCCACGCGACCCTCGTCGACGTCGAGGACGCGTTCAGCGACGCGACCGGCGCCGAGCCGCTGACCGACGAGGAGCGCGCGCTGCTCGCGTCGCTGCCCTTCGCCGCTCCGCGCGAGGTCGCCGACGTCGAGCGCACCCGTCGCGACGCCGCGTCGCAGCTGCGGACGCAGATCGACGCGCACGACCGTGAGCGGGCCCAGCAGGAGCAGACCCTCGAGCTCGTGTTCGCGCGCTACCTCGAGCTCGACCCCGCGGCGGGCATCGACGCGACGATCGACAGCCTGCCGGCCGTGCTCGCGATCCACCGCGGGCTCGTCGACGACGACCTGCCGCACGCGAAGCAGCGCTGGCTGGAGAAGGCCGGCACGAGCGTCGGCGACAGCCTCCGGGCGCTGCTCGTGCAGATCGAGGAGGACGGGCACGTCATCCGCCGCGGCGTGCGGCCCATCTCGCAGGCGTTGGCGGCGATCGAGTTCCGGCAGGGGTCGACGCTCGACATCGAGCCGCGGCCGGTGTCGAACAGCGACCTGGCCGAGTTCAAGCGCACCCTGCGCGAGCACACGGGCGCCGCTGGAACCTCCGGTGCCTCCGGTGCCTCCGGCTCGTCGCCGGCCGACCCGCGCGACCCGGCCGAGGTCGAGCGCCGCTTCCTGCGCCTCCGCCGCGACCTGGCCAACCTCGAGGAGCGGTCGAAGTCGGGCGAGGCCTGGCGGCGACGGGTGCTCGACGCGCGTGAGCACTACCAGTTCCGGGCGATCGAGACCCGGCGCGACGGCACCCAGATCGTGCACGAGGGCGTGGCCGGCAAGTCGGGCGGCGAGGGCCAGGAGCTCATCGCGTTCGTGCTCGGCGCCGCCCTGCGCTTCCGGCTCGGCGACGGCACCGACCGGGTGCCGACCTACGCGCCGATCGTGCTCGACGAGGGCTTCGTCAAGGCCGACACCGAGTACACCGGCCGGGCGCTGTCGGCGCTGCGGTCGCTGGGGTTCCAGCTCGTCGTCGGGGCGCCGCGCGACAAGGTGAACGCGTTCGAGCAGCACGTCGAGAGCGTCGCCTACATCTCGAGCGACCCGTCCGACCCCGAGCTGTCGCGCATCTACCCGCTCACGATCCGCGAGGCGATGGAGGTCGAGCGGCACGGGCTCGACCCGGCCGCGCTGGGCTAGCGCGCTGGCGGCCCGTGGTCACGGTCGGCTCGTCGCGTCGCGCGGGAGCAGCCGGTCGAGGCCGCCCGGCCCGCGCCTCCGGAGGGTCAGCGAGCGCCGACGCTGATCTCCTGCGTCACCGGGGCGACGACGGTCAGCTCGCTGCGCAGCACGCGGCGCAGCTCGACGCCGTCGGCCGCGACCACGTCGTAGCTGCGGACGACGCTGCCCGGGTGCCCCTCGTGGGTCACGAAGGACGTGCCCGCGTCGACCTCAGGATCGGAGTAGGTGACGGTCTCGAACGGGACGTCCTCGGTGACGTCGACGCGCGTCGTGCTCAGGGCAGCCCCGGGAGGCGCGGTGGGCGCGGCCGTGGAGCTCGCGCTCGGCCCCGCGGGCGCCGTCTCGGCGACGGCACGGCCCTGCGCCCCGATCGCCTCGCCCGCGATCCCCGCGCCCCCGCCGATCACGAGGCAGGCGGCCAGCACGGCGACGCTCCTCGTCACGCGGCTGTCGGTCGTCAGGTCGGTCCACCACTGCATCACGGTCGCACTCCGGGTCTCCGACGGCGGTCGGGTCGCCGTCTCCACGATGCTCGTCGACGATCGGCGGGGCCGTCACACCCCGTTCGGGTCTGCGCCCGCCGGGCGTGCCCCCAGTCCGGGTCGGCGTGCCGGTGGTCGGGGGCCCCGTCCCTCCCGACCTGGCGCGCCCGTCGCCACGCGCCCGTTCACTCGCACCCCGCGCACGTGATCACCTCCGAGGAGGCGGGTCACGGCCTCCGGAACCGCGCCCCCGTCTCCCGCTCCAGGAAGACCCACATCCACTCCAGCGCGCGCGCCGACGTCAGCCCGGGCGCCTTCTGGGCGAGCTGCGTCGCCACGCCGTCGCTGTAGGCGGCGAGCTTGAGGGCCAGCTCGGACGCGTCGTCGACGGCGAACGTGCCCGTCTCGGCACCGCGCCGGAGGGTCCGCGTGAGGCACGCCTCCCACACGCGGATGCGGTCGACGTACTCGGCCGCGACGGCGGGCTTCCGCGCCACGGCGGTCCAGTAGTCCGACCAGAGGCGCCAGTGCTCGTCGGTCGCGTCGGTGTCCTGGAAGAGCGGCTCGACGAGCATCCGCACGCCCTCGACGGGGTCGGGCTCGGCGTCGACGGCCTCGATCACCGCCGAGTAGAAGCGCGCGGTCTCGAGCACGACCACCTCGTTGAGGATCTCCGCGACGCTCTCGAAGTGGTAGGTCACGGTGCCGACCGAGACGGCCGCCTCCGCCGCGATGTCGCGCAGCCGCGTCGCGCCGAGCCCCTCGCGCACGATCACCGCGCGCGCCGCCTCCACGATCTGCGCCCGTCGCTCGGCCGGCTTCCGCCGCGAGCCGGCCGCCGCGGCGACCGCGACCGTCGACGCCGCAGCAGCAGCACCGGCTCCAGCAGCAGCACCAGCACCAGCACCCGTCACGTCCCCGCTCACGCCGACGTCCTCGGCACGCGGTCCTCGAACGACCGCTCGGCGACGAGCACGACGTCCGCCTCCGGGCCGCCGTCGCGGGCCCAGGCCCGCAGGTCGTTCTCGACGACGAACTCGGTCGCGGTCGCCGTCAGCCGCGACGACGTCTCGAGCCACGCCCGCCACCCCGGCTTCTCGAGCCCGATGCGCCACCGCGACTCCGCGACGGCCGAGAGCGGGTCGCCGTCGACGATGCGGTAGGTCTCGCGGCTGTCCTCGGTGAAGACGAGGCCGTCGGGGTACTCCCGTCCGCCGCCGTAGCCGGGGTCGACGTCGAGCGTCCACTCCCCCGTCTCGACGTCGTGCGTGACGCTCCGCTGCGGCAGGTCGGAGGCGGCGGGCAGCCGGCGCACCGCGATCGGCTCGGCGTGCGAGGCGGGGCCGAAGCGCACGCCGTCGTCGGTCGCGCGCGTCCAGACGGGCAGCGTCGCGGTGCTCCGCGCCGGCGCCACGACGAGCGTCGCCTCCTCGGCGTGCGGCCAGACCCAGGGCCAGTACGCCGACGAGACGGCCAGCCGGAGGCGGTGGCCGGCCGGGAAGGAGTGCCCGGTCGAGACCAGGGCGACGCTCACGACCTCCTCGACCCCCGCCTCCATCGGGTCGGCGCGGTCGCGGCCGTTCCGGGCATCGAGGTTGAGGACGCCGCGGGTGACGAGCGTCGAGCTGCCGTCCGGGGCGACGTCGCAGAGCCGCACGACGACGTGCGCGTGGGGCACGTCGCTCGTGACGGCGAGGTCGACGACGACGGTGCCGAGCAGGTCGAGCGGCGCCCCCGCGAGGGCTCCGCCGCCCGAGCCGCCCGCAGAGCCGTCGCCAGGGGCACCCGCAGCACCGCCGGCAGAGCCGCCCGCCGCACCGGCGCCCGTCCCGCCCACGAGCAGGTCGAAGCACGCCGACCGGCCGTCCTCCGCGCGCTGGTCGGGCGGCAGGTCGGTCGCGTTGCCGAACGGGAAGAACCGCCCCGCGTCCATGCCGGTGCTCTGCGGCGAGCGCACGACGACGGTCCCGTCGGCCGACGCGGCGGACTCCCCCGACGCGAACGCCGCCAGCGGCACCGCCCGCGCCTCCGTCGCGGTCGACGGCCACGCCTCCGCGGCGACCCACCGCCCGGTCCGCGACGCGTAGTACGTCGCGGGCGGCTCCGAGTCGTTGATCCACGCGCGCAGCGCCGGGTCCTCCTCGACGCCGGTCGCCTCGCCGCGCAGCCAGCGGTCCCACCAGCGCAGCGTCTCCTCGAGGAAGGCGATGCCCGGCCCCGGGGCGAGCCCGCGGTCGGGGTACTGGTGCGACCACGGCCCGACGATCCCCTTGACCGGGGCGTCGAGGTTCGACACGAGACGCAGCACCGCGTCGCGGTACGGGTCGGCCCAGCCGCCGACGGCGAGCACCGCGGCCGTGATCGACGAGTAGTCCTCGCAGACGCTGCCGTGCCGCCAGTAGTCGTCGCGTTCCTGGTGGGCGAGCCAGGTGGGCGCCAGGGGGCGGTTGTGCTCCAGCCGCTCGCGCCACCGGGCGACCCAGTCGGCGCCGACGACCTCGGGCCGCGGCGGCCGCGAGTTGAAGGCGAACATCGTGCCGCCCCACGAGGCCATGTCGATGCCGAGCACCGCGCCGCCGACGTAGTGCACGTCGTTGTCGTAGCGGTCGTCGGTCGAGCACACGGTGACGATCGCCTTCAGCGCGGCCGGTGCGCGTCCCGCGAGCTGCAGGGCGTTGAAGCCGCCCCACGAGATGCCGAACGCGCCGACCGCGCCCGTCGACCAGGGCTGCGCGGCGAGCCACTCGATCAGCGCGACGCCGTCGTCGAGCTCCTGCACGGAGTACTCGTCGTCGAAGAGCCCGTCCGACGAGCCCGTGCCGCGGATGTCCACCCGCACCGACGCGTACCCCCG
>Ga0265798_10002562_pt1 | contig 26683 bp, 17 predicted proteins | sample P3T30metagenome_FD_192430 | JGI IMG/M metagenome (GOLD analysis project Ga0265798, IMG submission 192430) | Plant litter microbial communities from East Loma Ridge, Irvine, California - P3 T30 | ecosystem: Environmental > Terrestrial > Plant litter > Unclassified | place: USA: California...
GCGACCTGGGCGACGGCCGCATGCAGGTCGGCGTCAGCGCCTTTGGCGTCAAAATCAGCGGCAATTATTTTTATATGTGCCGCCCCAAGTCGGTTGGGACCGAGCTGGAGCAGGGCAAGACCATGGGTGTGGTTGAGCTCAGCAAGACCGTGGTGACGATCAAGACACCGGTCAGCGGCGCCGTGGTCGAGATCAACGAGGCGCTGGAAGAAACGCCCGAGCTGATTCATCAGGATCCGTATGGCGCCGGCTGGATCTGCGTGGTGCAGACTTCCAACTGGGCCGACGACGTGACCCGGCTTGCGCACGGAGACGCCCTGGTGCAAGCGGCCGAGCGGCGCATGCGCCTGGAACCGATCGACGACTGGATCAAGCCGTGAGCGACGGCGGCGCGAAGGGGCTGGCGCTCCTGGTCTGGTCGTGCGACCTGGGCCGCCCCGAGTTGCTGGCCACGCCGTTCATGGCGGCCCAAGCGGCGGCGGCCCTCGACATGCCGGTCAAGATGCTGTTTTCAAGCCAGTCAGTGGGGTGGCTGCTGGCAGACAACGCCGGCTTGCCGACTGGTTTCGGCCATGATCGCCGGACCATCGCGCGTCACCTGTCAGCCAGCGCCGACCTCGGCGTTGAAATCCGCGCCTGCACCCAGGCGCTGCACGCCATCGGCGCCAATGCGGGCGCGCTCGCGCCGCAGTGCGCCGGCGTGGAAGGGATGGTCTCGTTCATCGAGCAGGGCAGCGCGCCCGGCTGGCAAATGCTGGTGTTCTGAGCGCGGACCCGGCACGCAGCCGCGCGAGCGGCATGTCCTCGTATCTCGACTTGCCCTGAATCGGCTGTCCCGATTATCGGACAGTGCGTGACATTGAATGTCATAAGTCATAGTATATTCGCTGTCACAGTCCGCTCCAGCGGCGTGCACGGCGGTAGCAGCAATCTGATGGTCACGGACCGGCAGGCGTGATGATACTCGAGCTAATGCAGCACAGCTATCTGTCTCGGTGTGCCAACGAGATGGTGCTCAAGCTGGGCCACTTCCGCGCCGGCATCGCGCCAGGCGGGGCCGATTTGTTGTCGATGCCAGGCATCGAAGAATTCGATGCAGCCGATTTCGCCGCCGCGCTAGCGCGGGCACAAGCGATTTGCTCTGCGCTGGCCAGGACAGAGGCGCCGGATGCCACGTACTTTCCACGCGATGCCCTGACTGCGCACCTCCAGTCCCTGCTGGAGCGTTACTTTACCGATCATCGTCTCATCCAGACCCGTACGGCGGCCGGCGCGCTGGCCGGCGCGCATCCTGTCAGCGATGTCAGTCTTGCCGCCGGCGTCGCCGACCAGGCGCCCGATCGGCTTTTCGGAAAAATGAGCCAGTCGGACATTGGCTGGCTCAGCTGCCTGCTGGCGAAGGCATTTCATTCAGTCAAGACGCCGCTGGCCTTTCCCGACCAGCCGGCGCCGCCGCACTTCATGCCCATCGATGCCCGGCTCTACCTGATCGGCGACTGGGGTAGCGGCGTCGCGCGGGCATGCAAGATCGCCGATCGCATACGCGCCATGATTGCAAGCGAGCACGTGCGCGAACAACATGTGGTGCATCTTGGCGACGTCTACTATTCGGGCCGGCCAGAAGAATACGACGAACACTTTCTGGCGCATTGGCCCGTGAAGCCCGGCACCGAATCCCGGGTTGGATCGTGGGCGCTGAATGCGAACCATGATATGTTCTCGGGCGGACAGGGTTACTTCGAGCACCTGCTCAAGGATGCGCGCTTCAAGCGACAGGCTGGGAGCAGCCATTTTTCTCTCGAAAACGGTCATTGGCAAGTGCTCGGCCTGGACAGCGCGTTCGATAACGAAAACCTTGCCGGGGGGCAGTTTGAGTGGGTTGAGCGACGCCACCGGAGCCGTCCGCACCAGAAACTGGCACTGTTGACGCACCACCAGCCGTTCAGCGCGTTCGAAGGCGACTGCCTCGCTTTGCAGCGGCTCTACACCCGCAACACTGTGACCGCGTGGTTCTGGGGACACGAGCACCGTTTTGCCGCTTACAAGCCACGCACGGGCCTTCGTTACGGACGTCTGGTAGGCCATGGCGGCGTACCGGTATGGGCGCGCTCCAGCGCCGCGCCCGTACCCGATAGTGTGTCTTATCTCAGCACCCGCGGTTTTCGCAGTGGCATCGAGCGTTTTGCCCTGTTCGGTTTTGCCGTTCTTGATTTCGATGGGCCGCAAATCCATGCCCGCTACATCGATGAGTACGGGGAAGTCGAGCTGGACGAGGTGCTGGCATGACCGCGGAATACATCATCCATATCGACCCGCCCGCGATCGACGACCAGTATGCCGTGACGCTCCAGCGGCGCGACAACGGGGCATTCGTGTCGTTGGCAAAAGGTATGCTGGCCTTGCCGACGGATACGGTGGCCGACCTGCAGAACCTGTTGCCCGGTGCAGCGTCGGATAAGCAGGTGTTCGCAGCCGGAAAGAGCTTGTATGCACGGCTGAGCACAGCGGTGGGTCAGCAGCTCGGCGCGGTGCTCGACGGTGCGCAAGTATGCCTGTATCTCGACCTTCCCAAGGGCGAACTGCTCAAGGTGCCGTGGGAGATCATGGTCTGGCCGGCCAGTACGCCGACCGGCGCCCTTGCGTGCGCGGTCACGCGCAAGCACCATCTGTCGCGGGTCTACAAACCCGACTGGGCGTCGACGCCTCCGCAACATTGCGGGCCGCTGCGCGTGCTGATCCTCGTCGGGGCGGAAGACGACCAGGCTGTGCAGGCTGAATTGGAATTGCAGCAAATACGCAGGCGGATACAGGCGGCGCAGCGCACCATCGACATCGAAGTCTTCGTCCCATCCGAGAAACAACTCCTCTACGACAAGCTCAAAGAATTCCGACCGCAGGTCCTGCATTTTAGCGGGCATGCCGAATATGACCCGCCGGCGCTTGCCTTCGAGGGGTGGAGCTGGACAGCCGATGAGGTATTGGCCGACGTCGGCCACGATCCGGTCGGCGGCTGGAAACCGCGGCTAGTGTTGCTCAACGCCTGCCGCACGGCAAGCGGCGCGACCGGGAGCGGGTCGATGGCCGGCGCTTTCATGATGAACGCGAGCGCCGTTGTCGCGATGCAGGGCGACATCGATGGAAGAGCTGCAGGAATCCTGGCCGGCGTTTTCTACGAACGGTTGGCGACCGACATGCCAGTCAACGAGGCACTTTCGTACGCTCGTCAGGCGATCGGCAGCGCGCAGCAGGTCAAGCAGGCGGCCTTGCCGGCACTGACCACACTGTGTCCGCCGCCCTGTGTCCTGGCCTCATTCCATCGTCTCGATGCGACCTACCAAACGCGCGTGCCACAGTGCGAGTTTTTCCCCCGTTTCGCCGTTTTCGTCAATCAGGTCAAGGCGCGGCGTGTGCTGTGCGACAGCTTCTGGCCGCGGCAGCAGTCCAACGCTCCTCGCCGGTTCGTGCTGCTGCGGGGCGATCCGAAGTTCGGCAAGTCGCTTCTGGGCGCGTGGCTGCTCGATCTCAGCTTGCGCATGGGCCATCATGCGCGCTACGTTTCCTTTAGCCGCCAGTCGGCAGTGAGTTGTATCAAGGTGCTCGACTTGATCTGGCATGGCGAGCAGCAGGCAATGGATTCGCCGCTGAACGATCCGTTGCCGCCGCTCCCAAGCGAGCTCGCTACCCAGTTGTGCAGCTCCAAAGACCCGGCCGTATACACGCCATTTCGCGAAGAACTGCTGAAAGTGTCGAGTCAGCGACCGGTGACGATCGTGATCGACCAGATTCAGCGAAAGATCGATCCGGGCGGTTTCTGGACTCTATGGAAGAACCTGTTCATCCCGCTCGCCCGCAACGACCTGCCGGGGGTGAATCTGGTGCTCGTGCTCAGCCAGGAAGACTACGCCGGCTACGATATCGAACTGGAACTGAGAAATCGCCCCGAGCTGCGCATTACGTTCACCGATGTCGTGCTCGAAGGAATGACTGACGTCGAATTCATGGAGCGCTTCTGTGAATACGCCTACTTTCGCGATCCCCACTTTCGTGAGCAGGAATATTACGATGATCTCAGCCGTCTGGTAACGCTTGCGCTTCGCAAGATACCCGGACCCCACCCGATTTCGTTGCTCGAGGGGCAGCTCAAGCCTCTTGCGCAGTTTTTGCAAGTCGCGCTCGACGAGCTGCGCTGATCAATCGGGAGCTGGCATGAACCCACGCGTCGCAGAACTGGAACAGCTGATGCTATCGGGCGGGTCGCTAGCCGACGCGCTCGAGCAGGTGGCGCCGCCCGCCTATCGCGCAAGTACCGAACTGATGCGACGCGCGTCGGCTGTCGGCGCTTTCGATCGCAAGCTTTTCGATGACGTGATCCAGACAGGTTTCCGCAAAGCGCTCTCATTCGAGGAATTCTTGTGCGTTGAAGGTGTCAGGCGTATCGGCGAAACCGGCCTCGTAGACGAAGTGACCGCCGTCGAACATCTGCGTGCCTGGATCGCCGCACAGGGGAGCGACGATATCGTCAAGCTCTTTGGCCACGTATACGAGCATCTAAGCATGCGTACCGACGCGCCGGTGGATAGTCTGGCCCGGCTGCGCTTCTGGCTGGTGGCAAGCCCGAGCGAAGGACTACGCGAGTTCGAGCATCGCTTCAAGGAGGCCGACGATGCGTTTGATCTGGCGACCTGCCATGCGTTAGTGCAGGTCATCCGCCAACTGGACCTGGTCAGCGTCGGCAACGCCTCCGCCGAACTCAAACTGGCCAGCCCCGGGCAACGCGCGCGTGCCGATCAACTCGGCCCCTATGTCGCGATCCGTGGTCGCTTTATCGACGAGTACATCAAATCGGACAACTACCTGGAACGTGCAACGCTGCACAGGAAAGTCGATGCCTTTCTCGCCGACGACGGCGAGTGGATGTTGTCCATCTATGGGCCGGGCGGGCGCGGCAAGACCATGCTGATGCGCTGGCTGGTGGCGCGCCGCTGCCTGCCGCTGCCGCACGCGATTCCAGTGGCAAAGGTCGATTGCGACGACATCAACCTCGCAAGGCTGGTCAGGTTCCCGTGGCTGATCCTCGTCACGATCGCCGAGCAACTGAACCGTCAATTGCCGGGCGCCCCATTCACCGAGTTCCTCGACCGCCTCGTCGACTACGCCCCCATGCTGTTGCCGGGCGCGCGGCCAGACTCCGGCCTCAGCGAGGACGGCCTCGCGCGCGAACTCGAACAGGCGCCGTGGGTCGCCACGGTGGCGCAGGACTTCGCGTTCAAGCTGGGCAACTGGCAGGTGGTCGTGGTGCTCGACACCCTCGAAGAACTGGTCCTGCATTTTCCCGGCGCTCTGCGAGGGGTGCTTGCGACTTTGCGCACGCTCCATGGCACCACGGCGGGCAACAATCGCCTCAAGCTGGTGCTGTGTGGCCGCTATGACCTGCGCGCGCGAGGTCACCTGAGCGCGGACGATCCGATTCCCGTGAATGTGGATAGATTCAGCAGCGAAGAGGCACGCGTCTATCTCGCGGCAAAGCGCGGTATCGACGACTCCCTGATCGATGCCATCACCATCAAGGCGCGGGGCAACCCGTTCATTCTTTCCCTGATCGCCGACCTGGTGGACCATAACGATATCGACGACGCGGCTGGTATAAACCGGCTCGAGCCCGAATACGCTTATCTGATCGAACGGGTGATCAACCGCATTCCCGCGCATGAGTGGGCAGTGCGCTGGGTGGTGCGCTACGGCGTGGTGCCGCGGCGGCTGACGCGTGACTTTTTCGATCAGGTCATCCTGCCGCACCTCGAGCGCGAGGTGCGCAGCGACAGTGCGCACATGGATGGCTTGGGCGAGTATGGCGCTTCGTTTCCGCGCAAGGAGGCGCCTGGCATGCAAAAGCTCTGGTCGTCGCTGCGCAGCTATGCCGACGCGACCGGTTGGCTGCACGGCGACGAATCCGAATTGCGTTTCCAGCCCGACGTGGTGCAGCCGATGCGCGCGCTCTTGGCGCGCGAGCCCATCTATCTTCAGCTGCACCGGGAAGCGGCGCAGTGGTTCGAGCGACAAGCCCATCTTTCGCAAGCCGATCCGCTCACTTGGGCGCGCAATCTGGCCGAGGTATTTCACCACCGCTTGCAGTTGCGCACGCCCGGGCTGGACCGATGGTGCCAGGAACTGCTGCGCCAGCCACAGGCGAACGACCCGGCTGCACGCAGCATGCTGCTCGAGACGGTCGCCATGCTCTTGCCCATGCCTGACGCGGTGCCGCGCGATGGGGGCGGCGCGCCGCTTTTCGGTATGGCATTCCTGCAGTCGGTGCATCTGGAACTTGCGCGCGAGGCAGCGGGTATTTGCTGGGGCGCCATGCCGCCGCCGCCGCAGCCGCAGACGGCCAGCCGCCTGCTAGAATCGTTGCGCGCCTTTGAAGCGCAAGGGGACATCCCGTCGGCGCGGGTGCTCGACATGGCGATGCACCTGCATGCGCACGATCATGCGAGGGCGCTGTCCGAGTCCAGGCGCCTTGAGTCGGTGGTGCAAACCCTGCCCCCGCAAGACCAGTACGCATTCCACGTACTGACGGCGCGCGCACTGGCCGGCCTTGGCAAGCCGGCAGCGCAGGAAGCCTACCTCCAGGCCATCGACGTAGCGCGCCGCAACGAACAGCCGGCTTGGAGCGTGTTGGGCGAATGCTGCCGTCAATTGGTGCTGTTGGGCCAAGCGGCGCGCGCAGTCTCACTGGGCCGCAGCGCGCTCGCGCAAGGAGCCGATGTGCCGCCCGCATTCGTGCTGGGCATGGCCGACCTTTTCCTGCGCGTCGGCGAGCAGGCGCAGGCCGAGGCGCTCGCTGGCGCCGCGCTCGTCAAGCTGTTTCGCAGCCGCGCGCCCGACATGGAACGCCGGGCGCAACGGGTGTTGTATGCCTGCATGGTCGAACGCGGGCAGTGCTGGGCCATGCAAGGGGCGTTGTCATTGGTGACGTCGGCTGATCCACTGGAGCATGCGCAGTATAACGAGGTCAACGGCATGTACGCGGCAGCGCGGTATGAGCTCGACAAAGCTTGTACGCTGTTGCAGAAGGCTGTGCGCGATTACGGCGCAGCCGGTGACGGCGCCGCGGCCGAAGCGGCCATGTTGCGCACCGTTCGGGTGACCAAGGAATTGATGGGTGACTGGTCTGGAGCGTATGCGCTGCTTACGCGCTGGTCAAGTGCAGGCTCCGACGCGCTCGCCGTCGAGAAACGCCATCTGCAGGCGCTCCTGAACATAGCGCCGGTGGCGAGCGATCCGCAGGCCTGCTGCGGCGGCCTGCGCGATATGGCTGCGCTGCTGACAGACGGCGAGCGCGCGCATGACCGCATGCGCATGGAAGGGTTATTATGCCACCTCGAAGGCATCGATCATGTTCCCGACCGGCGCGCGTGCCTGCACTGGCTGCGCTACCTGCCGAGACTGACAAGCGTGTCCAGAATGGAGGACGCGTTCATGCGCCTGGTGCCGCTGCCCAGGCCCGGCGATGCCGACTTCTTTCCGCACATTTTCGACTGCATCGAACTGCTGCGCTGCCTGGGCTCGAACCAGGTCGTGCCTGCGATCCGGCTGGCGTTTGCAGAGGCAAGCGCCCAGCGCGCCTTCGTCTACGAGCCGTTGCTGGACGCGGCCCAGCGTGCCGGATGCGAGCTGGCGTCCGATGAGGTAAGCGCCATTCTTACGCACTGCCAGCAGGTAGATGGGCAAGCGCTTGACGTTGCAACGCGTATCATGCTGCTCGCAATCTTGTGCAAACATGGTGACCAGCGCGCCAGCACGCTCGCTGCCCGCAGCATCGACTTGCCAGACTGTCTGCGCGGAACGCGCTTCGAAGCGATGCATTGCGCCAACGGCTGGTATACATTAACGAGAAACAACAAGCTGGGTGCCGCGGGCATGGCGAAACAGGCTGCTGAATTGTGGCGCTCTCTCGGGCAGGAACGCCGGGCGCGCCAGCTGCTCGCGCAGAGTGAAGCAGGCTTGCCGGCGCCGCCGCCAGTGGCTGGACATAGTACTTTTGTCGATCTGCGCGCGCTGGCAAGCCCGCTCGATGCCAGCGCGGCGGCCATGGACTTCGAAGCCGCTTTGGCGCTGCTGGACGAGCAGGCGCTGGTTCGGCGTATGCGTTTCGAACTACCTGACCCCGCCTTGTCCGCAGCGACGGTGCAGCTGGGCATCGACGGTGCCAGTACCGCATCACTGCCGTGGGAATGGGCGCTGCCCAGTTCCGCGGTATGTTTCCGCTCCAGTCGCAATATGCCTCTCGACACGCCCAGACTGCTGACCAATCTGGTCTGGCGCTGCACGCCCGTGATCGTGCGCCGGGGCGTGCAATCCTTCATGCCATTGCATATCGCGTTGCTGCGGCCGTCGTCCGCGGTACAGCATCGCAGCCGGCGCGGTTTCGAGGTGACCGCGCGCCGGTCGCTGGGTGAGATCCTGGGTGCGCAAGGCGCACAGGTGGTCGAGCCCGCGGGCGGTACAAAGGACGCTATCGCCGAACTGGTGCGGCGCCAGTTCGCGCATCTCATTTATATCCAGGCGCCGGTGATCGAGCATCGCGGCCAGCTTTCCATCGATTTGCCGTTGGTGCACGATGAGTCAGGTGAAGGGGGAAACCTCGATATCGATTTCTGGGTACACCAGTTCCGCCTGATCGAAGCTGGCTTCGAGCCTGTGGTACTGCTGGCGCCGCCGCGCCCGACGAGCGACGTCGAAGTAGCGCGTCAGCTATTGCTGCGAAATGAATTTGCTTGCGAACTTGCACGGCGCGCCCAGGTGCGCGCCGTGTTGGGCGCCGGCCTGTTCGAAGCGTCGCAATCCGAACTGGCGGCCGAACAATTGGCGTATTACCTGGGCAGCAACCCATCGTTGCGGCAACTGCTGATGCTGATTCGAAATGAATTGCCGGGCGATCGCTTCTGCACCAGGGGCGCAACGCTGTTCGCGGCGAACCCGTCATGCACACTCAAATGATTGCACTGGCCGAAAGAAAGCAGATTGCGTTGCAAGCGAAAATCGCGTCGCTGCATGCTGAGTTCGGCCACTGGAGCGCGCTCTCGGAGCCGGGTGCCGCATTCGAAAAGCACCAGACGCAGATCATTGCGCTTATCGGGCACCTTGAAGGACTCTGGGTCCAAACCAGGGACATCTTCGAGGAAGCGCAATGCTCGGGTAGCGTCCTGGCGCAGTCACCCAATATCGAGTCATTGCTGCTCGGGCTGCGGCGGATCTGGGAGTTCTTCCGCGCCAAACTGGCCCAGCGCCACGATCCAGAGATGCGCAAATTCCTGCGCGCGGCAGACGAACTGTCCTGGGCTTGCTATGAGCCGGTGCTGGCCCGTTATCCGGGGGCTCGGCGCCAGCCTCCGCTGGTGTTCCTCAATGGCGGCTTGTCGCCTTACGCGCTGGCACGCGACCAGGCCTTTTCCGCCGAGCCGGTGCCCGGAGAGACGCTCGGCGGCGTTACCTACGCCCCAATCCTGCGGCGCCTGCCGATCGCCGTGATCGGTGTGCCGTGGCACCAGGTCGCTCATCTGCCCGATCTGCCGGTGGTCGCGCACGAGACTGGCCATGCGGTGGAACAGGATTTTTCCCTGCTGCCTGCGCTGGTGGCGAATTTGGTCACGGAACTGGGCGCCGGCGCGCCGCGCCTGGCGCACTGGCAGGCATGGTCGCGTGAAGTGTTCGCCGACCTGTGGGGCTGCCTCATGCTCGGGCCGTCCTATGCAAGCTCATTGGCGGATTTTCTCGCGTCCGACCCGGTCGAGATCAATAACCAGGTCGCCAGCGAGACCGCCCGATACCCGCCGGCACATCTGCGCATGCTGCTGTGCTTCCAGGCGCTTGTTGGCCGGGGGTTCGCGGCGCAGACGCAAGCGTTGCTTGGCGCCTGGATGGCGGCCTACCAGCCCGTGTCCGATCCGGGATTTATCGGGGATGCCCCGGCAGTGGTCACTGCCATGCTGGGACGACGGCTTGTCGATACACAGTTCGAGCAGCCATTGTTTGAAGTGGACGATCTGGGCATGACGCTGTATGCCTGGGAACGGGTGCAGGCAGCTGTAGGCGAGTTGAGCAAGAAGAAACTGCAATCGACAACGACGATACTCACCTGGACAGCAGCGGCCCGGGCCGCGTACGACGCGTCGCCATCAGCCTATGCCGCGCACGGCCATGCCAGGACGCTGATCGATTTCAGCGAGCGTCTGATCGATCCCGGCACGCGGATGCGCACATCGGCGCTCGCCTGCGACGCGCTTCGACAGCAATCGACTGCGGATGCCAAGCAATGGTTTGACGACTTTGCGCGCTGGTCTGGGACTGGCGCAATGGCCTGACGTGACAACGGCGCCGGGTGGGAAGCCGGCGCCGTTGTCGCATCAGGGAGGGGCGGGCGATGTCGTTACAGCGAGCGCAAGAACGCCAGCAGCGCTTCCCGGTCCGCTGTCGGCAGCTTCTCGAAGCGCCCGCGCGCCGTCGCCGCTTCGCCGTCATGCCACAAAATGGCCTCGGTCAGGCTGCGTGCGCGGCCATCGTGCAGGTAGCCGACGGTGCCTTCCTTGCCCATTACCTTTTCGGTGTAGCCGATGCCCCACAGCGGCGCGGTGCGCCACATGCTGCCCGTGGCCTGGCCTTCGGTGTAGTTGTCGGCAAGGCCGGCGCCCATATCGTGCAGCAGCAGATCGGTGTAGGGCTTGATGGTTTGGTCGCGCAACTCGGCGAACAGGTGGTTCGAGCCGGTCTTCATCGACGCCGTGTGGCAGGCCACGCAGCGCAGCGTGTCGAACAGCTTGGCACCGGCTGCCACCTGGCGCGAGTCCACGCGGTGCTCGTCGATTGGCGCCACCCCTTTCGGGAAGCCGCTTTCCAGGCTGCGCTGAGCCGGCACCGCCAGCAGCGACAAGTAGTTCGTGATCGACTGCAGGTCCGCTTCGGTGATGCCGCGCGCACCGCCGCCGTTCGGGTACACCGGGGACGCCACCGCCATGTCCTGGGTCAGCGCGGCCGCGCTCTGGTGACGGATGGTGGCCTTCGAGGCTTTCCAGCCGAAGCGGCCCAGCCGCACCGCACCCGACTCCGGATCGAACACGAAATTGGCCACGCCCTTGACGCCATCGGCGTCCGGGGTGGTGCGGGCACGCGCCAGGATGTCGGTTTCCGGCACTGCTTCGAGCAAGCCGGCGCCCAGCATCGGCTGCGCCGCACGCAGTGAACTCACCGGCGGCGTCGGGCCATCGAAGGCCAGCCTGGCCTTGCGCAGCTCGACCGCCGTGCCGTCGGCCAGCGTGACGGTGCGGGTGTCGAATCCGGCCACGCGCACGCCACCGCCCCAGTTCTGGGTGGCGCCGCTTGGCGACAGGCCGTGCATCGCCACCGTGCCGCCATACGACGGATGCGGCAACTGGACGCCATCGGTGCCGATCCGCGCCACCCGTACTGCCATCTTGTCGAGCAGCTGGTTGATCGATGCCGGCGCCGGGCTGCGGCCGTTGTTGACGTGGCAGCCGATGCAGGTCGACTGGTTGAAGCGCTGGCCCTGCAGGCCGACGGCGGCGTCGTTGCGGTCGTTGCCCGGCTCGTTGTGCTGGCCGGTGGTGAAGTTGGTGTGCAACAGGCGCCGGCCTTCGACGAAGCGCTGCACGTTCTGCATGCCGGTGTTGTTGTGCGGCTGCTGGAAGATGAACAGGCCGTTGTCGGAATAGTTGTACGATACCGACCCCAGGCCGCCCGACAGCGTCTCTTCAGGCAGCGGCACCGAATTCAGGCGTGGCTGCACGCCGTACCATGGACGCAGGCCCTTGCCGACCACATAGATCCACTCCGCCGAGTAATAGCGGATGCCGCCGCTGTCGCCCTTGGCCAGCATCGCTTCCTTGGTCGAGAACATCGATGGCGAGACTTCGATGATGTCGCCCGCAACCAGTGGCCGCGCCGGCACGTTGCCGCCGTTCGGGAAGCCGTCCGCGCCCAGTTCGGCGTGGCCGGGATAGTTTTTCACTTGCAGCGTGCAGGCGTTGTTGATGCCGTTCGCATTGAGCAGGCGGTTGTTGGCCGGGTAGGCGACCGGGTTGCAGATGGTGACGTTGCGGTCGACCAGTTCGCCCGGCGCCATCCAGCCGTAGCCGGTGTCGCCAGGACGATCGAAGGCGCGGAAGAAGGCCACGCCGCCCGGCAGGAAGTCGACCGTGGTGTACTGGTTTACGATCAGGGAAGGCTTGGTCACGCCGGCCACGCGGCTGTTGTCGATGATCTCGACGCCCCAGCTGCGGTTCTTGAAGTATTGCGGCACGAACGTCAGGTAGTTGCCGGGACCGCTGTCGCGCGGCATGCCGGTGACCGGATCGACCGTGTCATTGGGGCCGTAGCCGATTTCATTCCAGTCTTCGCCGCGTTCGCGGCCATGGCGCGCCAGGCCGCGCGCGCCGAAGCGCGTGACCAGAGTGCCGTCGCTCAGGGTGAACTGGATCGATTCGATCGGTTCGGCCGCGCCCGGCAAGGCGGTCCAGCCAGCGCCGCTGGCAGGGTAGCGCACCGACGGGGTGTCGCCCACCGCTACGGTGTTGTCGCTGCCCGGGGTCTTGAATTCGACTTCATACAGCGAGATGCCGTACTGGCTGGCGCGCGTCACGCCCTGCACGCGGATGTAGCGCGCGCTGGCGGCGAGGTTGAAGAATTCTTCGACGCCGCCCGTGCTGTCGATGACGCGCCGCAGCTGGGTCCATTCCTGGCCGTCGTTCGAGGTCTGCAGCAGGTATTCCTTGGCGTACGAATTTTCCCAGCTCAGCTTGATGTAGCCGATTGCCGTGACGGCGCCGAAGTCGAACTGGATCCAGGCCTTGTCTTCTGCCTTGCTCGACCAGCGGGTATCGAGCTTGCCGTCGATCGCGAGCGACGCATTGAGGTTATTGTTTTCCGGCGTCGACGAGGTGGCCGCGACCGGCTTGATGACTACGCCCGGATTGATCACCGTGACCGGCAGGTTGGTGGCAGGCGGGTTGGCGGCCGGCGGCGTCGGGGTGGTTACGACCGGGGCCCCGGCGTCACCGGCTGGTGGCGCATCGGCGGCGGAATCGCTCCCTCCGCCACCGCAGCCCGCGAGTAACAGCATCAGTGCCAAAGGAATAGCGGGATAGGCGCCTTGGCGCGACAGGTAGGACATGGGAACTCCGTGGTTAACATTGCGCCTCGGCAATATTGACGGTAACTTAACCGGGTTCGTCAATATCTGTCAAGCATAAGTCACAATGCTTTGTGACCAATTGTTACTGACTAGTCCATTTTGGCGCGATGCCGGTTCGACTATACTGGCGGGCTTAAGCAAAACAGGAGCGTGCATGCACGTCGAACAGCGCCTATCCGCCAACTTCCACCAGTTCTTGCAGTCCGGCCAGGCCGCAGGCGCGTTGCTGATCTTGTGCACCATCGCCTCGCTCGGCATTGCCAATTCGGCGCTCGGCGCCGACTACCTGGGATTCTGGCGCACGTTGGTGGGTGGCCTGAGCGTTGAACTGTGGGTCAATGACGCATTGATGGCGGTGTTTTTCCTGCTGGTGGGGCTGGAACTCAAGCGCGAACTGATCAGCGGCGAACTGTCGTCGCTGCGCCAGGCCTTGCTGCCGGCAATCGCCGCCGCCGGCGGGGTGGCGGCGCCGGCGCTGATCCACTTCGCCTTCAATGGCGGCGCACCGAGCCAGGCCGGCATCGGCATCCCGATGGCGACTGATATTGCCTTCGCGCTGGGCGTGCTTCGCCTGCTCGGCAACGGCGTGCCGGCCTCGCTCAAGGTATTCCTGGCGGCGCTGGCAGTGATCGACGACCTGATCGCCATCGTCGTGATCGCACTGTTCTATACCGCGCAACTGTCAATCGCCTACCTGGGCGCGGCGCTCGCGAGCTTCGCCGCCTTGTTGCTGATGAGCCGCGTGCTGCGGGTGCGCGCCGTGCCGCTGTACCTGGTGATCGGCGCGCTGATGTGGTTCTTCATGCTCAAGTCGGGCGTGCACGCTACCATCGCCGGCGTCTTGCTGGCGCTGGCGTTGCCGCACGCGGTGCCCGCTGGCGCCCGGACGAGCGCATCGGAGCAGGTCGAGCATGCGCTGCACAAGCCGGTTGCGTTTGTCATCCTGCCGATCTTCGCCCTGGCCAATACCGGCGTGATCATCGGTGCCGACTGGCTGCAAGGCCTGGCGACGCCGAATAGCCTCGGTATCGTGTTCGGGCTGGTGCTGGGCAAGCCGCTCGGCATTGTCTTGATCACGTTGCTGGCGGTGAAAGCCGGGGTGTGCCGCTTGCCGCTCGACCTGGCGTGGCGCCACGTGGTGGGTGCCGGGCTGCTGGGCGGGATCGGCTTCACGATGTCGATCTTTATCACCAATCTGGCCTTTGCCGGCCAGCCGGCGGTGATCGACGCCTCGAAAATTGCGATATTGTCGGCGTCGCTGACAGCGGGCGCGCTGGGCTTCGTGTGGCTCAGGCTGCGCGGCGCGCCGACCGCGTTCGACCGTGATCCGGACACCATCGACCTTGAGGTGGAGCGCGCTCGGTGAAGCGCAAGAAGCTCACCTTTTATGGCGAGAGCGCCGACGACGACAGCCTGGTGCGCGCCGTGATCGCGGGGCGCAAGACCGTGACGGCCGATACGGTCGAGGATTACCACCGCGGCTATGGCGAGCTCGGCGACGGCGCCTACGCATCAGGCGACGTGATCGAGGTATTCGACCTCAAGGGCCGGCCGCGCTGCGTGATCCGGGCCGTGAAAGTGGTGCGCATCCGTTTTGGCGACATTCCAGAAGAAGTCTGGCGCGGCGAGGATTTTGCCAGCGCGCAAGCGTTTCGCGAATGCCACCGGCGTGCCCTGGCGCACCTCGACCTGCATGACGGGTTCGAGCTGCAGACGCTGCGCTTCGAGCTGGTCGAGGTGCTGCAGGCCTGACAGGCCAGCACCATGCAGCACCATGCCGGCACCGCTGGCATGGTGCTGCAGAGCGCGCGCTGCTTATTTCTGGTATTGTCCGCACCGAAACAATCTGGCGTTACAGCGCCGCACCGCATTCACTTTTCGGAGCCACCATGCAGCGTTTGTCATCGTCGATCCGGGCCCGGCCGTGGGAGTGGCTCCTGCTCGTCGCCCTGGTCATCAGTTATCCGCTGAGCGCAGCGCTCACGCCCGCGTGGTCGGTGGAAAACGGCATTCTGGAGAATCTCCAGGTGGTGGCGCTGGCGCTGGGCATGCTGCACGCCTTGACCGCGTTCCGGGCCAGCCGGCCTGCCCGCAGCGCCATGCTGGCGCTGTGCGCGGCGCCGGTGTGGCTGCTCCTGGCCGCGCGCGAGCTCAGCTGGGGCCGGGTATGGTTGCCGGCGTCCGGGCAGACCCTGGCCGGCGCGGCCGCGGCATTTGCCTGGCTGCAGCCCCTGGTGCGTCCGCTGGTGCTGGCGCTGGTACTCTGGATGCTGTTCGCGGCCTGGCGTCATCGGGTGCACCAGCCATTGCGCTCGGCGCTGGCCCGGCGCACGCCCTGGCTATGCCTGGGGATCGTGCTGGCGGCAGGAATCGGGTCTACCTGCGCTGAAGGCCATATGGGATGCGCGCTCGATCTGCCGGTCACGCGCTCGCAAGCGATCGAAGAGCTGGTCGAACTGGTTGCCTATTCGGCGCTGGTGATGATCCAGTATTCGCTGCTGCAAAAAGCGTGGCCGCGCACTGCCGGCAAGGTCCAGTCACGGGCGGCGTGACAGCGGCGCCGGCGTCGAATCAAGTCAGGGTAAGGCCAGTTGCGTGGTTTCCAGTTCGGCCAGCATTGCCAGCAGCGTGTCGCCGAATCCGCCGCGCGCGCGCGCATCGAGCCGGGCACTGGTGACCACGCGCGGCTGCGCGCTCCAGGCGAAGCGTGCGCCGGCCGCTTCCAGCGCCTTGACCAGCAGCACATCTTCGTGACACGCGACCGCCGCGAAGCCGCCGCTGGCCGTATACGCCGCGGCACTGACGCCCAGGTTGGCCCCATGGATATGACGATGGCCGTCGCGGTCCTGGTAGTCGCGCGCAAACAGCGTGCGCGCCAAAGGCGCCCTGGCGGCGTGGGGCGACCAGTCGTCGACCGCCACCGAACCGCAGACCACGTCGGCGCCCAGCGCCAGTTGCGCCGATAGCCAGTCGGGCGCGACCCTGGTATCGGCATCGGTGAACGCCAGCCAGCGCGCGCCCAGGCCGAGCAGGTGGCGCGCCCCGTGGGCGCGTGCGGCACCGACCTGGCGTGCCTGCACTTGCAGGACATCGAGCGCGATGCCGGCCGCGGCGAACCGGTGCTGCTGCGCCTGCACCTGGCGCAGGGAACCGTCGTCGCAGCTGTCGAGCACCACGCACACGGCGACCTGTTCGCCGTCCAGGGCTGGGTCGCAGGCCGCGTCCAGCAGTGCGCCCAGGCAGTCGTCGAGGCAAGCTTCTTCGTTGTGGGCCGGGATGGCGACACCGATCATGGCGCTACCTCGCTGGGCGGCGTGCGGCGCCAGACTTCGAGCAGGAACAGCGCGTCGCGGTGCTGCAGCGCGCTCGCCAGGCCGGGCAGGGCGTGGGCAAGGCCATGCGCCGTTTCGGTGGCCAGCACGCGATCGTCGAACGCCGGCAGGTAGTGGCACATCACCAGTTCGCCGCCGGGTTCCAGGCAATCGCGCGCGGCGCCGAGCATCTGATCGAGCCCGTGCCGGTCGAAGTAATAAGCCAGTTCGCTGATGACGATCAGGTCGAAACGGGTGTCCGTGGGCCACTCGTGCGGCAAGCGGCGCTGTTCGATCGTCGGCAGGCAAGACGCCGCATCGGCCACGCCATGCAGCCGGCGCTGCGCGGCCGCTACTGCGCTGGCGGCGCCGTCGCTGCACAACAGGCGCTCGCAGCGCGCGGCCAGGGCGCTACTGAGTTCTCCATTGCCGCAGCCGGGTTCGAAGGCGCTGCGGTAGCGCTCCCTGCCCAGGCTGGCCAGCAGCACGGCGCGTTTGCGCTGCTCGTACCAGGCGCCGCGCACATTCCACGGGTCGTCGCTGTGCGCGTACAGGGCTTCGAAGTGGGCCAGGTGGCTAAAAGTCTCAGGCGTCATGGAAGAATAATTCAAACGGGTTCAGGATGCGTTCGATGGCCCATTCGGCCACGATCGGCGCGGCGCCGGTGCTGGCGTCGATCGTGAGCTGGCTGTGAAAGCAGGCCAGGGCGGCGCGCTTGTGTTCGAGCGCAACCGGTGTCAGCGCCAGTTTGACGGCGCGCTCTAGCGGCATGGCGTCGTCGTGCGGTGCGCTCCAGTGCCAGCCCCAGACCGGCGCCTCCAGCAGGCGCGCGCCGCTTGCCTTGCAGGCGCTGGCGCAGGCGCGCGCGCTGGCTTCGTGATCGGGATGGCCGTCATAGCGCCAGGTGGTGAGCACGATGTCGGTTGGGGCCAGGATCTGCTGCAGGCGCGCGCCGAGGAGCACTTCGCCGGCGCTGACGCCGCCGTCGGCAATGCCGAGGCGCACGGTCGCGCTATGGCCCAGGCCCAGACTGGTGAGCGCCGCGCCGGTTTCTGCCTCGCGTACGCGTTTCAAGCGTGCCTGCGGCCACTCCTGGGAACCGGGGTGGCTTCCTTCGCCATCGGTGACTGCGACGATCAATACTGGGTCGCCGCGCGCGGCCAACAGGTGCAGCAGGCCGCCGCAGGGCAGGATTTCGTCGTCCGGATGCGGCGCGACCACAACCAGGCGCGTGCCCGGGGCCACCAGCGCATCGAGGTCGACCGTGGGTACCCCGGCCAGCTTCGGGTCGGCGCGCCAGAGGCCCGCGGGCGTGCCATTGCCGCTGATATGGCGCGAGACGGTTAAAGGGTCCATGGGGCTCTTTCGCCGGCGACGGCCAGTTCGCCGACCGCTTCCTGGTCACGCTCGGCGTGGCTCTGGCGCAGGTAGACCGGCAGGTCGGCGAACAGGCGTGCGATCTGGCGGTCCTTGCACAGCGGGCCGGCGCCAAGCGCGCGGCCGGCCAGGTCGAGCGTGTGGGTAGCGGCGGCTTCGACGCTCAGGCGCACCGACAAGGCGCCGAGCATGGCGCTGGCGTCCGGCGCGCGGTCGATGGCGGCGGCGGTTTCGCGCATCAATGCGCCGGCTCCCTGCAGGGCAACCGTGACGGCGCCCAGTTGTGCCAGTCGATGCGGGTCCGGGCGCGCGGCGACGCGCTCGCGCAAGGCTTCAGCCAGACGGGTGGCGGCGCCGAACCAGCAGGCGGCGACGCCGGCGCCGCCGTGCCAGAAACCGGCGCGCCCGACATAGAAGCCCGGGTCGCCCAGCGGCGCGGCGCTGGCCTGGTCGAAGTCGATGTCGACGCTGGCGGTGGCGCGCATGCCCACCGCATGCCAGCCCTGATCGGTGATCTTCACGCCAGATTGCCTCAGGTGGACGGCGGCCAGCACGGGCTCGCCTGCCTGGTTCCAGCAACTGACGACGGCATGTGACACCACGTGGGCGCCCGAGCACCAGGCCTTGCGGCCGGTAAGACAGAGGCTGCCATCGGGTCGCTCGACGGCGAGCAGGCGGGCATCGGGCGGCTCGGCGCACCAGGTGGCCCAGCTTGATGGGCGCGCTTGCGCGACACCGGCTTCGGCCAGGATGGCCAGCGCGTCGGTGTGGCCTTCGTACAGCTTTGCCAGGCTCAGGTCATGCGCGCCGACGGCGGCCAGGGCGCGCCAGCGATCGAGGGTGCGACCGTGGCCGGGCAGGGGAAGTGGCGCCATGTCCGAATTAATCAGCCGCGACAGCGCGGCGCCGGGGTCGCCGATATCCAGATCGACGAGGTGAGCGCGCAAGCTGTCGAGCGGGCTGGTGAATTGGCGGCTGGATGGACTGATCATGATGACAAGATGCAAAAATTGCATCGTATCACTTGACTAGAAGATACGACGCGGCGTGGCAGTGCAATCGTGTGCGGCATCCACCGACCGCGGATGGGAAAAAAGGTAACTAACCCACATGGATGACATCAGCGGCATAGAACCCGGGCGCCTGCGACTTCGGCGACACCAATCCGAGCCAAATCGCTATCAGGGGAGGGGGCACTAGTCCAATCGGCACTGCCGGCAGAATAATCAAATACTTGGGTATTTGAAACTGCACGAGTTGCGGTATTTAATCAAATAGTTGAGTATTTGAAACTGCACGAGTTGCGGTATTTGCCGCCATAGTCAGCACGGTGTGATCAGGGAAGATTTCAGATTGCCTTGCATGCTGCACGTGTCAGGCAGCATCACGGACGTGACGTTGCTGCCAGTTCGAAAGAGCTGGCGCACATCGTCGACTCCAATCCGGTATTGGATCGGCGCGGGATGGATGGACTCGATAGCGTGCGGCTGGGCTTGCTCAAGCACTGGAATCCGAAACTCCAGGAGTTTCGGTTTGTGGCCGGGATCGCGCCAGTACCGCCAATGTGCTTACGCCGACGGATCGGGCTTGACCCGCGTAAGACTGTAGTCGGCCGCCGAGCGCTCGAGCGCCAGGCCCAAGACATCCTTGAGCTCATCGGCGCTGGCGCCATTGTCGAGCTGGCGTTTGGCGAACGTATTGCGCAGCGTACGCCCGCCCGACCGCGCCAAATTCATGCCGGCCCGTTCGAACGTCGCGCGCATCTGCACATACACGGTTTTCCTGGTCATCCTGGCGCCGGTCAGGTTGGCGGGGAAGACAAATTGACCCGGGATCGCCATCGTTTCTCGCTCTTGGAGCCATGGCCGCAGTTCATCGGCGCCTTCGGGCGGCAGGGTGACCGTGTGTTCGTGGCTGGTATCGTGCTTTTCGTCGGGGGTGATCACCAGCACCATCGAACCGTCGATCGTGGCCTGGCGGTCGACTTCCGTCAGAAGCAAGCCGACCGCTTCCGATACCCGCAAGCCCGCCAGCGCCATGACCACCTGCATGGCCCGATCGCGGCGGCGCTTCCAGCCATCGAATGGCGTGTTGCGCCGTACGCGTGGCGCCTCGGCCGGCAGGGCAGCGAAGAAGCGTTCCAGTTGCTCGTCCGACAGGGTGCGCCCGGCATCGTCCTTCTTGAGGTGCGCGCGGTCGATGGAGAGGATAGCCTCTTGTGCCGGATTGGGCGTCAGTTCGAGATACTCGTAACAGCGCTCGAGCAGGCGCAGATAGCGATAGGCAATCTTGCTGTTGAGGACGCGCTTGCCTTTCACGGTGCGGTCAATGAAGCGGATCAGGTCGGTCTGGCTGACGCTCGAGAAGGTGAGACCCTGCTCCTGAATCCAGGTAGCGACGTTGGCGAACATGAACAGATAGATCTTTGCCGATTCTCTGGAAAGTATCTTGAAGGTTCCGTCGGCGCGCAGCCGCCGCCCGGTCTGCGCGAAATCCATCGTACACACGAAATCTTTGAACGCCAGCACCGGATTGGCGTCCCATGAAGCAAGGTTGTGCATGGCAGGCAGTGTTGGGCTTGAAATGGGGATGTCTCACTTTACCATGAACTGTAACTAACCAACGTGACTCTTACTCACGATGGATTACTGATACGTCCCAAGCCATGCGAGACGTTGCAACACTCGACCAGGCATCCAGGAAGAGGGCGGGTCCGCTTGCGTCCGTCGTCTGCGCATCCTGCAAGATCATCGCCAAGCAATTGTTATTCTGCAACTCCTGAGGTATCGATTTCTTGGGTCGTGGACGTACAGCATGTCTCATCATCCCATAGACGCCAAGCTGCGAGAGCACGTCGTTACTGTCACTGGAACCCGCAGCGCACCAGACCGAATTCTGATACTTGACGAGTTGCGGTATGCGGCATGAGCGGGTAGCATGGCGTAATGAGAGCTGATTTCCGATTGTCCCGCATGTTGCATGTCCTGGTCCACCTGCATGGACGCACAATCCCTGCCAGTTCGGAAGAGCTGGCACACATGCTCGATACCAATCCGGTGCTCGTGCGCCGCATGATGGCGGGGCTGCGCACCGCTGGTTACGTCAGCTCGACGGCAGGACGTAGCGGCGGATGGACGTTGCAAGCCGATCCCGATCAGTTGAGCGTGCTCGATGTGTATCAGGCGCTCGAGGAACCGGTGATTTACGCGATCGCGCCCAGTATCGATCACCCTGGATGCGAGGCCGAGAAGGCCATCACCAGAGCGTTGGACGTGGCACTGGCCCAGGCAGCAGGGACGTTGCTGCGTGAATTCGGTGCACTCAGGCTGTCGGCGTTTCTTCCGAAAACGACCGAACATGGGTCGGCTGAGAGTCGTACCAGCCACCGATCGTAATGCCGATGATACAGCGTGTGGTCTACAGCTCACGCGTGGCTTTAGCGATTATGACGTAACTAATCAACGTCTGCCTATATCACACCAAAACCCAGATACGCTCCAGGCCAAAACCACGATAAGGCCTCAAACAAGCATCCAAAAAACAGGCTAGGTAGTGTCCTAGACGAAGCAGGGCAGCGATTGGCAGTCACGCTATTTCTTTCATCCACGTGAGACCCCCTAATCTGAAACTCCACGAGTTTCGATATTCCTGCTGCTTTCAGGATGGCTAGCCTCGCTCGACCAATCACAATACCACGGTAACAGTTGGTAACAAAACGCCGTATTCATGTTAATGCAATATGAATAATTCGCTCGTTCTTGTGTGATAAATTCCTCGTAGAAACATTTCGCGACGATAGAGGGTTGGACAAGCCCACGCGCGATCGGTCTTCACGTAGTCCCCCGCAAACGCACCGGCCACCAGCACCATCTGGATAGGGCAACAGCGTGCCGAACATGCGTTTTTATATCGATCCACCCCGAGGAATCAATGGAAGTCACCCAAAAGAAGCAGTTGACCACTATTCTGTTCGGCGTTTCGAGCCTGCTTGGCTTGACCCTGTTATTGAGCGCACAGGCAACTGCCGCCAACTTCAACCCAGCCGATACGTCGGTACAAATGTTCCGTTGGAAATGGAATGACATCGCACGCGAATGCACCGACTGGCTCGGGCCTCAGGGCTACGGTGCCGTGCAGATCTCGCCACCGCATGCGTCGCGCAAGCTCGGCACCTGGTACGACATCTACCAGCCCGTCAATTACACCAGGCTCGACAGCCTGATGGGTACCGAAGCCGAGTTCCAGGCCATGATCAATGCTTGCCACGCCGCCAAGGTCCGCATTTATGCCGACGTGGTGGTCAACCAGCTGGCCGACGGTTCCGGCACTGCAACCGATGGCAGCCGCTGGAATGCCGCCACCCTGACGTATCCTAATTTCAGCACGCCGGACTTCCACGCCACGTGTCAGATTCAGGGCGCCGACTACAATAAAGCCGACCGCAGCAACGTCACCACTTGCCGCCTCAATAATCTGCCTGACCTGAAAACCGACGGCAGCTACGTGCAAGGGCAGATCCGCAATTATTTGAACAAGCTGGTCGCCATGGGCGTGGACGGCGTGCGCATCGACGCGGCCAAGCACATGAAGCCGGCGGATATCACGGCATTCCTCAACGGCACCTCGCGCACCACGACCTCGGGCGAACCTTTGTGGATCACGCAAGAGGTGATCACCGATGGCGGCGCCAAGGCAGCCGATTATTTCGCCAACGGCAGCGTCAACGAATTCCACTACGTCTACGCAATGAAGGAGATGTTCCAGAAAATCAACGGCGCCAGCGTATCGAAGCTGCGCACCTTCATGGGCAGCCCGACGGCCTGGGGTGGAAGCTGGAATTTCATCCCGAGCGACAAGGCAACCGTGTTCATCAACAACTGGGATTCCGAGCGCGGCGATGGTTCCCCCAGCTCGCTGGTGGCCAGCAACTTTACGGGCGTTGCCAACGACACCAATGGCAGCAAACGCTACCAGCTGGCCAATATCCTGATGCTGGCCTGGCCGTACGGCTCGACGCAGCTGCATTCGGGCTTTCGCTTCACCAACAAGGACCAGGGTCCGCCAAACGCCAGCCCGTTCGACGCCAACGGTAATGCACTCATCAATAAAGAGTGGGACTTCATCCACCGCTGGCCTGAGATTTCGAACATGGTGGGCTTTCGCGCTGCCACGTCCGGCCAGGGCGTCACCAACTACATGCCGGGCAACGACCATCAGCTGGCGTTTTCGCGCGGCGACAAGGGCTTTGTCGCGATCAATAACGACACCACCGTGTGGAATGCGACCTTGGCCACCGGCCTGCCTGCAGGCACCTACTGCAATGTCGTGACCGGTTTACTCAATGCGGCCAAGACCGCTTGCCTGGGTGAAACCGTGGTGGTTCCAGCCAGCGGCCTGGTCACGGTGAAGCTCGGCAGCGTAAACGCGACAACAGTGCCGGCAATGGCTCTGCACGCCAATCAAAAGGTCAGCGCCGCGGTGTGTACCAGCGTCGCGGTAACGTTCCGGGTTGCCGGCGCCGGCACGGTCTATGGACAAGGTGTGTACGTGGTCGGCAACCGCGCCGAACTGGGTAACTGGGCGGTCGCCGGCGCGGCCGCCCTCGGCATCGAAGGCAGCGGCGCCAATGCAGCCTGGTCGCGTACCCTGGCCTTGCCGCCGTCGACGGCGATCCAATACAAGTTCCTGAAGCAGGGCGGCACGACCGTCTGGGAAGGCAACCAGTCCAGCACCAGCGGCAACCGCGAAGTCGTGACCCCGGCGTGCGGCGCCGCGCCCCTGGTACTCGATGCGGGGAGTTTCAAATTCTGACGACCGGTCTGGCATCTTGACGCTCGCTGACTTGGAACAAGCCGGCAAGAGAAACCGAAAACCTCCGCGCAACTGTTGGGTCTACCGATAAGCAAATCTGATGGTTTGCGACATTTCGGTGGCGGCGCGGGCGATTTTTCGGGTTCGCTGTCGCGTTCCTGGATTGCATGCGCCTTTTCTCGGGATTCCACGATGCTGACGAACGCCTGGTACTGTGCAGCCTGGTCAACAGAGCTCGGCACGAGCAGCATGTTGCGCCGAAAACTGTTGAACCTGCATGTGCTGATAGCACGCGACAAGCAGGGGCATGTTCATGCATTACGCGCCGTGTGTCCGCATCGCGGCGCCGACCTGTCGCGCGGCCGTCTGCTGGAAAACAGCATCGAATGTCCGGTCCATGGCTGGCGTTTCGACATGGGCGGCAAGTGCGTGGAGATACCGTCACAACCGCCTGCGGCGAAAATCCCGCCGCAGGCCTGTGTCACCGCGTATCCCGCGCGCGAACAGCAAGGCATTATCTGGCTCTGGCTGGGCCGTCAATCCGGCGCCCTGCCAGATCCGCCATGGCATCAAGAACTCGACACGCCTCTGCGTGCGCGAAGGCGCCTGTGCGCGCCGCAACTGTGGCAGGCATCCTTCATCAATGTCGTCGAGATCGCGATCGACCTCACGCATCTTCCCTACGTACACGGGTCGGTTCTGGGCAGGCGCAGGCGCCACGCGTTTTTCAATGCCCAGCCGCGCATCGACAACGATTTACGCGGCTTCAGTGGCCAAGATTCAGCGCAGCAGCCATGGGACAGCGTCAGGCTTGCCGATGTCGCAAGCGGGCCTCTGGGCCGTCTCGCCTCCGCGCTGCTCGGGATCGGCACGATTCGCCGCGAACGGTACCGATTCAACCTGGGCGGTTCGCTGCTCTACAAGATCGAGTGGCAATCCGGAACCTGGGATGCGTTTATAGCCCATGCAACCCCGGCGGACGACACACACACCTGGTTTTTCGCAATGTCCGTGCGCACCCGCGCAATCAACCCGATCGGCGACCTGTGCCAGGCATGGTTCGACCGGAAGCTGTGCCGGGACGACCGCCGGCAAGTGAGCGCCATGCTCTCCAATGACCCGAATTTATTGCACGAGCCAATCAGCGTGGCTGGCGATGCCCCCATGCTGGCGTTCAGGCGCATTTATCAACATCAGATGAGTCTCGATACGGCTCGATAAACCTCGGGCGAAAAACTGTTGCGAGCGGGTGCCGGTGTCGCCGCATCCATGCACGTTTGCATTGCTGCCGAAAGGAGCGCCATGGCCTACGTTCTTGCGCGAAGTCCGCAGTTTCTGTCCGGCTTTATGATGCTGGCCCGGGCTGGCGAGACCGCGCTCTGGATCGTCAGGCTGCTGCTGGTGAGCATGGTCTACGGGATGCGCTACCTGCTGGTCCCGTTGCTGACGCCACTGGCTGCGCGCCAGGGTCTGAAAGCCAGGCTCATGAGCGATCTGCTGGTTCGCATGGGGCCGCTATCGATCAAGCTTGGCCAGTTATTGAGCACGCACCTCGAATTACTCCCGCCCGAAATGACCAAAGAGCTGCAGAAGCTGCAGGACAGCGTACCGGCCTGCAGCAACCGCTATGTGCGCAGCACGCTCGAAGGGGCGCTTGTGCTGCCGCTCGAGCTTGTGTTCGAACGGTTTGACTGGACCCCCGTCGCCAGCGCATCGATCGCACAGGTGCATGACGCAACCTTGCGAACGGGGCAGCGCGTGGCCGTCAAGATCGTCAAACGCAATGTGCGCTGCGAACTGCACGCCGCATTGAACCTGGTACGACTGGTGATCCTGTGCGGCCATCTGTTCAGTCCAGCAGTCAGGCAGCAACGGCTGGCCGCGCACTTCGCGCAAGTCGACAAGCTCCTGCGCGCCCAGACCGATCTCTTGATCGAAGCAGCCAACCAGAAGGGCATGCGCGACAACTTCGAGGGGCACCCCTATGTCCTGATTCCCGAGCCGTATCCCGCGCTGTGCAGTCGAGATGTGCTGGTCATGGAATACATGGACGGCATTCGCGGTATCGAAGCGCACCGGGTCGGCCTCGATCGCAAACTGCTGGCGCGCCGCCTGCAACATGCCTTTTACACGATGGCCTACCAGCATGGCTGCTTTCATGCCGATCCACATCCAGGCAATATCCTGTTCACGCTGGACGGCAACATCATTTTTCTGGACTTCGGCATCGTCGGCAGTCTCACCGAAGAAGAGAAATGGGGTCTCTCGTCGTTCTACTACGCGGCCACCCGGCGCGATTGGGATCTGGCCATTGCGCGCTTCACGCGCTACTTCGTCATCGGCGTCTCCCCGGCAACCCAGTCCGAACTACTGGCGAACGCGCTGCGCCCTCTGCTGCAACAGCATTTCGACGAGCGCCGTGACAGGTGGTCAACCATGATGTTCGCCAAACAAGCGAACCAGGTGCTGCGCCATTTCCAGCTGCGGCTGACTTCGTCCTTCACCACGCTGATGCTCGGGTTTCTTTCGGGCGAAGGCTTTGTCGCGGCGGTAGACCCCGACATCGACGTATGGGATAACGCGCGCCAATTCACGGATCGGGCTTCCCCCTACATGAGCGACGAGTCAAGGCAGGGCTTCGACCGCTGGTTCGCGGACAGGATGCCGGGCTCCCTGCAATGGCGGGCGCGGGCGGCCAATTCTCTGGTGGCGCCAACTCACCTCGACCGTTACATGATGCCGAGCGTGTATCCGATCTTTGTACAGCATGCCCATGGCTGCATGCTCCACGACGTCGACGGCAATACCTTCATCGACCTGGCCAGCGGTTTCGGTCCGCACATCCTTGGCTATGGGCATGAGGTGGTTCGGCAGGCGCTGCTTGGCGCTGCCGAATCGGGTGGCGTCAATGCGATCAGTCATGTGGGCGAGGTTCTGCTGGCCGAGGCCTTGATCGACGCCTTCCCCTCGGCGCAGCAGG
>Ga0265798_10002563_pt1 | contig 26666 bp, 30 predicted proteins | sample P3T30metagenome_FD_192430 | JGI IMG/M metagenome (GOLD analysis project Ga0265798, IMG submission 192430) | Plant litter microbial communities from East Loma Ridge, Irvine, California - P3 T30 | ecosystem: Environmental > Terrestrial > Plant litter > Unclassified | place: USA: California...
TGCGACGGGGTTGGATTGCCGATGGAGGCGCCGGGGACACTCACAAGTCGTTGAAGGGGAACAACTTCGCGATACCACCGAGGACCACGAATACGGCCACGGCGAAATTCACCATGCGACTACAAGCTCAGTTAGCTATGATCCTCGACACTCCCAAGTCCCAATGGCTCTGTGGAAAGCTGCTGCCTAGCTTCGGGACAGCTTCGCACAGCTCGAGCTCGACTCACAAGATGTCTGAGAAATCCATGGCGGACGATTGACCGGCGAGGTGTGGGAACCGCACTTTGACGACTTGGCGCAACGGACTGGGGCGGAGGCGGATGGGACGAGATGGAAGATGCAGCTGGTTGTGATGGAGCTCACGAGTACGGTTGGTGCTGCGCAATGTCGGCTTGCGACGAGACGTTGCAAGGGAACCACAGCCAAGCTCCCGCGCTAAACGTCATACCCGCTCTCATTGGCCGACGCGCGACCAAGGGGTTCTTCCAAGTTCAACACTGCCCATGTTTTGTCTTTCAACATATGCCCTTTGGTAGTTCAGTTGCTTGCACATTCATATCTTGCTTGAATATCTCCCTGGTTTGCACCTTGAACTGATGGACAGAGTCACCAAGTAGTGGCACTGCATACATGGAAGAGCTGGGAGTTACTTGTTGGACCCGGTGTCCTCTCCTCATGGCCTTCAGTCTTTGCCCCCTTGTACGCTGGACAGGACATGTTCGTGTTCCTAGGTGCAGCTGACCCCAAATTATCATTCTTTACCGTCTCTTATGTCTTTGATATATCAGTCTAATGCAAATAATGCTCGCAGTGTCTCTCTTCCTGTGGCACGAACGATTTCCGGGGGGTTGGGGTCTGCGACAACAGACGACTATATTAGCGATTTGTTAACGGCCAAGTAGAAGTACACCGCCTCACGATCACACTGTTTGCGAAGTTTCGTGGTTATCGCATTAGTAGAGTTTGTCTGCTCTACATCCTTCACGATTACCAGGACTCGCCAGTATCCTAAACCTACTGCATTTATTGGTTTGCTATAAAAAGAAGGGAATGTCGACATACCGCCTGCATTAGCATATCCGTAAACCTGGCCCAGGACAGCAGTGTTCCAAGAAAGTTTCGATCCCTTTTCGCCATGGTATCGAGTTGTTCAATGGCAATCGCGCCCTGCCGCACCGTGCTGTACCATTGTTGGAAGCAGGCTAAGCACAAGCCTACCTAACGACGGGCCCTCGCACTCGGCTCCACGTGTACGGGACGTGAGGCATCGGGTACGCCTGCATTGCGTCAAAGTACTAACTCGGCCAGTCCCTCGATACAGTTTGAGGCTCCTCGGAGGACGGTTGGGCTCGTCCGCGCCCAGCAGAACTAACTCTCAGTCTACAGTCTAGTTTATACGCCACAAGATTACGTGCGATGTTAGCATACAACGAGCGGCCTCTTCGACTGGGAACCCATTCTTCCAAAAGGTCGTATAGATCCGGTAGGCTAAAGTGGATCGTCTGGCCGCATACTTCACGCGATTCATGCGTACCTGACAGGTCGTCCCTAGCTTGGACGAATTCATGGAATGGTAGTAATGTACTAGGGCGGAAGACTCCATGAACATGCTACGAGCGGGTGTCTGACGGCTACTAAAGCAGCCGTAGTGCCGTTCCTGCATGGACAACGATGCAGTCTGATCTGACGATGGTGTACATTTGATGGGGTAAAGAGCAATCGAGTCGGTGATTCCGAAGTCGAATTGCTCCACACACTCATGGACATAATCAACATAACAACGAGAGCTCCTTCAACATGCGTTTCCTCGGCTTTGGATTCGATGTCGTAATCTTCTTCTTATAGTCGCCCTCCGATGATCAAAGTATCTGGCAAGCCTCGGCATGAGCAACCGCATTGGGGCTGTTGATCGCGTATAGAGTTTCCTTGCCACCTCTCGTCTCGGTTCGTACAAGATCCCTACTAGAGCCGTTTCGCGATTGGACAGATGTCGTACGGGTACCGATATAGAGTAGCTGTAGTGGAAGCGCGAGGCGTTGACGTGAGCGGGCTCCCCAACCATGTAGCGCGCTAGCGAAGCGGCAGGAACCACCGTTCGGGGCTTACTCCGCGCGGAGACGGCCACCACAAGAACGCGCCACCCAAATCAGCATAACCCGGGTCACACCACATGCGGAGAGCACGTTTTGAAAGGACTGAGACGGTTACTACAGATATCAAATGGAGGGCGATGACACCTTGAAGCGGTTAGAAGCACGCGAGACTTCTACCTCACCATCTCGATCTGGCCGTTCTAGAGTGGAAATAGAAACGAATTGCGCATGATCGCATAAACTGCGCGACATCGTTAGTTCACCTCCCGACATCCCCTTGGGCGTTAGCACTGCCTCGGCTGGTCTGTGACGTTTGGACTGGACCGTCGAAGTTTAACAAGCCAGCTCCATGTAGGGTACCGGCCTAGCCCATGTGTCCAAAATCCTTGGGCGCAGGTGTTAGCGACTTCAGCACAACATTCTTCGATGCGTTCAGTATGCTATACAGCACACATGCAGCTAAAAGCCTACTCCTTCCAAGAAACGTTGGGAATGGGTTGCGCAGGTGGCAGTCCAGCTGAACACGGAACCGTTGGACGACGTTGAGGGGTGCGGCTCCTCTGGTTGGGAGACTCAAGGGTACCGCACATTTAAACTTTGTTAGCACGCAACGCTGCAGGAAGCCACGAGGCGGATCGGATCAGCCATACCAAGGCTTGTAGCATATATACAAATCGCGGCCTTGCAAGCGGGAAGGCCCCTTTGCTGGAACGTTGATTCCTTCTTTGTTCCCACCTCTTGCCAGACGACTTCGACTTGGATACTGTGTGTCGCCGGACGTGACGAGACATGAGATGGCCGCTGTACCTACTACTGGTCCTCGCGGCATGGGCCTCGATCGGGGTGGCACAGGACGCCGCCGCGCTCAAGGCGATCGGCTCGCTTCCAAGCTGCGCGGTATGTAACAGCCAACATGGGCCAAATGATATGTTGCTAATGGTTGTAGCAATTGTGCCTGGCGACAGCTGTAGTTGATTCACCCTGCCAACTTTCGGATAAGCAATGCGTATGTGCCAACGCTGAGCTCCAGAGTGCAGCGGAAAAATGCGTAATTTCGTCGTGTACAATAAAAGAGAGTCTGAGTAAGTTCAATATGCCACCATACACTGAACATTTGCTTACAACACTCTCCCAGCCACAAAGAACGTAACTTCAGCTCTCTGCGACGTGCCGATTCGCTCGGAAATTACCCATTTGCGCGTGGCAAACATCGTATTGGCCGTAGTGACAGGCTCCTGCATCATCTTACGCTTTGGTTACCACATGTTTTTCCACGTCAATGGGCTTAATTGGGACGACTTCCTCGTGATAGCTACGGTGGTTCTAGCCGTACCATCTGTCGTTATCGTCGACAGGTGTATGCTTCCGAATGGCATTGGTATCGACATTTGGAACGTCCCATTTGACCACATCGACAACTTTATACGATGGCTCTACGTCGTCACTCTACTATACCTCCTCCAGGCTGCCTTGGTCAAGATTACGCTCCTTTCCTTCTTCCTACGGATATTCCTCAGACGGCGAACAGTACAGCTTTTGTGGGGGACTATCATCTTTATTGGATTATGGACCTTCTCCATTTTCATTCCCGCCGCGATGCCATGTCTACCGGTACGTCAAGCTCACTTACGAGGTGCACGGTACACCAGCTAACTTCGTCCTTGGCAATGTAGGTTAGTGATTTCTGGACGGGATGGGACATGGAAAGACCAACAAAATGCCTCAACATGGACGCGGTAGTATGGATGCATGCCATTATAGGCATTGTGTTGGACCTCTGGATGATAGCTATTCCTCTATACGAGGTCTATCATCTCCAGATGACATGGGTGAAAAAGTTCGGCGTAGCATTGATGTTCTCTCTTGGTACCTTGTCAGTACCCTTGCAGCCCACATTACATCATCTAGCCCCAAGCTTACGTTTCCGCAGTGTCACAGTAGTGTCCATCCTCCGCCTGAAATCGCTCTTTTTCTTCGACGGGGACAACAACTATACATGGAAGCAAGCGAAAGTCGTCTTGTGGTCAATGTACGAGCTCCATGTCGGAGTAATCTGCGCCTGCATCCCGACTCTCCGCCTGATCTTCATCCGCGCAATCCCTTCGGTCATCAGCTCGATACAAGGAAGCACCCAGCGAAGCAGCGCGAACGGAAACGGCAGTAGAAGGAGTCGTGGCACAACTCAGAATCTAGACACGTTGAGAAGTGACAGAGGTGGGAAAGAAGGTATGGCCGTTGAACCCAACACGATTACATACACCAGGACCTTTGCAGTCCGGCACGAGGAAAACGACGAGGAGGTCGAACTTGTCCACATGGAGGATTTAAGTGAAAAGACGTCGAGAGAACGAGGTGGTAGCTATGCTAGTGAGCTGAGCTTATAGCTACATCTTAATGAGACGTCATAGTTTGGGTCCACCAGCCATCGCCGAGTCCACACTTGACGCTCAATCTAGGAAACATACTCAATTTGGAAAACCGGGTAAGATATGAATGGCGCATTCTATTTCAACTAACCCCACACACGTCCCAGAGATGTCCGCAGTACTCCGCATTATCAGCATATGAATCACATCAAATCCAACGCCAAATCCGCAGGCCAACTTTTGTCTCTCGTCCTTTGCCCATAGAGATGTTCAACAAATCGCTTTGATGCCATGGAACCATTCTTCTCGGCAAACCGTCGAGCCCGCTCATACTGACTTTCGGGAGGCCCTCCAAACTGCGCATCAAGGTTGGTGTTCCACTGCATCAAAAGCGACATTGTGTCGACACGACCCCACTCTGCTGCTGCTTCGAAAGCTGTCCGCCCATCGCCCTTGGCCGGCGGGTAGTTTGGGTCGGCCCCGTGCTCGAGCAGAAACGCTGCAATGCCGCAGAATCCGCTCATGGCAGCTAGTTGCAATGCGGTGCCGCCAGAGTATACTGGAACGGTATCGATGATGGCACCCTGGTCGACGAGGCACTCCACGATGTCGAAGCTACCCGTCTCGGCGGCTCTTTGCAAAGGTGTGCGGGTAACACCCATGTTGCGTGTGTACTGTAGCTCTGCCCCGTGCTCCACCAATATCTTGACCAGGGGGAGACATTGTACGTCGATAGCGGCTAGTAAGGGGGTGACTCGCTCCATGGGGCTCTTGATGTGTTCCAACATCTTCGAGCCATCGAAGGATACGTATGCATTTGGACTGGCGCCATGATTTAACAAGACCCGAACGATTTCGGTATCTCTCGCAATGATAGCTTCGCCGAGAGGGCTCACTGCAGGTTTCTTTTTCACAGATTCTTCGTTGAATGGCTCGAATTCATCAATGTCCACAACACTACACAGAATGTCGATCCGATTGATGTCGCGGTAACGAATTGCTTGGCGAAGTGCCGCGACACCATAGCTTCGTTTAACTGAAGACTTCCCCGCTTTTGCTGCGTCTAGAAGAAAATGCACAGTGGTGACAGTCGCCCTTGACTTGATCGCCTGTAACAATGCCCTGGAATCGTTAACAGAGACACCGTTAACCGCAAGGAACTTCATCCAATCTATGTTGTTCCCCTCAGCCGCGACGGCGAGAAGAGAGGGCAACGTATAGCCATCATCAAAATATTGCGTGTCTATGCCCTCAGGAAGAGAGCAATGCAACCCTGGGCCTTTTCTGATCTGAAGACCATCCAAAAAGTAAACATAGAGCTCGTCGGGATCCATGCCAACGTGTAGCAGCCACTGACATAATTCGTAGTCGTTCGTTGCCATGCAATAATGAGCAACAGTTCGGAAACAAAGCTGAAGGTCGTCCTGCCCCAATACCACATGTTCCCCCTCTACGAAATAGATGAACGGGACCCCTAAGCCGTGGAAAAACATCGTCTCTAAGGGCCCATAATCCTTGTGCACACTCGCAGCTTCCAATGCATGATTCCAAATCGGATTCCTTTTTAAGAGGGTACTGACTGCCATGGTCTGACCATGACTCAGTAGGATGGTGAGACCTTCTGTGCTCCAGTAGGAATCATCCTCGAAGATGGTGCTAGCCATTGCAAAGTCACAGTGATTGATCGCGAGTTCGACCATTTCGTGTGCAAAGTCCATTTTGACGTAGTTCGGACTCATTGGGGTATACAGATGGAAAGCAAGTCTTAGATCATTCTTTCCAATGGCATGTCGAAGCTGTGATATTTGCTCGTTCGTTGTATCATAAACCATTGTCATAGGCCTTTTTGCTATCATCAAAGCCGCTGCAAGAATCCAGTTGGTGTTGTTGAACGCGTCCAGAATTGATGTGTCCATGAAGCCAGGCGCGCCGAGATCGCCTACGTAAGCGTCTCCGTCGTTGAGTTGATAGCCCAGATAACTGATTGCTTCCAGAATCATCTCCACGACCCGTTTATTGGTATGACGGACAGCAGCGTGGAGTGCGCCCAACATTGCCGTCTTGAGTCTTGGGTCTGTCATCGGCAGATAGTGCTGTTTGTCGTACACAACAAATTGTATAACGTCCCTAGCCAAGGACATTTGGACTTCTTGTCCCTGCCCGTAACTATAATGCGTGGAATAGTGTTCAAGCAGGCCTGCTTCCAGCCATGCGATAACACCTGCCGTCGAAGCTTCCACCATCTGCTTAAGGGATGTCAGGGAGATATGCCCCGCACAGATCTGAAAGCATTTACGACAAGGCATAGCCCCAGCGCGAAGAGAAATGCACACCAATTGCGTGCTTTCTGTTTCGCTCAGTTTGGTGGAGTCTCTGGGGAAATAATAAGTTCTTAGCTTCTCTCCTTCGACTATATGGTCAATTATGTCCTCAAATTGTGATTGGATCGCTCCTCGACACATGTGAGAAGTGAGTGCTTTTGCAACCGCAAAACTGCCTGCAGCTACGGCAAACTGAAGTGGGTAGGTTGGTTTCGACTCAGATGGCCACTCCATCATGATCTGCTCGCGGGCGTCCATGTTCAGCTCCAGCATAGTTGACACCAGATCTATGTCCCCAACCCTGACAGCAGTCGCAAACACTCTTTCTCTGAGACTGTCTAGAATCATAGCAGGTAGAGCCTTCAAGCTTTGTGAAACGTCTCTTAAAGGGTGCGCCTTCAACAATGCGTAAGCATCGTCGGAATTGCTAGGGCCGACAGAAGATACGTTGTTGGCGAGTGACGCTATCGCGTACAGGGGAACTGTTGTACTGTGACTTCCATATGTGGTATCCACGAGCGGCTGATGTTTCGAATGGAAGATCGCATCGAGCCGCATCTTGGAAGGTTTCGTCCACTTCACCAACTGCTGGGAGGAACTGAGGCTCTGTGAGATAAAGTCGAAATTGATAGAATGCGTCCAGGAGAATGGCAAGCTATACTCGGCAATAAGGGTGGGTTTGATCAAGCTGAGGCCGTGTATGGAAGGTGAGGTAATCGTGACTAGGCCAAAGTCGGATTCTGCTTGCATAGAAGAAGATGAGTTTGCGGCAGGAGTCGGCAAGATTTGAAGGCCGTTCGCTGTGTCGATGGTTGGGGCGCGTGACCGTGGTCGTACAGTGATATCCTTGGGAAGCCTGTAGTGACCTGGATATGATGAGCTTCAAAGATTAAACTCGAACACGAATATGAGCATACCATCATGTGGCGTGTTGGTGAGCGAGCTGCGCCGTGCTATTTCCTGCAGAACTCTATTCTGGGGAATTTCGCGTCCCTTGAACAACACTTCGACTTGCTCAAGATCAATCGAGTTCCTTGTCAAATACCTGATGGTAGCTGCCCATTCGACCGTCGTAAGGTTCTTTCGTAGTTCCCATTTGCGGAAGTGCCTTTCGTATTGTGATTTGCTTCTTGGCATTAGTATTATTCTCTTCGTAATGCAGCGATAGCGGAAATACCTAGCGACAAAACCGTAATGCTTCTTCATGTGGACATCGATCTTATCGAGTGACGTTTCCCAGTAAAGGCTCTCGATTGTTGTGCGATAGCGATTCCATGTTGTTTCATCGAGTCTTTCAGTCTTAACAGTGTTGTTCATCTTGTGCAGCGAAGCCTGAGGCTGAGGCTGCGGAGAAGAGGGGAAGAAGTAGGGTAACAACCAGGCTGAAAGTTTTGGAGCATGCCTAGATATGTGACCGGTCAAGCTTGGGTTTCATACCGTGCCTGACGCATACTGCGCCTATCCGCCACGTCTGGTGCGCACCAACAACACGACTTCATTTCCCTCGTCGCAGTCAGCCGCGCACCCGCCGACCAATCATGCAGAACCTGGCTGCATAGAGGTGCAGCGAGATTTTGTAAACGAGGCAACGACCCATGGCGGAACTGACCAATTGTGCAAAACCTGCGCGCGGCACGGAACTCCAGCACAACACAAACCAAGATCTCGAGCTATGTGACGACCACAAGTGGCCCAATCTGGTTAGAGCAAGATTCTGTAAAGATGACCCACCCTGTTATGCCTGGCTGAATGGAGGCGGAGCGCATGTTGACCAATTATGCAAAACCTGCAAAAGTACCATTGCAGATTCTGTAGAGGCTTCAATAGCAGATTCTGCTTTCGAGCATACAATTAAAGACGGAATGGAAGTCGCGCTCTTCCTCGAAAGCGGATCCCTCTCAAACGTCGCATCGCTCTTCACACTCTGCATTGACCAATACCAACGGTTATCATAACAACTTTGCCATGACTTCCTGGTCGGTTGAAGCAATCATAGCTTTCGTAACCCTACTAGCTACCTGTATCCCTCTCCTGGCATACTTCCTGCGCAAGTTCAGGCCCCAACGTCAGATCGCCCGCTCGGATGTCGGTATGTTGGTTGATCCCCAGTATTGTCCTAGCCTCGCTTCTAACGTAGAACAGATGTTGAGCTTGGAAACGTGGACGAGAATCATGGTCGTGCTCTCGTCCTCACGGACTTTGGGATACGTAAAAGCCGAACACGGTAGGTGCTGGGGTGATACCGCATCATCTAGGCTCTGGGTGCTAACGGACGTTTGCATTAGTTCGATGACCTTGTAATGAAGTGGCGGTCAGCGACTTCGCAGCATGGCCTCCCGTGTAGGCTTGGGAGAGTGGTCGCATCCGATCTCTGTATCGTCCCGTAGCGTTCCAGTGTTTCATCAAGGGTGGGTATCGAGGAGAGCGGAGAGGTGTCAGATCTGTTGTACGATTAATGAGCTGGAGGAAGTAAAGACATAACAGAGATATGGCGGCACAAGAGCGTTGGTCGGGTGACGGTATAGCAACAATGGAGTCTTATATCGCTTCATCCAGCATCAAGCGCCAGGTGTCTTCGCCCCATAAACTTCATTGGACTCTTATTGCAAACTCCAAACGCCCAAGCTCAATTGCAGGATGTGCTCTGAAGCAACCCCATAAGCAACGCGGGAATGGCCTGACGAGGCATGGTATCCAATCCTCAAGCTTTATTCAACTCCAATTCCAGCGGTAATGTCGCCGTTCCTCAAAGGAAGTAGTCCGCTACTGGCTTCTTCGCCGGCATGCCTCGCGAGTCCTGGGGAGCAGCTTCAAACACCCGGTACCGCCGTCCTGGACCGTCCCTGTTCTTCTGATAAGTGTCGTTGAGTACGGAACTCAGTCGCCTCTCGCCGTTCGGTCCAGCGTTCGAGCCTAGGACCCATCCTCCACCACCACCTGCTCTGTCGCCGTTTGATCTTCTTTGGAAACCAGCGTTTGATCCATCCTCGCCAAGTTCCAAGATGGCAGCTACATTGCCGCAACGGTAGCAGTAGTTTGGCGCTGACCAGACAGTGACAATTGTTGAGTCGAACATCTCCTTAAAACCTTCCATGACCAATTGATGTGCTCTTGCGATGAGACTGAGGTCGTTCTTATGGTTGAACGTCTTGACAATATCGGCTCCAAATAGGAAGCCTGCACCACGCGGTGACAGGCCCCACCCGTCAATCTCGTCGGGGTCGGACCAGAGGAGATCACACATAGCTCCTTCGTGTGGCACTTCTTGCTTTCGGTCCAAAAGCCGGATCTTGTCCACAGAGTCGACGAGTGGTGACAGCCCTCCGTGTACGCATAAGATGGCGCCGGTATCGTTTCGAGCAGAGCCGTTGGCAGAAGAAGTTGCGCCTGTTCCTGCAGGGCCAACTCGTCCGGGTGTTGGGGCGACGGGGGACGAGGAGCCCATGTTTGCGCTTACTTGCGAGGCGGCGCTTGACTGGGAGTCTGAGTTGCGTGCGTAGCGGTACATAACCTCGCCATTCGCGTTGAGCGTCTCAATCTCGATATCTTGGTCGATGTCGGGCATGTTCTCTGCGTTGCTAGACTCGGCTATGGGGCCATCGGTGGCTTGGAGCGATGTTGCGGCGCCTTGTACGAGAGCACCGAGGGCTAGATAATCAAAGACTTCGCAACAATACCTGACAGTGTTAGCATTGACTCTATCCAGACCATGCGATTGCGATCTACCTCCAGACGTTTGCGCTGCCGTATTTCCGTAAGCACTCATCGTAGAACCCGTATACAGTCGTGATCTGGCGAGACTCATGGTTGCCTCTGATGAGCGTTATTCGGTCTGGGTAACGAACTTTGAGGCAAAGAAGCAGGAGGAAAGATTCGAGCGAGTAAAAACCGCGGTCAACGAAGTCGCCTGCATATAGTCAGTGCGGAGCAGCATAGCGAGAATCGGTTGGCTTACCCATAAAGAGGTAGTTTGTGTCCGGTACGTCTCCACCGACCCGGAAAAGCTCCATCAGGTCGTGAAATTGGCCATGAATATCACCACATATCTAGCAATGTCATGCGATTAGCTATGCCCAGATGACGACTCGGTATAGTGCCTACCGTTACTGGCGCATCCACCCCAACCACGTTGCCCTCCTCGATCAACAGCTCGCGTGCCTTGTAACATAGCTCTCGGACTTGGTTCTCGGGTATCGGACGACATGCGCGAAGCTGCTGGATAGCTCTGCGATCGGTGTCAGCCTCCTATATCGTACGTATGCTAGTCGGCTGAGTGGCTATCCATACTTGTCGAGGTCGCTACCACCGGCGCTCATGGCGACGGCTATGCGCTATACGCCCGCGCAGGGCTTTCGGGACGTATAAAGTCTTCGGTTGGCAATTGCGTGCGCAATGTGTCTGCAGCTATGCGAGCTGTTCGTACGGAAGATTCTGGTGGGCGCGAACAGTACGGGGTGGCGGTACGCGTGTGGCGCGTTGCAAATGCAGTGAATGCGCGGGTCTCGTGACCATGTGATAGTTGTATAGGACTATTAAGCTGAAGATAGCGAATGTTGAAGGGCAGGAGCTCTGTGGTAGGTGAACAAGTCAAGGTGGTGGGCTGGCGGAGGTCGAGGGCGAGAGATCCACAGCGGGCATGCGAATGCGCAGGGATGTCGGTCCAAGCCCGTCCAGCTAGCTCCGCCGTTCATGTTCACTCCACCAGAACACCATCACCACCGTCAACCCCGCTCCCCCGCCGTCCACATCTGCTCGAGGCATCTCAATTGGCACAGTATGCTCTAAGCGACTATCGCAATCCCATCCACCAGCTGTTAACGACTCCCCAGGCCCAGTGATGCCTCCGCAATCCGCTCTCTAATTTCTCAACCCACACACACAACATGCCTCCGCACCTCCACCCGCGGTCGCGCATGACGACTTCGCTCTTTGGAACGACGCTCATGGTCTCATTCCTCGTCGTCGCCGCCCCCCACTTGATACCCTGCCCGGTCGACCCTCGCACACTCGCCGATTCCGCAGACCCCACAGGAGAGAACAGGCGGAGACGGCGGCGGAGAGTGCCGGAAGACGAGAGTTGCAATGGCGTCATGAGCGAGGAGAGGAGGAGGCAGCGTCTGATCGAGGAGAAATTGGCGGCGAAGAGGGAATGCCCAGTGCCCAAGCCTGGCGGTCTGATTGGGCAGGTGCTTGGTGTACAAGACGACGAGGGCAAAGAAGAGCAACAACTGTCCATCTTGCAACGAGTCGAGAAGATGGTGTGCAAACCCCGGGGCAAGAACGACAATCAATAACAGGAGGCCTGGGAGATGATTCAACAAACAAACGTATCACGGCCGCATGCGCCCACAGACCTGGGATACGACAGCCATGCCAGTGGGACGACTGCATCCACCCACCTGTAAATATACCGCGATATTAGAAAGGATTGCATTAGACTGTACATAAGCAGGACCAAGTCCTGATTGAACATCCCAACGTCCACTCCTATGTGTGTCTATCATAGTGCTGTTCTGTAATTCGTGAGGAAGCAGAAGGACGTGCCTCAAGAGAGTTTATCACAGCGCTCTGGTGCATGCAGCGAGACCCTGACGCGTGTTGAGTAGTGCAAGGGAAAGCAACGTGCTCGCGCGTCGCGTAGCGTGAACCCACTACGTCATGAACCCTCGCCAGCCACCTCCCTTCGCTGCCAGCGCTTCTGACCTGAACACCAGCATCCAAGAAAGTAGTCCATGATCAGAAACACGATCAATATGCCTTCGGAAGCTCTGACAAAGGCCCAGCGGATGAGCTATCGCATCGGCCGCGGCGAACAAGGTGTCCTAACATTCGAGCCCTATAAGTCCGAGATCCTCCCTTTGTGGCGTTTCAAAACACCCGCCATCGCACAAAAGTCCTCGTCTGAGATCTACGCTAAGTTCCTGGAGTACGACAAGAACGATGATTTCGTCGGCATGGACATGTCCCGCAAGTTCTTGCAGATGGGAATGACCAGGGCAAAGAGATATGCAAACCATGCTGGAGGAAGAAAGTACGACAAAAAGACCGGAGAGCAACTAGAGAGAAGCAAGGGCCACGAGGGGCAAGATGAGAAACTGGAGGCCAGCATCATCTTCAGGGAGGTTTGGGAGAAGGCCAAGCTGCACGAGGGCTACGTGGACAAGAAGGAGAGGTTCATGAAGGAGCAAAAAGAGTGGGATAAAGAAAAGAAGAAGGAGGCCAAAAAGTGAGGGACCACAACGGCCGAACTACTACCAAACTGCCGGCGCGCTGCATCACCAAAGAAGCAAAAGAGAGGATGAGCATTCTAAGACCCGAACTTAGATTTCTCGTTCTGACCGCATCTGCTTCAGAATTGCACCAACTATAAACAGAGTGGACCTAGAACAATATCAACAGTCCAAGGCACGATCAAGTGCCCGCTCCTGAGAAGGTCTACGGAAGTTTAGCACGAGCGTCATACCATTAGACCAAATGCTCCTTGGTCTGTTACCAGATGAGGGAATGAACAATCTAATGTATAAAGACCGAGGACTATTGGTGTAGAGAGTTTCGGGCGAGTCTCAGTGCCCAGACGACGTGAGAAAATCACATCGGATGCGCACCTTTACCTGGCAGATGGCGGTCGACTTGGAAAACTTCACGCTTTGGTGTATATGGACAAAATAGACGACTCCGCAAGCAAGCAGTAAAGTCATAGGAGACATACCCACCCAGTCTACATGGTTAGCATCAAGAACATTGTCACCTACCATCACCACCCAGACCTTCCCCACAGGCAAGAGGAGAGATTAGTGGTTGCACAATCACATCAAGCACATCTAAATGCGAAAAAGATACCTGAGACACTTAGCCCGCATTCCAAGCAATCAAAGACGCAAAAGTCATCGGGCTCTATGCGGATCGAACGCATGTCTCTCGAAAGCTGTCATCGTCTAGTCTGCTACAGACTTGAAGGGAGATTTCACTCTACCCTGGGGCCGACGGTCGAAACCTTGGCGTTTGCCCGGTTTCTTTACCCCTACTGACACGGTTAAGTGCCAGGCCTGTATAACTCCAGCGTTGCATCCGAGCGTCTTACCACTGGACCAAGAGCCCTTTTTGGATTGATGGGAGGTGCAGAAACTCACGTAATTTTATTGAGCTGGGGAACACCAGGGAGAATAAATGATAGGGGGAATTCTCGGGCATAGGCCCATATCTACGTGGACCTCTTTCTCATCTCTTCCACTATTTAATGGGCGGATTTAGTTATCGTGTATCTTGTGTGTGTTGCGGGAGTCGTGAGTGGCTCGTCGTTTATGGGTCATTGCTGTACCATGGAAGAGAGGATGGGACCAGATATCTACGTGGAACAAAGTGTGGCACTTTCAAACGTCGGATCTGACAACAGCAGACGTATGTAAGCGATGTATTGACCGGAGACATCAATCGGATAGGCCTTCCAACGTCATGCTTTTGTATAGATCCATCTCTTGGTACAATACAATCCTAATTCTTCCCTGCTATCGGATGAGGCCGATGTGCTGTTGGATCGCTCTCTTCTCTTCATCCGCTCTTCTCGCTACTTTAGGTATCCTGCATAACCCTCCGCTTCACCTGCGGTATCTCAAAATTCGGATTCGCGCTCATCTCCCCATCCTCTTTCGCATACGTCTTCTCCACATCCCACTTGATCAACCCACCCTTCTCCGACAACTTAATCGCCTGCCCCCTATCCTCCATGCTCATACTGCACAGATCCTTGTGTACAGCCCAATCCCCTTTCTGACAAACATCCGAACAGTACGTCGACGTACCACACCTTCCACACCGTTGCAACGCAACACCCGTCTTCTTACAAGCTGTACACCTTGAAAGATCGAGAGAAGCGTACAGCCAATGCGGACTCATGGGTATCCCATCACCCCAAACATCCATCGGCGCATACTCCACAAAGAACCTATGCTTCATCTTCTTCCCAGTCTCCCACCTCTTCTCCCTTACAATCTTCTCCGCGAACTCTTTGCCCAACTTCTCAATCTCCTCTGGATCTGTGACATCTTCCTCGCCCAACATGCTCTCTTTGGGATTTGGTATCCACTTTCCTCTATCTTCGCCCTCTAGAACGATGTTGTAGGTAAGCATCAATGTCCAGTTATCACCGCTGCTATCCAGACTCCCGAAAGTGATTTGGTTGCCTATGCGCCCGATTTCGATTTTCGATCCTTCGGGTGTGCCTTCGGCGATGCTTAGTGTCCATGTTAGGGAGAACCAGGCATCTAGATCTAGGAAGGCTGCGAGTGCGTTTGGATGCCATTTGTATAAAACTGTTGCTAGGCCGATTGCTGGGGTAATGCTTTCGCTAGTGGTCTCCGGAGTGAGAGTAGAAGGATTGATGATACTGAGAGGGCGGCCATTAAGATTCAATGCAGCGTTTGGATGATTTAGTAGTCTGAAATCAGATAGCGGGATAAGTTGAGAGTCCATGGTGTGTGCTTTGTGGTGTGCTGCATCGAGCGAGCGAATTGGAAAGTGCAAAGAGTGTGTAAGTGGGGCTCCTGCTTGGATTTTGATTGGTCATACTAGGAAGGTGAGGGTGAGTCTCCATCAACAATTGAACTGACTGGGAAGGAACCTTTTACGAAGCATCACATCTGTATCACTGATGAACATACAATTTTCAGACTTCTAATTTGATTCATGCATGCAGCTCTAGGCCCAGCTATCGTTTACATCTAAAATCTAGCTTCCGGGCTCTTAGTTGCCTCCGTGTCCCTGAAGCGGGTGTGGCTTAGGGCCTTGTTGTACTGGTACACTTTCCAGAGGTCCAGCGTACGCCAGAAGACCCACGTCCGAGCTGGTCATGGTGTTCTTGTATTTGTTACCACTGAACTCGAAGAGGAAGTTCATTGGGAAGCCAATCTCGAAAGGAACAGCGGAATCGATGTCGTCAACCTCTTCCTCGCTCAATTCTATTGCTAACGCCTCGATATTGCCATTTAGATGGTCGATCTTGCGGCCGCCAACGATGGGGTACACGAAGGGGTACTTGTGGCGTACGTAGGCCAGGGCGATGCTAGTGACCTGGGTCTTCTTTTGGTTTGCGACGGCCTCGAGCTTCTTGGAGATTGCAACGTGCTTCTCGGAAGCAGGGCCAAAGTTACGACCTTGCTCGTTGTTCTTGCGCTTCTCTTCGGTGGTGAAGTTGCCTCCACCAAGGGCGCCCCATGGGCATAGAGCCATACCTTCCTCGCGTGCCATGGGGATGATCTCACGCTCAAAGTCGCGCTCGGCTGCGGACCAGCGACCTTGGTAGACACTGAAACCACGAAGGCCGTGGTTGCGGGCATCTAAATATCTCGTTAGCCATAGCTGCCAAAGCTTGCCATATGACGTTACTTACATTCGTTGGCTTTGCTGACAACCCAGGCGGGCGTGTCGCTGATTCCGAGGTACAGGACCTTTCCAGAGTTGACAACGGCATTGAGCGATTGCATCAACTCAGGAATAGATGTCGTGAAGTCCCACCAGTGCACGTACAACAAATCGATGTAATCAGTCTGAAGCTTCTTGAGGGATGCCTCAAGCGAGACGCGGAGCGACTTCGTGCTGTTACCAGCGTAATTGATACGTTGTCGAGGAGAGTTGTTGGGGTCAGGGAAGCAGGTGGTAAACTTGGTGGCGATGACCATTTCATGGCGTACGCCTCGCTCCTTCATCCACTCGCCGATCCAGGTCTCGGACTCCTCGTTTTGGTAGTTGTTTGCGCTGTAAAATTGTCAATTTCCATCATCACTATGACGTCTCCAAATGGAGCACTTAGAGACTCACGTATCAATGAAGTTTCCACCTTGCTTGTGGAAGAAGTCAAGAATCTCAAACACAGTCTTTTTATCGCACTTGCCCATCATGCCCTCCCACGCATCGCCAAAGTTCATCGCTCCCAAGCAAAGAGGAGAAACGCGAACGCCGGCGGTGGGCGACATGACGCGGTGGAAGTCCAGGAGGGACGCCGCCTTGGGCGCGTCACCGAATGGAGAAGGCATCTTGAGGAAGTTGTTGGTAAGCTTTGAAAAGGTTGTGGAGTTCAGGAACTGGAAATGGAAGTGCGATGTATTGTGAGGGGCCTATTGCAGGACTCGGCTTCTTCTTATATCTCCTGAAGCTTTACATGCGTATGACGTGTTACGCTGGAGTACCTCAGGGTCCATCTTCGGTCTCTTCGTCTATTGCGTCCAAGTTCGAGACTGCCGACGGTTGTCGGGGCCGATCTTTGTCGGATGGCGTTAAGACGGTGGAGGGGCACCTTCCCGAGGTCTCCCATGTTCAATGTGGGGATATTTGGTCATGGTAGATGCTATCTCCGCTAAGGTCCGAGCAAAACATCGTCAAGCTTCACGTGTCGGACGAGTGCAGGCGACGCCAAGATTGGCGCCTTCCTCAAATTCGAACAGGCTCAGAGAATCCAGTAGAATTTCTGGAGAGGTTGACGAGGATAGCGTGATAGTGGTACCGCCTGTCGGATTTAAGAACATTAGCACGTCAGCAACGTGCATGAAGAGCCAGAGTGCAAAAGTCATGGCCTCAGTTGCACATTCGATTTCTAGTATGATGCTTGTTGTCTCCGGTTGAAGTTACCTCAAACATAGACTGAAACACGTGAAAGCTTCGTCTGAAGAAGACTCTTTGCTAGATACACATGGAGAGAATATTTGATATATTGGTGGCTACAAAGGCAACCTTGGCCAAAGTTGAAGAAGCTACCAAAACATGATCCAATGGTAAATGTAAAATACATATGAACTTTTCAGGGTATCCGTGCCATGCAAGACTCCAAGTAAATGCAGCAAGATGAAGAACAACAGCATCCGTGAGAGCACATGTCCCAGTCGACTAGTTCCTCTTCTTTTTCTTCTTCCTATTCCGGCTCTTCTTCTTTATTTCATCACCACCGCCGACGTCGACTTCTGGCCCAGCTGCGTCGAGGCGGATGTTTCCGTACTTCTGCCTGATCTCGTGCTCAAAGCTGTCCTTCTCCAGCCTGAACAGCGCCATAGTAGCCCTAGCATCTTCAACCGAACTATGAGCACCGACTTGGATCTCTACACCCAAAAGTTTGTCTGCCAATAGCTTCAAACCTGGGGTGCGCCCCGGTATTATAGCCAACTCTCTGAACTTTGAGAACTTGGATGTGTCGCGAATGAAGCGCTTGTCGTGCTTCAAGATGAGCACGTCGAGATCGTTCTTCACCGCGTGACCGACGAGTATGCGCCCGGTAAGGAGGATCTTGAGGTCGTTTCGTACTTCGTCGAAGGGTCGCGCGACGTCTTTGCGGAGATGTCTAGGCTCGATGCCAGAGACTGCGGTTCGGTAGTCGGTAACTTCGATGCCTCGGGGTACCTGGACGTAGGAATCGTAGACTTGATGACCATGAAAGTTGACCAGCGACACTCTTGCCAGCGCAGAGTCTCGGTTAGGCTCAGGTCCAACTCCCACCATCTCACAATCCAATGCGACGTATTTTCCGGGCAGCGCTACCTCTGATACGCCTTCGTTTTCTATGTCGGGGAAGTCGGGGTGTGGTTCGAGGATGGAGACGGCTACATCAGCATCCTTTGGGTCGCTCAGAAGGGGAGTCTTCTTGAGAGAGGGCATCGAGATGCTCTTGGAGAGGGTTTTGGCGTTGTGCTGCTTGGCTGAAGCGCCGACAGACGCGGGCTCCTCCATCTTCTGTCGCTTTCTCGAGGGCAGAGGTTTTCGCGGTGTGTTCTTCTGGGAGCCGTTTACAGCTTTTGGTGATGCATCTCCGTGCTTCCCATTGGCGTGCTGAGGTCGCTTGCGCTTGAGCGAAGACTGCTTCTCGTCGTCGAACTTCTGGTTCTTCGGAGGTGTCGCGGGCGTTGAAGGCTTGAGTCGCTGCTGCAGTATCTTCCAGTTGCTGGACAGAGTGCCGAGATCGATTGGAGCCATGTTGTCGTCACCTGCGCGGCATAGCGGTGTGAGGGTCGTCCTGTCAGTGGTTGTCGAGGATGTTGGCCGTTTGCGCTTCTCCGCTCAGTCCCCGCGAGCAAAAGTTCAAAACTGCGCTAGCACCTTCCAGATGTCGGCTCGAACGCGACGCAAAGGCCCGATCGGCAGGCGGCAACATCGCGACTGAGCCCAGCACCCCCAACATCATCGCGACACCAAACCTCACAACGGTTCCCAAAATCTACCAGAATCGAGAAACGCGTGTCGCATCACCATGGCGCCTCGAGAAAACTCGCATGAGCCCTCCGGGACGCCGGCGCCCGTAGAAACAGGCTTTGCCACTCTTGCACAGCTGAGGTAAGTGCGACACCATGCGCACAGTTTGATTATGTATGCTGACGCGCTGCGTGCAGGACTGGCGTGAAGGCGTGGGTTGAGAAGGTACGTGACTAGCGCGCAACACCGCGATGTGCATTGCAAACCCCAGCCGCATGAACACTAAAACAGCAACACCAATACTTGTTGGTATATAGACTAACACGATACAGGATGGCGAGAAGCGCAAAGCTGAGATTTTGTCCATCCAAACCAGGCAGGGAAGGCCCAAGTTCTACGTTCATTATGAAGAGTTCAACAAGCGTCTGGATGAGTGGATCGAAGCCGAACGGATAGATCTATCAAGAGAAGTCGAGTGGCCAGCGCCCGAGAAAGCAGACAAAAAGAAGGGCACTGCCGTTAAGACCGACAAGGCACCTTCAAAGTCTGATCAGAAGAACCTCAAGCGATCCCGCAGCAAACTTGATCGTGAGATCTCAGGCACACCAGAATCGACGTCTAGCAACCTGCCAGGCAAAGCACCGAGGCCGTCCAAAGCAAGTGGCAAGGAGAACCAAGAACTCATAGTCACGAGCGAAGTCACAGAAGGCACACCGAAACCCGAGGATGAGGAGATGGACCTTGTCGACGTGCAGGATGCCGCCGCAGCAGCCAAGGCCATGCCACCCCAGGATTACTCGAGAGAAGATGAAATCGAGAAGCTACGTACATCCGGGTCTATGACCCAAAACCAGACCGAGATTTCGCGGGTGCGTAACTTGGAGAAGATCCAGATGGGCAAATTCGAGGTCGAGCCTTGGTACTTCTCACCCTACCCAGTGGACTTTGTCGACTCAGATGTAGTGTACATCTGCGAATTCTGCCTTGGTTACTATGGTGAAGTAACGCAGTTCGAGCGCCACCGCACAAAGTGCCACCTGCTCCACCCACCCGGCAACGAGATATACCGAGACGACTATGTGTCCTTCTTCGAGATTGACGGGAGGCGGCAGCGGACATGGTGTCGAAACCTCTGTCTACTTTCGAAGCTGTTCCTGGACCATAAGACGTTATACTACGATGTCGACCCTTTCTTGTTCTACTGCATGTGCACGCGCGACGAACATGGCTGCCATTTTGTGGGCTACTTTTCCAAAGAGAAAGAATCGGCAGAAGGCTACAACGTGGCCTGTATTCTCACCCTACCTCAATACCAACGAAAAGGATTCGGTAAACTGCTTATCGACTTTTCCTACCTTCTTTCCAAGCGTGAAAACAAGCTCGGGTCTCCAGAGAAGCCGTTGTCTGATCTGGGTCTGCTCGGATACCGTGCCTACTGGCAGGAGATTCTCGTCGATATTCTAATGGAGCCTGGCCGAACCGAAGCTAACATCGAGGATTTGGGTGCTGCGACGGCGATGACGACGAACGATGTGCTGCATACCCTGCAAAATCTAAACATGCTGCGATACAGCAAGAACCAGCACGTTGTCGTTCTCACAGATGCAGTTATCGCGCAACGGGAGAGACAGAAGGCGAAGGAGAAGCTGAAGGGCAAGAGGAGCATCGATCCTGATCGTTTGATTTGGAAACCACCTGTGTTCTCGGCCGCAAGCAGGACATGGAACTGGTGAACGTTTGCACTGGGTATGTTTATCGGCGCAATTCTTTTGGTCAATATTCTGATCAGTGAGCATTGGCTTGGCGCATGGTGTTGGCTGTTACTTCTTCATGGTATACCCAGACCCATATTGATATCATTGTAGATCGTCCATCGTCTGCCCAATTCGTTCCGCTTCCATCCTGGTGTTTCTTCCCTTATCCAGTGCCGTCGAACCACTCGAAGCATGTCATTCTGCTTGCGGCTTCCTCAAATCTCCACTCCAGCATCACATCTCTCTGTATCGCCTCTCCAGTGTGCGCCCCAATCTTACTAGTCTTCAACACACCCCTCAACTCTTCAACAACATCTCCCATCCTAACACCTTTTTCTCGCTCCACCCTCACACAACGCTGCTGCCAATCTCTTCTTCCATGTCGATGTAGTACATTGCGATACTCCCGATCCCACTCCGCACCGTCCACACAGTATACCTCGATACTCCGCGTCACGGGTCTCGTCAAGTATGCACTCATACTAATTCTACCCTCTTCAGTCTCGTTCTCACACCCCGCCAACCACTCATGAAATTCCCTGACGCTCATTCGCGTCCTAAAACAGATCCCCATCTCTCCCCTCGCCATCTCGTCCAGCCCACCTATCAATTCACACACATGCTTCCCCAGCCAAGGATGCAAAAACGGGACAAGCGCGGAGAGAATATTCCCATAAGCGCCTTCATGCCAAAAGTAGTAGTCATCCGAGATATCCAGCGGCAAACCAGGATTCATCCATTGTGTGGTTCGAGCGAGAATGTCTTGGGCGAGAGAGGAAACAGGTTGTGGTAGTCTGTCAAGGGTCTCGGGCTTTGTAGCAGTGGACGGGATTGCTGATGGAGCGTCTCGAAGAGGAAGAAGGCGCGGAGGGAGATTAAGGCGAAGTGTTTCTCTCCAGTGCTTGGAGACAGAGGCGTATATGGGATGTTCAGAAGGAGGAAGAAGAGTGACGATTTGGATGAGGAGTTCTGGGAGGAGGAATATGCGATGCATCTTGCACGGGTGTCGCAATGATAAATTTGGACCAGATTTGGCTGTGATAGATAATCAAGGCTTTATAGTACTACATACTGACACGAAGAGCTGAGAGCAAGCTGAATGATTCGCATCGTATGTCCTTATCGCCGTGCCCATTCCGCTTCCGCCATCTTACACAACAGGTAGTCAGCCAGCTCACGTCAGCGGTGCAATCAATGTCGTGCTCGTAACGTGCATGCGCTTTCATTCGTTGAACATGACGCGAGCCGCCTATTGCGGGAAGCTAGGTGTGCTTGGCTGGATTACGGAATACTTCGGGTTATATAGCAACATAACAACGCCTACGCCAAAACAGCCATCAACCCCACGATACCACCTGAGCCAATAGCTACCGCCCTCAGCATGTTCAACTTGCCGAACTTGTCCAGCAGCTCATTTACCTCTTGATCCTCTGCTTGGGTACTCTGCCTCTCCGTTTTCTCTTGCGGTACACTCAAATCCTTCCATTGACTCACGTCATCCTTGCTGCCCACGGATTCATCAGCGCTTCGCTCTTTCGATCCAGTCTTTTCCCGGTACTCGGCAGACGCCTTACTTCGGCTCCCGCCCAACTCTTCATTCTTCCTGATAAGGGCGAAGTTTGTGGGTATCATGGCCAGACCCGTGATTGGCGCGATGCTGAAGGAAAGCGCGGCGGCGGCGAGATAAAGGCCTGGCTTGCCCTTGACGGCATGCTGAACGATTGAGGAAATCGAGTTGACGGAAGATGGTGGGAGAGCTTTGTAAGCGAGATAGACGAAGCCGGATGCGGATGTGATTGCGGCTGTTGGAAACGTGTGGGAGCCTCTTGAGAAGAGCCAGCGTATCATTGGAAGAGATCGAGATGCTGGCTGTGATTGTAACATTGGAACGTCGAAGAGAGATAATGCTGCTATGCCGCCCGACGCTAACAGCGCGGTGGATATGCTCAAGATCTGTATGGTTTGTGTCGCGGACATGTTGGACGGTGGGAGATTGTGTTTTGGGATATTGGTTTCCAATTTGTGAGCGATCCAGGAGAAGCAGGTACGCTTTGCTATATACTTGAGCGTGATGTGGTCATCCTGTTGGTACACAACGCGTTCCGCGGGTCCCGCAATGTTAGTGGTCTCAAAATGATGTCATGGTGGCCTATCATCAACCTTCGCATTTCTCGTACTAGACGAACACTTCGGTCACGGTGTGTTCCAGGCCCGACATTGTCGCAAAGTCGAGAAGTCTAATCAGTCCGCTTGCGCACCTTGGGTAGCGCGAACCAGCAAGCAAGCATAACAGCGTACATGCCAAGTGCAACGGGGTGCAGTACCCAAGTACCTAAAGAATCAGTATCCTGATGATTGCGCATAGAATAAAGGTCGCTTACCGGAAGCCTGCGCGAGAACACCAGTTGTGAAGGGCGCAACCGCACCACCTGAGCTTCCTGCTCCACCAATGAATCCGATTGCGGTGGTCTGAATATGACGAGGCATGAGGCGCGAGAAGATGGTCTGCGCACACGGGTAGACGGGGCCCAGCAACAAGCCCAACAAGCAGACAGCGACTGCATTTCCGATCAAATTTGGTGTCAACCATGCCAGAAGTTGAAGAGCTATGGTGCCGAGAGTGAGGATGACGACAAATCTCTTCTCGCCTATCCTGGGCGCAGCGTGAGTGAGTACAAAACGACCAAGCGTGATGCCTCCCTATTCGGCAATTAGCAGAAGCGACACAGTATGCAGCGAGGATACATACCCAGAAGCCTGCTGTGACATATCCGACCTTTGCAGGGTCGCCGTTACGGTAGTTGATGAGGTATGAGATGAACCAGCCTGAAATGCTCACTTCGGCTCCTTGATATGCAAAGATGAACAAGGCGCCGAAGATGGTGACTTTGTTCTTCAAAGCAAGCTTAAGGTTCTTCATTTTGGACGCGGCATCTTCCGCAGCAGTTTGCCTGCTGGTCGTGGTCTCCAAGAGAGTCTCCTCAGAGTCTTCCGTGTATGACCAGAAGGACCATGCTGCGAAAGCGATGCAGCAGAGTCGCAGTCCGACGGTAAGGAAGTAGAAGCGCGACCACAAAATTCCTTGTGAGACGATTGCTGTTCCGATGATAGGTGCAACTATTCCACCGACGCCATAACTGCCATGCGAGAGGCCAAGAATGACAGAAGGCGGATGAGTGTTCGCACAGTACACGTTGTTGAGGGCCAAGTTGATGGCTGCACCGAACCCCAAGAGGAAGAAACTGACATCGTCAGCGGTGCGTTACTGGATTCCAAGATCGAATACTTACGATACAACGACCAAAGGATACGGAGGTGTGCAAACAAGGATAACGTATGCGGACAACTGTATCAATTCGGCTATGATCAGAGTCTTTGCCCTTCCGAACTTGCCTAGGATCGTGTTCGTGAAGAAGGCAGCAGAGATGAAACCGATGGCGTTGCCAACGAAGACCAGAGACATGATAGAGTACGAGATGTGGTAGTACGACTCCATGTACGGAATCAAAGCACCGACGACTGGCCACTGGTTAGTCTTGATTCTGATCAAGTAATCCAAGAATGGCAGGTCTATATCAATGTCTCAACTCACCTGAGTCGTTGATTCCGTTTGAAAAGTAGATCAAGCAACAGCAAAGGATTCTCCATTTGGTCATCGGTTGTGCATTCCAGGTCCTGATAGTACCAACTGCATCCTCTCGATTCGGTGTGGCCGGACGACTCATCTCGAGTTCATTGGGGGTTTTCGGGGTCTGCGCGCCCTTGGGCAATTCATGCTCTGCATACGATGCTTGTCGGCTATCGTCTGTTTTGCGAGAAGCAAAGTCCGCGAGTTCAACGTCCGGTAGTACACCTACATCGCCGAGCGTTTGAGGTGCTTTACCCTTGCTCTTCTGGTATGTCGGTTCCGGGTTGGTCACAGAGGCAGGCTGAATGTCGAAGAGGCTGTGAAGTTTGGACGACATGGCTCCAAGTTCCCGGTCTGCGGTGTCTTTTTGCGAACCCAAAGAGGATGCAAAAGCCCTGGACTACGCGCCTTGGAAGCGTTCGTTCTGGTTGTGCGTCTCAGGTAGTAGGAAGTAATTGGGCGTTCAAGTTCAGTGCAAATGCGAAGGCAAGAGTCATAGATAAGAAAGTAGCCCGAGCGACGACGTGCCAGTGCGGGAGACCCTAAACCCTTAATACGGTAGTCCACGAAGCTCTCCACGAGAACACTACTGGCCATAGCAAAGGCTGAGGGCGCTATCGCTGATAAATCATGGGATGCACAATTACCCTACATTACCAGATAAACACGCGCCGGCTCCGACTTGGAGCCTATCACAGTTGGCGGGTAACTATCGTGTGGTCGCGCTGCAGCAGTGTGGAGATGGTGGACGGTCGGTAAGCAAGTCGATCATAAAGCCTGTAAAACGTTTTGCAGGGACACAGGGACACAGACGCGTCTAATGATGCAGATAGCCGTTCATTCCTGGCAATGGATCCGACAGTCGGAGAAAGATTGGGTCTAGGCCTGTGACCAGAAAGGGCGCAATACCCAGAAGGTGGTGAAAGTGCGAACTTTTGGGGCTCCGAGGGGCGGGGACAACTTCCCCACCGGGCTCGGCCACACCTTCCTGCTTTGAAATTCACGACCACCCCTCCCATATTGTCTCCAAAACTACCACAAGCGATTCATCTCCACCTTGCTTACCAAAGCTCAACCCCAACATGGCCCGTCCAAAGCGCAATGTCCTTGCCACCATAGACAGCACAATCACACCGCCTGACGCTTTGGCGCCAAATCACGCGATCGCGCGCATCACCAAAGCTGAAGGCAAGAACATCTATGCCGCCGAGCTGCCAGATGGCAAGCCTGTCCTTGCCGAGCTAGAAGCGAGGTTCAGATCAACAGTATGGATCAAGAGGGGCAGTTACGTGGTTATAGATATGTCTGCTCTGGCGGACCGTGAGAACAAGCTGGATGGAGAGATCGTGAACGTGGTGCGCGACGAGAAGGCTTGGAGGAAAATGAGCTACTGGTATGCTCAAACGGGTATCATGTAGTATGTGTACAGAGCGCTAACAATAGTATACAGGCCCAAGGAGTTCGTAAAGAAGTCGACGTACGTCCAAGATAGCGACGACGAAGAATCGACCGTCGGCAAGATGCCGCCCAGCGATTCAGACGAGGACTGAGTTCTTCGACGCATCACTCGGCGTGCGCATGGTCCTCCTCAATTATGCCCTTCGTCACGCCCTCGTACTCCTTCCTCGTTCCCCACCATACGCCCGCGACCGTAATCGCCAGAACGCCCACGACTGTCGCCGAGCTTGCCGATGTACTCGGGTACACATTCCACGCCCACTCTTGCGCACCCCATAACGCATACACAACGGCCGGATTGAAGCCTGCTTTCCATAGCAGGAATGGCGTACACCACGCGACATACGCGTAGAACTGGTAGTGCAGACTACGTGCGCACAGTAGGCCAATGGTCATCGCGGTCAACATCGTCGTCATAATGAAATCCGGGGTGATCTTGCTGGACATGGTGTCCTGGTCCCGGGGCTCAATGGCTGGAATACAAAGCTTAAGGAATTCTTTGACATTGCGCTTCGAGGGCTTGATCCAGCGGGTTCGCGCGTACCAGATGAGGAGGCCAACATGCAGAGCGAGTAAGCCAATGGCGAACGGACGCGAGAGGAACGTAGATTCCGGGACGAAGCGCCAGTTCACGGTCCATTTGTAGAGGAAGGCACGGCTGAGCTCGAAAGCGCGGGCGAAATAGCTTGGTGCGCGCTTCCTGAAGGGGTAGCCATACAGAACCTACATTTTGATTAGCATCAATTGATAAGACTCCGTGATCGATGATTTACTTACCGAAACCTGCACGATGATCATGGCCTGTGTCAAGGCTTCTCTTCCACCCAGTTTCATGACCATGAGAATACCCATTGCTGGTAGAGGCAGCAACAGGCTCA
>Ga0265798_10002564_pt1 | contig 26664 bp, 38 predicted proteins | sample P3T30metagenome_FD_192430 | JGI IMG/M metagenome (GOLD analysis project Ga0265798, IMG submission 192430) | Plant litter microbial communities from East Loma Ridge, Irvine, California - P3 T30 | ecosystem: Environmental > Terrestrial > Plant litter > Unclassified | place: USA: California...
ACCTTCGTCTTCTCTCACCTTTCCGACTTTACCGACACAGAAGCTCTCCTACACGCTCTTGATATTGCTTTCGAGGATTCATACTTGAATGACGGAGAGATTAGTCGTCAGTCAATCATCAACCAGCTCTTGGCGACCGATACATTAGATCCCACATTACTTTACATCTTCGTCGCTCGAAATTTGCCGAAATACCCTCAATTCCTATTCATATCTCCCTCGACATTGCATGGAATCATGACTGCTCTAGCAAGCGACACTGATGCGACAACCAGAGAAGACCGGCAACTCGCAACTGAATATCTACTTTCTGCTTATACGCCACACGACTCGGACGATATGTACGACTTGTTCGAACAGGCTGGTTTTTATCGAATTCTACGAAATGCTTTTTGGGCAGATAAGAAATGGTCCAAATTGGTCGGAATACTCGTCAAAGACCCTGTGGACATCTTCGCTTCGCTGGACAAAATCCTACCACAGGCTAGTGAGGTTCTGGAACCGGTCCTGCCTGATCTTCTCAAGTCGTCGCTACCAGAGACTGCCCTGATCATCGACCGCCATCAACCAACTCTACACCAGAAAGTTGTCGAATCTCTGGCGCCTTTGAAACAGTTGACGTATCTGCGGTCTGTTCTTGAGCAACCAGAAAGTCACCTTTCACTAACCCTTCGACATCTCTACGCTATTCGTCTTGTGGAATACGAGAATTCCTCGGTACTAGCCTACCTCGATTCCAAAGGAGGCGATTTCTTTGATCTTTCGCAACTCTGGTCCGACTTTGCCGAGAAGGGGTATCACGAAGGACAAATCTGGGCACTCGACAGACAAGGCAACACTACCTCTGCATTCAGTGCGGTCGGCGATGTGTTCCGAACGCAAGGCGCCAACCTCGCTGGTGACCTCGATAATTACTACGCCGTCGAGACCATAACCTCTGTCGCCAGGCTGGCAATCCGACTATGTCGCGAACATTCATCCGGACCAAAGGATAAAGTGGAAACTATGTGGTTTGGGGTGTTACATGAATTGACGGAGCTCGTACATGCTATCGGATCGCTCGAAGATTCGTCTTCTGAGAAACCCTCCCCCTCACTGGAGGCTATTCGATTACTAGTCGGCGAATCGCTCTCGGCCCTCGTCTCTGCTCCGCTATCATTCCCGAGGTTGTTCAAGCGACTGGTCGATTCTTCTTCGAAGCGATCAAAGGCGTATAAGGATTTCCGAGTGATCCTGACTGGAATGCTGGAATCATATAGATCGGAATGAGAGATGTTGACCATGACCGTGAAATTGGTCGAGGCTGATTTGTTTGTGTCGGTCAAGGAGATGGCCGATAGAAGGCAGGCAGGGTGGAGTTTGGGTACAACGCAGTGCATTGATTGCGGGGATGCTCTGTTGGGCCAAACAGACATACAGGTGCAAGGCTCTGGACAGGGGAGGCATGTCAAATGTCAGGTTAAGAACATTGAAGTAAAATAGCATTATATATTGCATAGACATGACATCACATTACAAGTCATTATTCTCATCAAGACCGGAGCAGATCCGCTATGTCATGCCTATCTGCCGCCTCAGCAAGCATCAAGGGCGTCTGACCATCTTCATCTTGTACATCCCTTCCAGCCCCTAGTTCGAGCAGCAATTTGACCATATCTACGTTCCCCCTATCAGCCGCTAGATGCAGTGGTGTCAATCCCTGTCCGTAAGTAACCTGTTTGGGGACGAGGGCGACTCACATATTCGTCCTTCGTGTCCACACTCGTTCCGGCCCTCACAAGGCGTTCCACCTCCTCTACCTTCCCATCGATGACGGCCTCATGCAGCTTAGATGACTCGCCCTCACCCTCCTCCTGAGCCATCACACTGACTTTTACACCACCTAGAGCTCCTCCGGAACCTGACGTTCCTCCTTCCCAGCCTATTTCCTTGGCTAATTCGATATATCGCTCCTTTGCATTGTCCACCTCGGCATATTTCTGAGATTGCGCGACCCATGCATCATGTTTCGCCCGAGCCTGCATCGAGAAAATGGATGGGCGAGAGCTCGTTCTATCGGTCAGCCTCCTGCTACCCGCATTGAGACCTACGGTCCTGCGCCTGTATTGGCATATTTGAACAAACCGTATATCTACCCGTTAGTCCCTTCTTGACCTGTCTGATAGACAAACCTCTAATTTTGTATCATTAGGTAAACTCGCTGCAGATGGATTCGACGATAGCCAGGTAGCAGCCGCGTCGAAGTCGTCTGCCATCGCTGTGAAAGGGCAACAACGGGAAGGAAAGGTCGACTTTGACTTTCGTTTCGTACCTCCACTCTCGTCATCCCTCGTCCCCACCTCATTACCGCTTTTTCACCTTCCCTACCTCGCACCACTGGGACTAGTAGCCATGGATAGCCAAGTCACTCAAGTGGTAGCTCAAGCTGCATCTGGATCGTCTGGACTTGCGATCAGTCTGTATGTGGAGGGCTACTGGAGCTCGAGGTAGCTTACGAACAGACATCCACTGCCGATTCTCAATGTATCTGAACATCAGACTAGGGCGAGGCTTACATCATCAAAGCCTCAGAAGTGTGAGTTGGCTGGTCCGGACACTACTCAGAAGCTCATCACTAGTGATTGGAGCTTTACTGGGAAGTAGAGAGAACCGCCAAATATCGATCGTCAATTCCTTCGAGCTCGTCCTCCTGTCAGAACCCGATACCAATAATGAACACCCTTTATGGCCTATTGATCGTGAATTCTTCCAGACTCGACAAGCGCAGTGTAAGCTGCCATTCTGGATACATATCGCAGCCAAGCTAACGAGCAGTCGAGGAGGTCTTTCCCAATTTAGTTGTTGTCGGATGGTATACTGTTGGTTCTGAGCCCACATCAGATGACGTTCAGCTTCAGAAGCATGTACGTCTGAATGTCGATTGTGGTACCTAGCTTATGACCAGATACTGAGTCTAGTGGACTCGCCTGTGCTCCTTGTCTTTGGTACGGATGAAGAGTCAGGTCTACCACTCAAGATCTACGAAGGGGCTCGAGCGGGTGATGATGATATCAACAAATTCGCTGAAGTACCTTATGGAGTCGAGACAGGAGAGGCAGAAAGAATAGCAGTCGATGGCGTCTCAAGGGGAACGGATAATGACTCAGCTGGTAAGCGGTCCTTGTATACAGGGGGAAGAGCTGATCGGGTAGTGGTATCGAATTTAACGACGCAGAGAAATGCGATCCAGATGCTTCATGAGCGTATCACTGTATTACTGCAATACGTGATCGGAGTCGTCAACAGTACGTCTAGCCAGGTCTGTGCCTTCAAAGCTGACTTGCAGAACAAGCGAGACCTGATCACTCGATATTACGCCAAATTTCATCGATCGTAGCTGGACTACCTACGATGGAAGCGCCTCAATTCCAGCAGGAAGTCATGACTGTATGTCAACTTTTCCTTTCGGTTGGGCATTTTGGCTGACGGCATAGGAATACTCGGACGTCCAGCTCACTGACTATCTTACAACCTTGACAAAACAGCTCGACGCGTTGAACGATGTAAGTTTCCGATGCCACTGCCGAAAAAGGGGTCTGATGAAGCAGTACGCCGACAAGCACACTGTTCTGTACATGGACGGTGGCGGCAACGACCAGGGTAACGCGGGATTCCGGCGATCTGGAAAAAGCGGCATGGGATTTTCGACCATGAGAAATCGTTGAGAAGCAGGATTGAGTCTCTGCATGGTAGTTGTACGAGTAGGCAGTGTATACATGACATGGTAGAAACGACCAACGAGATGCATAGGACGCGACCTGATAGGCGCTGGTTCTCCTCTGTTGTCGGTCTGTACCTTGCCCTGAATCACTTTGCTCACCTCACAAACTGCAACAGCTTATTATGGCCCAGACACCGTTTTAGTACCATACTTTTCTGTCACTTGTTCTCTTATCATTTTAGCATACAATACATTCATGGACACCACATAGATTGCATCAACACCGACTCAGCATTCAGCCCGAAATGTCGGCCAGGAATCCATTCATACATACCTCTTCTTCTGCCGACCTGACTTCATCCGACCTCATCTCTCCCCCAAGAACGTTCCCTCCTTTGCCGACTTCGCCGACAGAGTATCCAGCAAATGTAGTCCCCACAGGACTTCATGTTCCCACGACACCTCATCACCGACATGCTCAATCACGTCCGATGGTGAAGAAAGATTCTAACGACATGTCGAATCCATATTTTGTGAATGCCCCAAATCCATATCATCGGTCAAATTCGAATGGAAATCCAAGTTTCAATAACGCCCATCTACACGCCCCGACTCCATCACGATCACCTTCACCAAGCCCTTTCGCAATCCCGCGATTTACTGCGCCAACAGTCTCGACCATACGATTTGTCGCATTATGTCTGCTCTGGTATACATGCTCTGCACTGAGCTCGAATACTGGAAAAGTCATTCTCAACAATTTCAGATTTCCAGTCACTTTGACGATTGTTCAATTCTTTTTCGTTGCTGGATTGTGTCTTCTGTTCAGCAGGCCTGAACTTGGATGGACTACTAGATTGAGAAGTCCGACACAGGCGATTCTCAGGGGGACTTTGCCAATGGCGGCATTTCAGGTTGGAGGGCATATCTTTAGCTCCTTGGCTATCAGCCGGGTGCCAGTCAGTACAGTACACACCATCAAGGTAGGTCCGATATTCTCTGCAATTATCTTGAAATTGATGCATACTAATATGCAGGCACTGTCACCATTATTTACCGTCCTCGCGTACGCGTTACTGTTTGGCGTGTCGTACTCCTTGCCCACTTATATCTCGCTCTTCCCACTCACATTTGGAGTCATGCTCGCCACATCGGTCGACTTTTCCCTCTCGAACATCTTCGGCTTATTCTGCGCATTCGGCTCGACCATTGTCTTTGTCTCTCAAAACATCTTTTTCAAGAAGATAATGCCTACCAATGCGGAATCCAGTACCTCAGGTAAACTCGACAAGATCAATTTACTTTTCTACTCTAGCGGAACCGCTTTTGTCCTCATGGTACCTCTATGGCTGTACTATGATGCCTGGCGCGTGATGAACCATGTGTTACCCCCAAATGCTCCATCCATCACACTTTACTTCATCCTCAACGGGACCGTCCACTTTGCGCAAAATCTACTCGCCTTCGCCATCTTGTCATCGACATCGCCAGTCACGTACTCCATCGCATCACTTGTGAAGCGTATAGCTGTCATCTGCCTCGCTATTGTCTGGTTCAAGCAGACTGTCCATTATGTCCAGGCCGCCGGGATCTGTTTGACAGGAGTAGGATTGTTGATGTACAACAACGCCAAGCGGGATGTTGAAAAGGGAGAAAAGAGGATGCGGCAAGTGGAAGCACTCAGGGATGGAATGTTGCCAACATCACTGGAAGATCAGAGGACTTTGGACGGCTCACCCGATATGAAGCTCGTTCATAATTCACCCCGACCCGAATATCTGCATCAATTCAATCCTGTTTCGAAATCATCTTCGATTCGCAAATTCGACGTGCCACTCAACAACATTCCTTATCCCTCACCTCCGCCTTCGACGACATCTTCGCCGCCTGATCGGTTGATGCCCCTTCCGCCTTCGGCAATGCATGTCAATGCGGGACCACCAATCCATGGATCAGTCTCGAGACAGAGGAGAATGTCGGTAGATGCAACCGGTCAACAGCAGCAGCCAACGCAGCATGTTGGTCATGCCGCTTCAAATCGCCCTCCACAAATACTAGAGTCATCAAAGGGAGTGATGGTAGGTAGTCAGTGACCAGGGGCGGTCGCGTATAGGGGAACCGCATGATAGGTTGCGAGTGTAATATTTACGGGATATTCAGGTACCATTAGAGCATAGATCATGCAGGTACTATTTCGCGCCACGGATAACAGGAATAATGATGCCGCATGGGCAAATCTCACACCAAAGGAGAATACCGAATCAAAATGACGAGAAGCAAGAGAATGATTGATTACAGTAAACGCGACCCTTTCTGAGAAGCAACGCTGAGCAACGATCGAGTCATGCTACATGTTCAGGTATCGCTGATACGCAGGCAATCCGGCTCGGAGGTATTTCTGGTACTGGGAAAGAATCACACTAGCGCCCAGAACTACGGGACGATCATTAATACCCCTAGCCGCAACCCCTTTGAGCGTTTCGAGGGGAATCGGCTGAATGACAAGAGTTTTGAGGATGACAAGGGAGATGATAGCAGGTGGAGCCTTTGAGTAGGCGGATTGGTCGTGGAGGAGTGGCAATCTGTCAAGAAGTTCGTCAGGGGAAAGTCAGATCTATTTTGGAGTCCTGATCGTCTGCACAAGGTTCTCTTGTGAGCAGGCGTATTTTTGCTCGATATCTTTTTCACAGTACTAATACACTGTGCCCGCTGATGTAGCTTATGCCTTCACAGTCTCGGAGTAGCTTGCAACGTTTGAGCGCCGTCACCCGCTTTTACGCATTCTTTGGAACAAGCTTGACTCCGGCGATGGGTTCTGGAGTTGCCGGCTACGGGGCTCTCACAGTACCCAATCCTTCATCGGGATCAAAAGTGAATACTCCATCGACCAAGAATGCCCTCGCATCCGGACAATCCGCCAGTCCTCTGGCGAGTGACACCCCCAACACCGGCCCGAATCCTCAGCGAGCAGCCAACGCAGCTATCATCTCCCTCTCTGTCGTTCTCTCCATAGCGATGATAGCGGTCATAACATGGTATCTCCGACTAAGACGACAAGAAACTCTTCGACTGAGGCTGGGTTCGGAGCGATCCTCTTCAAGCCATACTCGAAATGGAGGTGGCAGTGAGAGCGGAACGAGATACGTCAAACCCCTCAAGACGAGTTTTCATCCAAGTTTCAAGTCCTCCTTCGGGTTCGGACCTTCACCAGATTCCCCCTGGTCTAGAACTGAGGTCAGTCGTTCTCGAAGCGGCGTTTGCTAAGCTGAATGCTAGGGCACAATTACTCCTCTGACTCGGGCTGCTGGACAGGAATTCCTGTACTCGCCAGTAGCAGAGAATGGGTCACTATCGTCACCGGAAGTACCGATATCAAAAAGACATGCTCAAATGGCTTCAAACGGAATCCTATCCCCTCCTCCCGTGACTTCCACCAACCGAACTTTCAGAACCAGCATTCACTCACTCATGGTCAACAGAGACGTACGTGCTTTCTTGCTTATTTTCACTAGACTAATATTCAGTCTATGACGACCAATAACCCTTCTTTGTCAGAAGATTTCTTTTCAAATTCGAAGAGACCTAGAACTCGACTGCCATCCTACCATACAGATTACGCCAAATCATCCCAATACGCTGTCGATCTCAAGAACGACTTCATCCCGGGTCCAGTGGATCCCCCACCCAGTATCACACCACCATCGACATACGTTTCACAAGGAGACCGCGCCGATATACCCCCTGTGCCCACACTCAGCAGAGTACAACTATCGCGTACACAAGCTGCCTCTCCTACTCCAGTCAAGACGAGACCCCTTAAGATCGCCAGGCCCTCTAAGGCTCCTCTTGCGCCTATCAAGACCCGTCAAAGTCTCAAAGAATACCTCGGAAACGACCACGGCAATAGTGGCATGGAAACGCCATCCTGTACTGCTTCCAGAAGGGTGCGAGTCAATTCATCAGCACGGCCATCGATCAGTAGCTCCTATGCGCTAAGTGAGGAATTGAGGGGTCTGCTTTTCCTGGCTCCCAGTGTCGTTGTCGATGATCGTCCTATGGTCAGAAGACCGGCCGACCCAGATTTGTCCCCTACGCAAGGATGGACTAAATTACCAGATACGGTTTCGAGTAGAAGATTGGCCTGATGCTGGGATTTTAGGTATCGCCATAGTTTGGGGTTATCAGTGACATCGCTTGTAAATGTTGTATTAAGGATGGGAGTCTGCAGATATTGTTCTACATAATGATTTGGTTGCCTTTACCATCCGACAGACCACTCGTCCCCCTTGTCCGGTGATAGTTCCCGTCTAATGGCTGTCCGTCTCGATTTCCAGTCGTCCGCGCCGACATATGCTCCGCACATTCGTCTTGACCCGGTGAATGATGATCTGCCGTGCATCACTCTCCAGTTGTCGATTACTACTATCAGCCAGGGCCCGGCTGATTCAAGGCTGAGATGAGGGATGGACTGACCGACCATAGTCCCAGGACTAAGCTGCACCCAGTATTCGGCATCTTCACCCTTCAGCAGGCTCTCATACTCCTTTGCAGCTTTATACCAAGCCCTCACATCGTCCGGACTCCATCCTTGCCCAATGACTCCCCTATCCTCGTTGTTCCACCTCACTTGTGCAAGCTCCCCATTCTCGTCATGCCGAAAGACAGGCTGACTGATGGTAGGTCGGAGCATCGTACCGGGCGTGCCAGAAGCATGAGCGGGTATACGCAGTCTACTCAATGTAGCGTAAGAGGTAGGAGACAGTTCACGTAGGAGGTTGGCAGCGTAGAACCCATCGACCAGCAGGGAGGTTCCGCCCGTACCTGGGAGAGGGTGAGATAGCATGTGGAAAATCTGAAGACCGGCTGGATCGGTAAAGTAGGTGGTATCGGTATGTGCCGGCAGTCCTTCTGTGGAATAGGCAAGATCGCCATGCGACATGTTCGACGTGAAATCCCAGAAACCACCATCTTGAGAATCAGCTGCCAATTGAAGTCAAGATGATGCACTCACAATGGGTATCACGGATAGGAGCTATGCGACGAATGAGGGTCTCGGTATCTTCGGGCGTGGTCGGCATCCCGCTGATGAAGCAAAATCCAAATTCATGCTGTTCATCAGCGGTGTTGTGAGCTTACCGGATCCAGACTGACCACTTTATCGAGTACAGCCAGGACGCTGGCATTCCCTTGTCCTTTCTGACCCATGATCCCCTTATATTCCACCCTCGGGGGTGTCTGCGCTATCTTCGAATTCCATTCCGTCCGCCTATAGATTGAGCTGCCATCGTATGGAGCTCGAACGACTTACGTAGTCTCAAGCCGCTCCTCAGCCATAGGCGGATCATATGCAGCTTTTGATAAGAATGAGAATGGATAGAACGATTCATGGCTTGTCGGCCAGCGAATATTGATACCCGCATTATGATACTCGACGCTCTCGGGAGCTATGTCAAGGGGAACATCCGTCAAGGTTTTGAGCCGTTGCTTCGTCTGAGCATGAAAGCATTTTGAGCATCTGCAATGATCGTATAAAAAGTGGTGGTCGCTTTCCTGTCAGCGTGGTCTTCACGAGCAGTGAAGAGATATACAAGGCTGTACGGCTGCCATTAGGCCATGTGATGAAGAGCTGACTAGGCGTGGCTTCTAGCTGTGCGTGGTTTGACGAGGATGGGTCCTGGACGAGCGAGGCGGCATTGGAAGACAGCCTGATTTGGCTACTAGTCAGCATCACACAATTTACACCTCAGCAACGTACCGGTATTGATTTGGCGGTTGAACAGCTATTCGTCTGACCAAGTGACTTCCGAATCCTCTCGTGGTTCGTAGTACGTGCATTATGGACTGTCAAGATGGTAAGTCGGTCACCATCATCAGTGATTCACCAGGTTATCGACGGCTAATTTACGCCGCATTATCCGGGATTGCCATTTCGGTACTTTGGCTTAGCGCAGCCATGCATCATATATTAGATGAACAAGCATGCCAGCTCTATATACAGCACGTCAACCATTGGTGGGATGATATACGTGCGACGACCGCCTAATGCGAATGCCGTCAAACCCAGGATCAAAGAAGTCCACTTTATGGCTTTTAGCGAGCTGTATCGTCAGCGGTCTGACCATAAACCATCAGTCCTTGAAGCTGACTCACCTAGGTCTTGGCTTGATCGGACGGCCTGACACGCATAGCCATACAAGCGTCAACAAGGGTAAGATCTTGAATACGTCCCAATCACCGGGGAAAGGGTGTTGCCAGTCCGCCCATATATTCCGGCCCCAGACAGCTAGGACCGGGGCATTGAAGGGTATCAAGACGATCAAGAGCAGTGCGATAGTGGCCATAAGTCTGTGTCTTGATGACTGTCGACTCAGTAAAGCTCACAGAGAGTATGAGAGACTTACTGCAGGATCCTCCATAATCAAGGTCGCCAGTAGGACGAGAAGTAGTATTACGAAAGCCATTTGATGGGGTATGAAAAGATGGACGGCGACTAAGAGGGGCCCAGCGGTCGTCACCACTGACCATGCAGAAATGGGGACTGGCATACTGCTCGGTCAGCTAGTGTCAAGCACACACACTCACGGAGTCGTCTTCCGGCTGATGGACAACATCCTACTGATCAAGACAGCTATTTCGATAACTTGCCAGATGAGGGTGACGACTCCACCAGACCATAAGACCAGTGCCAGAGAGAATGGTGCGGAGGCGAGGTGATCGATTCCCAAGTACCAGGTATTCCAACCAAGAACGCCAGTTACTACGGAGAATCCCACCACTTTAGCGATGACCAGGAAGGCGGCAGGATATGCTGAAGATTCTATGCTCTCTGCTGGAGAAGGGAATGAGCCTATAATCAGCCCACTTCCTGCTTTCATCTGACTCACCTGTGCGTTCCATCAAGCTGACAGATCTACTAGTCAGAAGCGCGGCCCAGCCAATGATCCATGCTAATGCTGCCATACGGTGTCGCGTGACCATCTTGGCTAGACTTGATCCCCAGTCGATGGTCAATGAGACTTTGTTGACCGGGCAGGAGGTGTCTTGGTAGATATCGATATCGAACCCAGAAGATCTCGAGGGCAAATGAGGGGAGGATCCAGAGTGGGCGTGGAGATACAGCATATTGGCAGTGTTAGGGTAGAAGCGGGATTCGTGGACCGATTTATAGTCATCCATGGGGTTCGCAAAATATCTGATAGTAGGGCGTCGACCTACCATCAGCTATTGGGCCGTTGATGGGCTCACCTTCACAGTTTTCAGTGTCCAGTGTCAACTTGTGCACTATCAGCGAGGACGTCGAGGCCTCCGAGTATCGAATGCTCAGATGCGTAATTTCCTCTTCAGTGTCGGAACCTAATATTAGCACCTGATTCGATGACTCACTCACTCCATGTCTTCCCAGTAATCACCTGGTGGTGATGAGTACCTGATGCAATGCGTTGCTGGTCCCCGGCGTGTATCTCAAGGTAGCCAGTCAAAGATGGTACCTCGACATCTATCACTGTATTCACCTCATCCGGCCGGACCCCTTCACCTGACAGCGGGAACGGGGCCTCGACTTTGGTTGGAGCAGGTATGACAGTCATTCCGGCCTGCATGATACGACAGCTACCTTCTTCTTGGCACCATCGAACAGGAGCGGCACCGTCGTAGCCTGAAGATATCCTGACTGACATCTTGGAAGATGTGACCGGTATGCGCCGTAAATCACCTTCCACCTCTCCCGTTGTCACAGGCTTGATGCCAAGTAGCCACTCTTCCGCGACGGCGAGCTTGTCCTGCCTGATTGGAGTAGCTGTCATTCCCAATAATGCGCGTGCAACTCTCCATCGTACTTGATGACACCATACCATTGTCTGGTGTTCTACTCCTGTCCATGCTCCCGGCATACCGGTTGTGAAGATCGTAAAGCCATCATCTTTCGTGATGGAGTGAGTCGGAATGACACAAGCGTCCGAGGCAATCTGCGTATCTGCGGTCCCACCACATATGGAGAACAATAGAGCAGTTGATGTGTTGTACGTCTGAGCGCTGAGACTGTCGTATATTGTGTCCATCTCCCTCGCCAGAGTGACCGGAGGTATCGCATGGGGTGTTGACATAGTCATGATGACGTCGATCAAGTTGGGCAGATCATCCATCGCAAGTCGAGCCACTACTCCACCCATCGAATGGCCGATTAAAGTCACTTTGCTAGGTCGACGGGCAGCTGCGATGTGATCGTATTGATGAAAGATGTGATGGACGCTTCTAACCAGGAAGTCTGCTTGATCCCGAAGTGTCGGGGCGTGAAAGGCGGAGAAATCCTCGTTGTAGTCGACTACTAGTCAGTCAAGGTCATTTAGCTCGAATTGCTAACTTACCAGCAAAGAAGTCCAGGCTGATCATGTCCTCCATGCCCTCCGCCACGCCTCCTTTATCGGTGTAGTATTGCCTAGAAGCAGAAGAAGCTATACTTCTAACCTGCTTGAAGGACCCCGCATTGCCTGGAATGAAAATTACAGGATGACCGCTCGGCTACACAATGAGCTTTTCACCCATCCTTATCGAGCGGTCTCACCCTTTCATCTCTATCCCATCCTTGCTCCCGATACAGATATAGGTCGTACTTCTTAGATGGTTTGTCTGACCAGTGGACTTCATGATACGTGGGCCACATGTAACTCATTTCGCAACCATAAGTACCAGATTGTCGCTGGTCTTCCAGGAAGCATTGGTACATCAGGAATGTCAGGCCGATGCCGACAACGCACCAGACGGCCGACTTCCACCTCCATATCGGCTTGGAGGGTCCCGAAGAGGTCATGTAGGCATCTAAACAACGATTGACGGTAGTGCAGAAGAACGGAGAGTCAAGGTGGAGGTGAAGTCGAATGGTACGAGGGGGCTAATTGTACATGCTCAGACTATATACAACAGCTTATGGCTCAGATGGTGGTAATGTTATGCTGAAATTATTTTTATTAGGCCCATCTATCAATACTTGCTTTCGCTCAAATCTTTTCCTCACGGGACCAGTCCTGGGTTCTCTCCACGCCCATAGCCAATACCCGACTTTACCCCCATTCTTCCATCTCTCCTTGACCATCTCGAATCCCACGACCGCCATTAACTCCTGCATGTGCGTCACTGAGAGGTATCGAGAATTGACGACGCATGGAAGCGGCAAGACCAAAAAGAGGAGGGACGTGGGGGCCGGCCGAAATTGTTGATGAATTAGTTCCAGCATACGACCTGTCGTCAGTCCAGCCTATCTCTTGGGATGGTCGCTTACCTCTCTGAGTAGGCTCGCTGACAAAATTGAGGACTAGACTACAGCTAATAACATCAAAGTAGTCCAAAGCATCGCGAGGTAGTGGCCTCTCGAAGAAATCCTGCTCAAGGACTTGAGGGTGATTTGACTTCAGGTCAATGGGGTGATTACTGATCCACGAGCTACAGCTAGCATAATTATCGTGGTATAGCGCGCCCAGTTCCAGCAGTCTACTTGTCAGCTTGACCCTACTAGTGGATGATAGACTCACCTGATCTTCTCGTGAGACTCCCTTTCTTTGCCTTTGCCTGCAAAAGCGCCTTCCTTCAGCCATCCGACCAAAATCTTTGAGCTATCCCCACCCCTATCTTCCGCCTGTCCTAGCCTGCTAGCTTCCTGGTACGCTTTCAACCCACCAATACCTTCTAGCTTGCCCTCAATCTCGACCAGTCGCCCCAACAATTCCTTGTTACCAGTCTCATCTCCGTCACCACCAGTGGCTGCAATCTGGCGCTTGACTATTGCTTTCTGCTTCAGAAGGGTGTGGAATTGGGAGATTGTAGATTGGGTGACTTTCCGAGACACGGTCGCTGGGTCGACGGTGGAGGATAGAGGCTTCTTCTTTGTCTTCTTGTGTCTCACCATCAAGGTGTATGCATGGGGATGTGAGGTATAGTACAAAGGGATATATACACGGCACCAAAATCAAGTCGGCTATATCTCCATCATGTCTAATCATGACTGATTAGCTCCATCTCTTGATTATACATTGCCGTTCGCTTGACCAGTCTCGCGGACGAAAGCTTGAATTGTACAGCGGACCGACCCCAATATGAATCATTCGCAGCAGGCTCAACCTGGTCCATCTCGGCCAAAGCGGCCTTCGTCACCACACCATCGCGAACCTTCTTGGGAGTTTGGTGATTTCTCAACAGCTCCGTCATCGAATCAATCAAGCGCTCTGGATACCGGTGATCTACTTGGATCCTTCGAGGATCTTCAAGATGTCAAGATTGGACAGTCAGCCCCGCAAACGAAAACCATTATGAGCCAAGGACCCTCGCGAACCGAGGCGGACTTACTGGCAGATGAGGGATGGACAGATTTCTTCTCGCAGCAAGCCATCACCCGACCTCCAGAACCTCACAAACCGATGACGATCGACTTACCACCACGACCAGACGACATGCCAGCCGACTTCGTCCCACCGCCAGTCCCACCTCTACCTCGTCGAATGTCACAAAAGAGACTGTCTTTCTCTGGACCCAGTTCACCCCCTCTTGTCTCGCATGTTGGTGGAGATATCATGTTCCGGCCTACGCCTGAATGGCACCAGCCCAAGCGCGACGCAACTCATCCACCGCGGACAACATCCCCCCCCTTACGCAGCCCATCACAGTCTAAGCTTATGAACACACTCGCGTCGACAACGAAGATTGCTTCGAAATGGAAGACCGTCCTTGATCCGTCCATGTTTCATCCCCCTTCGAATCATCCTCCGAGGGGCTACTCCACTTCTTCTCTCGATCTCGAACCGCCAATAAGGTCATATGCCGATCCCATCGAAGTCACACACACCACACCATTCGCTACCGCTGAGCAGATTGCTGGAAGCTACATACCGCCAGGCGGCGCGCCGTCATTCAATTCTCGTGAAAAGAAGCCGATCCGAGACGTTGAGAAGCCAGAGGAGAAATGGCCAGATACGAAGCTAGTAGGGAGGCGAGTGGGAACAACAGAGATATTGACACCGCATCTGGCAGATTCGTTGCGGCAGTCCTTGCCGCCCCGCCAAAGATTATCAAATACATGGACCCTGCTCTGTGAGTCTCATGCTCGAGAAGCGATCATCAAAGCAAGAGCTGACACAGGCAGTCTCTCTTGATCAGCATGGCGCCTCGCTATCGACGATGTACCGCCTGATTGACAAGTATGCAGCCCTGCATCGAGGAGCGGGAAACCTGCTAGTCGTCCGAGATGGCACAGGCCGCCTCTTCGGAGTCTATCTCAACGAGAGCATCCAGAAGCGAGAAGGGACTTACTATGGTAGTGGTGAATCGTAAGTCGCCTTTGCATGATCTCAATCGAAGACCAACATGTAGGTTCATGTACAAAGTCGCACCACAATCGACATCCACAACCGTCTTCAGGTGGACAGGTCGTAATCAGTATTACGCCTTGTGTGAATCTGGTTTCGCGTCTTTCGGCGGAGGGTGAGTTTTATTCATATGCGTTTCGGAAGATGTGCTGAGGATCAGTGGGAATAGCTATGGCTTGATCCTTGATTCAACATTTAACAAGAACTCATCATCGACTAGTCCGGCATACAACAACGAAGTTCTCTGTGCTGGGCCAGGGACATTCTCCGATTCAGCAGTCAGATTTGATTGTCTAGGTATAGAAGTATGGGGCACTCAAGCTTGATGCATTACTCCTATCTTTTGTCGCTCAAACGACATTTAAGACCCAACCATCCGGAATCCTATCGTTGTCCTTGTCAATTCCACCCCAGACCACCGCACCGTTACCGGATCCATCACTTCCGAACCAGCCCCTCTCTCCTGGGGTATCTCCGTCTTGTTCCACCTGCTCCCAACTTTCCTTCTGACTGTCGAAGACCCAGACGTCACCCCAGAAATTTCCAGCAGCGTCATGTCCGCCCGTCGGCGAAGGTTTCCCCTCTCCGAAGAAAGTGACCATTCGACCATCCGCCAGGACGTGTAGACCAGTGACAGATCGAGCTCCAGGAGTGGAACTGGTACCTGAGGTGTCGAAGGCGATGGAATCCCATTGCGCATCTTGGAGGTTCTTGCCGTCTCCGAGCTCGATGTGATCGATCACATCCCCTACTTCGATTTTTCCGTTGAAACCACCGAACCTCCAAACACGCCTGTTGGCCTGGTCGAAAGCGATGGCACTGCCTCCTCTAGGATCTCCAGGAGCAGTTGCGAGTTTACTCCAGGCCTGGGCAGTGATATCGAAAGACCATAGATCGTTCAGTCGCCCTACATCCGCGTTTCCACATCCGGCGTGAACGAGGATCGAGCCCGAGGTAGCAGTGGAACAGTGGTACGACCTAGCTTCTGGAGCATCGTCGGAAGAAGGTGTGATTTTGCGCCAGTTTGAAGTCTTGGGTTCGAAAACGTATATAGCGCCAGACTCTTCCAGAGGGGTCATTGCTACTCCGCCTCGCTGCGCGTCAGCCTGGCTTGTATTTAGACTTACCCCTCCAAATATGTAGATCTCGCCGTTAACAGTTGCGGCCGTATGGCCCACTCGAGCCTGAGGAATATCTCCTGTACCCCGAAGTTCCATGTACTCGCCTGATTTTATGTCGATGCAATGTACAGAGTTCGAGACCGGTTCTCTCGGCTTGATCTCCCTTGTTACATCAGCCGCTATGATCTCCTAAGGTTATAATCAACTCACCCTCCGAAGATATAGACCTTGTCATCGATGACTGAAACACTGTGAGATGATCTCAGGAGGTCCGGACCATTGATCTTGGTCCAAGTTGCTTTGACCATGATTGCGATATATCGGTTGTGTCGCGATATGGTGTAGCTGAATCGAGACGTTGGAAGTGGAGATTGCTTTGCTATATGGGCGGTGTTTGCACTGCTTCACCGATGAGGTCCTCTCTGCTACGATGATTGGCTATGCATATTAAGTGAGGGTTATGGAATAAGTTCCTATGGTGGTTAAGTGGGAGTTGTGGAATAAGTTATCTCAACACTCCGGCAATCACCGGCTTGAATGCATGACATTCTAGCCACAATTTAGATGCCTACATGGCGTGACTCTCGCATCGTCGGCGTCCTAGCCTCGTCTCCTGTAGACGGATCTAGTCCTTGGCTCGAGCTCTCGACGATGCTCAGACCCCTAAGCTTCCCTCTTCGTCCTGCTCTGTCGCGGGCAACAGGACTGTCTTCCTCATCCGCGTCGAATAGAGCTGAATCGCCTGGAGTGTGTTTTGATTTTGAGACCTGTCGAGCAGATGACCGAGGATCGTGAGTATGACGACTGACTGATGATGTGGCGACCGAGCTGGATGGCAGTTCGTAGGCGTCATAGCGTAGTGAAGAAGGTCCACCCGTGATCGACCGACTGGGCGAAGCTGGGGTATGGGGAGAAGACTTTGCCGCATGCCGTTGAGATCTACACCAGCGCTTATGAACTACTGCCATGGCCTCGAGGATATCAGGGATCTAAATGGTCAGTAGAGCGTCCAATATCGAACAGTTCCACTGACCGAACGGGAATCGGTAGCTTGCATCACCTCGTCCAGCAGATTTTGCTGAATCAGGTCTACCACCTGACCACATCGCTGACTGTCAGCATGATCCAAAGCCGAATGCTCTTACCTTCTTGATGTATTTTCCAGCCTCAAGCTGGACCTGTCTGATCATCTCGATCACCGCTTTCTGGTCGTGTTCTGTCTCTGACAGAATGGTCACCAGCGCTACCAGGATAATCTCTTGGACAGGTGCTGCACCGTCAGTGAGCGTTCGATATGGATGATACATCAGCTACTCACACCCGAAGTCTGCGAGATCCTCTAAGAGGACCTGAACTGCACTTTGTGCCATCTCAGAATCCAATGTAATCTTGCAAAGCGTCGTACAGCGGACGACGGCCAACGTCGCACTGCCAATTCTCGATTCGATCATTGTACTGCTAAAGCCCATCGTGAATTCGGAAGAACCTAGTCAATGAGCTAATTTTATGTTTCTCAGCTTACGGTTATCGAGAAGGAAAACCATCTTGCGCAAGCCTGCCTCCCAAACTTGCCCTTTGTCCCCCACACCTCCGCGGCTTTTCGTACTGACAGCACTTTTTATTACTCCTTCGTTGAGCGCGGCGACAATGTCGACGAATGCATGAGCACAACCGTCGCCGAGGTCGAACTGGTTATTGGCGGGCGATTGATTGCAATACATGATCTCAATCACTTCGAGGGCTCGACCAGAAGTCTCTAAGCGGCCCGCTACCGTTTTCTCGCCTAGACTGGTGGGAACATTCAGCGGGAGCGAGAGGCTAGACGATGTCTTGAGAGCTTGTAGGTAATTACTGAACGAGGCGACCAGAAGTTCAGGAGACAGGCGCTGAAGGAGACGAAGCGTCTAAAACATCAGTTCCGACCCAAATTACCGGTGAAAATCAAGCTCACAGATCGACGAACAGTATCATCTGGACTGTTCAGTCCATCCATCATAGTACCCATCTCGGCTTCTCCGAGCTGACCATCCCATATCTGTACCGGTAGAATATACAGACAGCGAATGACGAGGACGTGAGTGTTCGCTTTTGGTGTGTAAGGAATATGTGAGGTCGACTGCATGGTATGCGAAGGTCGCAGACCACGACTGAGTTGTGCAAGTAGGCAGGCTTCCACCTGGGATGATGGCTCATGCTTAGCTAGGAGATGACAGATCTCCAGCAAGACTGCTGATCTATTAGCGATATTCGACAAGTAATCTGACGACTTACCGCCTCCCGCGGACTCGTCAACATTTTGTAGGGGAAGAGCAGTCAGCAGGAAACTGGAGATTTGATCCCCACTAGCTGTCAGCTCACCTCCCTCGACAGATACGTACCAGTCTTTCCCATGAGGTGATGAGATGATTTGGCGCAACACCCCAATGCACTGTAGTGGTATCTGTCCTCCCTGTTCCAGTCTCCCAGACGCAATACCGATCACCAGTTCACTGAGGAAAATGGCTTCATCCCTACTACCTATTGACCGGGCCGTCCCCTCATTATCAACTCTCAGCTCGTATGGTCATTCGATGTCGACTTACTTCCAGTACAAGCTTCATAGTGCCGAGAATGACTGATAATACCGCTTCGTCCTCTTCCGCAGTCAACAGTCTCACCAGCTTCGACATCGATAACGGGAAGAGCTCATCACCGGAGTTAAGGTGGAGAGCACATATAGCCTGAAGAGCCCGTTGCCGGATCGCAGGCCTATTATCAGCTGTATCCACCACATATGCCTCTCGCTAACAATTTATGCTTTAGCAACGCTTTGGACGTAAGCAGCGGGGTCACTGCTGGCGCCAGGTCCTTCGAAGGCATCTTGACAGTCATATGTAGCGCTAGTACCATACGAGAGTGGGATGAACAGCTAAGGTCCTGCTCATCAGTGATAGCCAGCGGGTCACACACCTTTCGAATAGTATTGATGAGCATCAAAGCGAGCTCATGTTCCGGTGGGAGCCGCTCCTGGAGGAATAGATATCCTGTCGACGTCAGGATCGATATTTTTATCATGTATTTGGTGGAAGAGAGACTGACCTATACGCTTCTCCTGTATGGTTCGTCCGCTGTCCGCGAGGTGCAGTGCGTGTACCAAAGCAAAATCCAGGTCGGTGGTCGTTCCATGTCGTAACATCGCCACATGCAGCAGGACAATTAAGCTCTCAGACAATCTTGCCTGAACTTCAGTCTGATGTATCAGAAAAGGATAGAGTGAGCATACCGTGCTCTGCCCTTTGGCACTCATCAATTCCTTCTGCCTCACGATCTCCTTTTCCAATATCTCATCTTCCTCCTGATCGGATTTTGCTTCGTGAAGCTTGACCAATAATGAGTGATGAGATCTTGAGGAAGCCCCAGAGGTCAAATAAGGCGGTAGAGAGGGTGACATGGGGGTACTATGGGGGAAAAGAGGAGTTGAATTGATGATAATGGAGGGATTTGGCGCTGATAGATGATAGCCGAAGTGGAGGTGGGGGTTGGGGCCCCCGAATCGCGAGATGCCCGTCTGCTTAGAATTCAGATCATGAGTTGCGCGTGTAGTGTCTATTTGTACAGGTCTATAAGATGTATATACGTATCTGACAAGAAGAAGGACATAATTACAATTGAGCTTGAACGAGTTCGAAGTATTTACCCTTCCTCTCCAATAACTCTTCGTGTCTGCCTTGGTCGACCACCTGTCCTTGGTCCATCACGAAAATCACATCGGCGCCCTTGATCGATGACAGTCGGTGTCCGACGGTGATGGTCAATCTGTGGGTCAGTCAAGTTTTTATCGCGTCAATGTGGTCAACATACCGGCCCTTGGAAGCATTGTCGAGAGCTTGTTGAACATGTGCCTCAGATTCTCCATCCAGAGCACTGGTAGCTTCTGGACAATATCAGCGCTACTCTAGTCTTCGAATGGGACACATACCGTCAAGTAACAGAATCCGCGGTTTCCTCAGAAGAGCTCTGGCGATACAAATTCGTTGACGTTGACCACCGGACAGCTGACCTCCTTTCAATCCGATATCAGTTTCAAAGCCTTCGGGTAGTGTCTTGATGAAATCGAGAATCCTGGCTTGCTCGCATGCGTATTCCAGATCAGCTTGCGTGATAGTCTCGGGATTGATCGCTCCGGCCTGTGTATCAGCATACAACATCTTCATAGGAGAGAAGAGGATGTACAAGTAGATTCCACCTGATTGTCTCTTCGAACAGCACAGGTTCCTGACTGACATAACCCATCATATTCCTGTACTCCTTTACGTCCATCGCTCTAATGTCTTTACCATCCAGCGTGATACTGCCCGAGGTGATATTGTAGAATCGTTGTAAGACGGCGAGGATGCTGGACTTTCCGGCCCCACTTGTTCCGCAAAAAGCGTACGATTTACCTCGCTCCATGTGTATGCTGACACCGGCGAGGGATAAAACGCCAGGTCGAGATGGGTATCGGAGTTCGACATTGTGTCTACATGTCAGCTTCTTGCTGCGCATCGGCCGATGTAACATACAAAGTGATGCCGTCAGATTCCTTTTCAAGTGTCGCCACTTCAGCACCCTTTTCTCCGATCAGAGAATCGATCTGGGGTACACGGTCCATCCAGCCCTGGAAGTCAGCAGCTGGACAATTCACTTGAGACAGACAAACCTGGATAGCCTTGAGAGACATGTACATCCTCGTGAAATCGCCCGAGTAAGTCAAGATCTTGGCGCCGATGTAGATGGCAATAACGACCGACTCGATGACCGTGAATAGGTCTGCGAGTTCCTGATCATAAGCGAGACTAATCGTTGAGATGAATGAAACCTACAACATCGCCTCGAGCGACATTCAGCGCTCCCCAGTAAAAGATCAAAGCACCAAACAGTTGAACCATGGCCTGTGTGCCGCCCAGAGTGAAGCTCGAAGCACATAGAACCCCTCTCTTGAAAGGTCGAGATGTATAATTCAGTTTGAACTGCCTGACCACCTCACCTTCGCGGGTGAGGGAGGCATTGAGCTGGATGGAATTGGCGGATTCGGCAACGAAATTGGCTTGTTTGTCCCGTTCGGCCGTTAGATTGTCTTCGAATACAGTGAGGAATCGGAAATTCGCGTAGCCCAGAAGGAGCGTCATGAAGAGAGCTGGGAGCACGATGACTGCTAGTCGCCAAGTGAGAATGAAGGCCATGATGGTCGTGGCGACAAGATTTGAAGCGGAAGAGATGAATTGTGCTAGCACCACACCCTGTATGTCAGCCTCCGCAAGACCATTTTGGTCAGCTCTGAAAACGTACAATGACTGCGCCAACATTGGATGGGTGATACGTGGCCTGAGCTGTCAGATTCCCGAAGCCAGTAGCTTTTTGTTCAAAATAGGCGATATCCTGCTTGACTAGGTGGCGTACAGCTTCGAATCGAAATTGCGAGACCAGTGATTCTCCGGAAGCTTCCAGCCCAAAGACATGGACTGAATCCAATATGAAGGCAATGATAGCCAAGACCAAAAACCATAAAGCCCATCGATCAACTTGAGTCCGCATAGCCGATAGATCGGGATTGTTAAGAGCGGCGACCGCTCGCCCGTGAAGCCAAGCAGCAATCACGAAGGCAGCGCCCACACCGAGACCTAGAACGATCCCCACCGTCAAGAGATACTTCACATTCTTGAAGGCGTGCTTGACAGAAGTCATTGGCGGTGGGATCTCGCTGTCATCGACCGCGGATGCCATTGCTTTTTCGTCCGATGTCTGGACTTGTTGGGCTCCAGCGAGGTTGAGCGTGAGGGACGATGCTGAGCGGCTGGCAGGAGTGGTTTGAGGGATGGCTAAAGCCATATTCCGGAAGGTCTGGTCGGGACAAGCTGGGTCGAGCAGTTCTTGGTATGTACCAGAGTGAGCGATCGAGCCGTTGGTCATGACAACAATCTTGTCGGCCGAAACAATGGTCGACAGTCGATGGGCGATGACGATGAGAGTCATTCCACGGCGTTTCTGTTCTTTGAGCAAGGACTCTTGGATCTTGAGTTCGGTATCGGCAGAGACGGCTGAGGTAGCTTCATCCAATAACAGACATCTAGGCTCTCGCACCAGCGCTCGAGCCAAAGCGACACGCTGGACCTGACCACCAGAGAGAACACCGGTCCTCCCACCAGCCACCTCAGTCTTGAGACCCTCGGGCAGCTCCTGGACAAAATCCCAGGCTTGAGCCTTTTTGAGAGCCTCGACGACCATGCTGGTGATCCTTTCAAGCCGGTTCTTCGTGTCTGCAGAAGCGTCAGAAGCTCCTTCGATGTCGGCTCTATATTCTAGCTCTGAACCAGTTAAACCAATGGCAACATTATCGAATACCGATCCAGACACAAGCTGAGGATTTTGCTGAACTACAGCAACCTGATGTCGGAGCCATGAAAGGTTGAGCGAGGTAACGTCATGACCGGCGAATCGGACGATCCCACTTCCATCGACGACCTCGTCAAAGTCCTTGTCCTTTTCCTCGTCGGCAAGCTTCTTGAATCCTTTCTTCTCCTTCTTGTCGGACTCTTCCAAAGACTTCATGATTTTCTGATCAGTTTCCGATATCTTGGTAGCGGTCAAAGGATCGTATAGTCGCATGAGAAGTGCTGCCAGGGTCGACTTTCCACTTCCACTTGGTCCCACAAATGCGGTAAACTTAGCTGGTTCGATGTTGACCGAAACTCGATTTAAGGCTTTATGAGCGGGTCGAGAAGGGTACGCGAAGGTGACGTTGTCGAGTTCGAAGGAGGGCTGCCATTGGCCCTTTTCGTCGAGCCGTAGACCGGATTGATCCCTGATATCGATAGGTGGTTGACGTTCGATCTGAAGTCGGAGTCCAGCTAGATTCTGTATGGCAGTCGTGGTTGCAATAAAGTGAGGAACGACCGAGGCGAAAACAAAGAATAAATTGACGAAGTTGTAGAATGTCTACTTCATTAGGGTGGTTTGTCTAGCAACCGAAGAAGAGACTCACCGTCAAGAAATTACCAACTGACAGACCTCCCTGCACAGAGATACCTCCATACCAGAAACTAAGCGAGTAGACCAAAAACCCAGCTCCATAAGCAGCCGCCTGTTCAAGCGCCCTTGTGGCAGAGGTCTTGGTTGATAGCTTCTTCAAGGGTCCAAGCATGCCGGTCTGTAGCTTCCTCAGCAGCTTTGGCGCCATGTCGAAAGATTGAACGATCCTGACCGATGATAAGATTTGTTCGATGAAGGAGGAGGTCTTGCCGTCCATTGGGCCTTTGGTGACTGCGACCGCATCAGACCAATATCCGAGGGCGGTAAACATGATAAATGTGAATGGGATAAGGGCGAACAAAACTCCAGCAAGTTTGGGAGCATGCACAAATGCGGAGACGAATGCCTGGAATTATCAGCATCTGGGCGATGGGCAGTAAGGGGGACACAGACAGCAACGATGCTGCTAAACGACCAAACTAGGTATCCTAGCCTTTCTCCCAAGCCAGTTCTGACGGAATCGATATCCTTGCTAGCCCTAGTGACGATTTCTCCGGGACCAATGCGGTCGAAGAAGGCCTGATCCTGGACGACAATGGAAGACAAGTATTGTTCTCGCAGCATATTCGACATTTTCGTAGCAGCGACAGTGACTGTTTATTAGCCACCAAATCCTCAGAAGACGTAAACAAGCGCTACTCACAGCAATATAAGAAGATACCAAAGGTCATGAAGAATATGACTCCGACCATAGTCATGATCCACCCAGCCTTAGATCCAGCTCCGACAATATCTGAATAACTGGCATTGTCTGCTGTGATTCCATCGGTCCATACTCCGGTGACAATATCGAAAGCGGGCAAACCGACTCCAGATGCCAGAGCGGCTATAGTTCCAATAGAGTATAAAACGATGGGGTGATCGAAGAATTCCTTCGGACGGCTGATGGGCGGGACTGGCGGGGCAAAACTGAATATGTAGAGATAATTGGGTAACTTCGATCGATGAGGTACCAAGGGCGTGCGAAGGGGATCGACATGATTACCCTCTTCCAAGATAGTAGGGCGATCCATGATGATTATGCACAAAGGTGATGAGTCTTTATTGATGGCGATGAGAGTGCTAAGAAGGCATCGAACACAATTATATTAAATACATTGCTAAACGATGAAAGGTAACCTTATACGATGAAAGGTGACTACAAGCCACCTTATACGAGTCATGCGATCCTTTTTATACGAGACCGGACCCGCATGACTCGGAACGCGGGCTTGGTTAGTTTAGCCGCGATTGGGCCGGGCACAACGTTTCGCCATAGCGGCTACAGCCACATGGCCGCCAGTGCTGCCCGTCTTGAGCGAGGTGATGAGACCAACGTGACACGGCAGATGCGATGCGCGATGCATACAATGATATGAGTGAGATGATGCGTTCTTTCGGCGCGGCCCCGTCTCTTTACGACTATATTCCCCTCTCAAAACAGCCGAGGCTGCTGCTGTTGTTGCTGGTACGACAATCCCCATTTTCGCAGTTGATCACAACTAGGGGAAGTCTTTTTCCTTATAGCCTGGATCTTGTCGTAATCGGTCCCTAAACCAAAGAAGCCAGTTTCATCCTGGATCTGCTGTCTTTTCCGCATCTCGAATGTGTTGCACTGATCAGTCAGCAACAAATCACCTCGAGGCTGAAGACCTGACATACCTCTTGACGCAATCTATTGATGTAGTCGTTCTCTATACCCGTCTCGTAAACCCTGATCTTCTGGCTGTACATGGCCATATCCTTCTTGCCCTTTTTCTCCTCCGGGACCGATTGCCAAATGGTGGAAGCCTCCCATTCAGGCTTGTCGACATAGTACTTAACCCCTCTTTGCCATGTACTTCTGTCCATCGAGTATTTGCCCATTGGTTCGAAAGTATATCCTGGATCTGGCTCCATGGAACCTGACAGTAGGGATGGCAAGAGAGATATGAGGGCGAACGCGAACAAGATAATAATTGGTAACAGGGCGACAATGGGATTGGCATCCGCTCCTTCCGCTTGACGTGGTCGACGAGGGCCCCCTGTCGCTCGGAATCCGTTCCCACCGCCGAAAGTGAACACTGTTTGTCAGCGTGTGATAGGAATGACGAGAACGAGACTCACCGTTTGCATTTCCAAACTGGCCACCTCCGAATTGGCCTCCCCGACCGCCACCACCGAAGAACATGTTGAACAGATCTTCCGGGTTTAGTTCATCAGCGTACATTCCCCCACCACCTCCTCGACCTGCATGTGACCGCATCCCAGACGATGACATGCCGGGGTTCCGTTGTGTCGGATCGAATGACGGATTAGAGTCAAACGCTGCTCTCATATTCTTGTCCGATAAGACTTGAAACGCTTTGGACACCACTGAGAGTCAGCTTTTTTAAGCAGTAGTTGTGGCTGATGACTGACTCTTGAAGGCCTCGTCGGCACCGGGGGCGCCATTCTTGTCCGGATGTAGTCCTAAGGCAAGCTATTTGGTCAGCTAAACCCGGTACTTGGAGGCTCTGGATGTGTATACACCCTTCATGCGAGCAGTACGCACCTTTTTGTATGCCCGCTTGACATCTGCCTCTTCACAAGACTTCTCCACTGAATAGTCAGCTCAGACATCCCCTTCGCCAAGCGTAATTCAGGCAACTTACCAGCCAAAATCTTGTAATATTCATGATGCTGGCAGCTCTTGACTCTCTTGACGACTTCCATCTGTTTTGGTGTATACTCCCTCTTCTTCGTCCCTGATCCACTAGCCTCGGCATTGGCAGCTCCCGCCGCAGTCTTGTGTCCAGGACGTTGATGTGCCGAAGTCACATGTTCCTCCACCCCTGATGCTTTCGCCGCGCCTTGTGGTGTAGATGCCCCAGAAGATGCCGGTGCGGACCCATTGGTACTACTGACCGAGATCTCCCGCTCGACAATGGTCACCATAGCATTACCTTCTGGGGTACTGTAGAGTGATACCGACTTTTTCGCGAACTTGATTGCCGAGGTAAGGTTGCCGCCGTTGCGATGTTTCTGAGCGATGGACAGACATCTGAGTGCCTCTTCCTTGTTGACCTCCATCACTGGGAAGAATGCTGAGCAGCAGCTGAATCGGCAAGAGAATGTATAGATGGGTAGGATAGAGCCACGTCTCAGTTAACTGGACAGAGGACCGAACACGAGTTGCCTCTTTTAGCAGTATTTACACCCGCTTGCCCAATGTGCTCGCCACCACCTACCATCCCTCGACATCACTATACTCGATCAAATACAGTCATAATGGTCACCACCCACACTGTATACCTACGCCTACCGTCTCCTATCACGCCGCTCGTCCTCGAACTACCCCTCACTACCCTGATCAACGATGTACCTGTTCCATCAAACCTGCGCGACAACACATACCTCCGAACCGCATCTACCATCCCCTCCCCATCAACACCCCTCTCGGCGTTATGTAACGCCCACAACCCCTATTTCCCAATAACCTTAGACC
>Ga0265798_10002566_pt1 | contig 26656 bp, 21 predicted proteins | sample P3T30metagenome_FD_192430 | JGI IMG/M metagenome (GOLD analysis project Ga0265798, IMG submission 192430) | Plant litter microbial communities from East Loma Ridge, Irvine, California - P3 T30 | ecosystem: Environmental > Terrestrial > Plant litter > Unclassified | place: USA: California...
ACTGTCACGCTGGGCTACCGCGATGCGTCGCTGCCTTTCTCCTATCTCAACGACGCCCAGCAGCCTATCGGCTACAGCATCGAGCTGTGCAAGAAAATCGTCGACCAGATCAAGGTCAAGGTCGGTGAGCCCAACCTCAAGACCGAGTACGTATCGGTCGTTGCCGCCACCCGTACCCCGCTGCTGATCAATGGCACCATCGACATGGAGTGCGGCGTTACCACCAACACCGTCGAGCGTCAGAAGCAGATCGGCTTCCTGCTGACCAGCTACATCGCCAGCGCCAAATACGCCGTGAAGAAAACCGCCGGCATCGACAGCGTGGCCGATCTGAAAGGTAAGTCGGTAGTCGTGATCACCGGTGGCAGCGGCGAGTGGATCACCAAGAACCTGGACCGCGAAAAACAGCTGGGCTTGAAAATCCTCAACGCCAAGGACGGCGGCGAAGCCTTCCTGATGCTGGAAACCGGCCGCGCCGTGGCCTATATCAACGACGACGTGCAGCTGATGGCAACCATCGCGCAAAGCCGCAGCCCGGACGCCTACACCTTGCTGCCTGAACCGATGTCAGCTGAACCCTATGCCATCGGCATCCGCAAGAACGACCCTCAATTCAAGACCTTCGCCGACGATGTGCTGCGCAACCTGTACAGCACCGGTGCGATCGATACGCTGTACCCGACCTGGTTCCAGCAGCCGATCCCGCCGAAAAACGCCACGATCAACCTGCCGATGAGCGATGCATTGAAGCAAGCCATCGCCAACCCGAACGACACCGGCGTCTGACCCGCCCCCTTCACGCCAGGCAGTGACGCGGCGCACATGCGCCGCGCCGCTGCGCGCCTGGCTGCATGCAGTGCTTCTCCCTGAACGTTGGTGTTGGCATGGATTACAACTGGAACTGGAGCGTGTTCTGGGATTTTGCTCCCGGAGAATCCGCCTCGTATTTGCATTGGTTGGTCACCGGCACGAGCTGGACCCTGGCGACCACCCTCCTCGCGTTCACCCTGGCGTTTCTGATTGGCGGCACGGTCGGTACCCTGCGTACCAGTACGGTGCGCCCGCTGGTATGGCTGGGCAACCTGTATACCGAGGTGTTTCGCAACATCCCACTGCTGGTGCAGATGTTCATCTGCTTCTTCGTGGTCCCCGAACTGTTACCCCTCTCCTGGGGCGACTACCTCAAGCAAGACCTGCCCTACCCGTCTTTCTTCAGTGCCGTCGTGGCCCTGACCCTGTTCACCTCGGCCAAGCTTTCCGAGCTGTTCAAAGCGGGCATCGAGTCGGTTGCCTACGGCCAGCGCGGCGCGGCGCTCGCCCTCGGCTTGCGGCCCACCCAGATGTACCTGAACGTACTGCTGCCGCAGGCGATCCGCGTGGTGTTCCCACCGCTGACGTCCGAAGCACTCAACACCCTGAAAAACTCTTCGGTAGCGCTGACCATCGGCTTGATGGAGCTGACCGCGCAAGCGCGTAACGTCAGCGAATACTCGTTCAATACCTTTGAAGCCTTTACCGCGGCAACGGTGATCTACGTGGCCATTTCACTGCTGATGACGTTCGTCATGGGTCGTATCGAAAGCTCCCTGGCCGTTCGCGGCGCGACGAGGTAAGTCATGTTCGATCTAGACCCCAGTGTCATCGTGCGAGCCATGCCCGCACTGTGGAACGGCCTGAAGTTCACCTTGTTGCTGACGCTTGTGGCGATGTCGGTGGGCATCGTGGTCGGCACCCTGCTGGCACTGATGCGCTTATCCGGCAACCGCGTGATGCGCGGCTTCGCCCTGGGCTACGTCACGGTCATGCGCAGCATTCCGCTGGTCTTGGTGATCTTCTGGTTCTACTTTCTGATGCCGCTGCTGCTGCAGATGACGTTCCACACCGAACGCCCCGTGCAGATCGGCCCGGTGATGACTGCCTTCGTGACGTTCTGCATGTTCGAAGCGGCGTACTACAGCGAAATCATCCGCGGCGGCATCCAGAGTATTTCCGGCGGCCAGAAGCAGGCAGCCCAGGCCCTGGGCCTGCGCCCGTCGCAAGCGATGCTTTACGTAATCCTGCCGCAGGCGCTGCGGCGCATGCTGCCGTTGCTGCTGACCCAGACCATCATCCTGTTTCAGGACACCTCGCTGGTGTACGTGCTGTCGATCGCGGACTTCACCGGCGCAGCCAGCAAATTCGCCCAGCGCGACGGACGCCTGGTGGAGCTGTACCTGTTCGTGGCCCTGGTGTACCTGGTGATCTGCTACCTGCTGTCGCGGCTCAGTAAACGCCTGAAAAGAAGCACGGAGAGAACCGCATGATCCAGATGAAAAACCTGAGCAAGTGGTACGGCGACTTTCAGGTCCTTAAAGACTGCACCACCCAGCTGTCGCGCGGTGAGGTGATGGTCGTGTGCGGGCCATCCGGCTCGGGCAAGAGCACCCTGATCAAGTGCGTGAACGGTTTGGAGCCGGTGCAGGAAGGACAGATCTCCATCGACGGCCAACCGGTCACCGGCCGCGGTGTCGACCTGCCGAAACTGCGTGCCCGAGTGGGCATGGTCTTCCAGCATTTCGAGCTGTTCCCGCACCTGACTATCGTGGAGAACCTCAACCTGGCGCAGATCAAGGTGCTCAAGCGCGATGTCACCACCGCCACCAGCAAGAGCACGGCACTCCTGGAGCGCGTGGGCCTCAAGGCCCATGCGCACAAGTACCCCATTCAGCTGTCCGGTGGCCAACAGCAACGAGTCGCCATTGCCCGCGCCCTGGCCATGGACCCCATCGCCATGTTGTTCGATGAACCCACCTCGGCGCTGGACCCGGAAATGGTCAACGAAGTGCTGGATGTGATGGTGGAGCTGGCAGGCGAAGGCATGACCATGATGTGCGTTACCCACGAGATGGGGTTCGCCCGTAAGGTCGCCGACCGCATCGTGTTCATGGACGGCGGCGAAATCATCGAGGACGTGAAATCCGAAGAGTTCTTCAGCGCGCCCCGCTCTGATCGTGCTCGGAGCTTTCTGTCGAAGATCTTGCAGCATTGAGTGCCCGGCCCGGCGCAGAAACCAGGCTTACATATTGATGGCCCGAACCAGCCGCACGCCCCAGTCCTCGTCGGGGTTGGTTGTCCCATCTCCTAGCCGTTCCTGCATAACCGCTACGCCCAGATCACGGCGCTTTGGCAACCTCTCGCGCTCAGCGGCTTTCAGGGCAGGCTCGATTTCTGCGTTCGAAAGATCCGTGCAATAGACAGGCGCCCCTGGCTGCTGGCGCCAGGAGTCCGCCAGCGGACCGGCGTAAACGGCGTCCAGCCCCGTATCATTGACCAATGACATGGTCACATCGCGATCACGATCGCGATCGGCTGATACCGGAATGGCGATCCGATCGGCTGCTCCGGCAGGCTTTCCTTTTTTGGCCAGCGAGGCCGATCCGATTGCATTCCACGCTTTGGCTATCGGGCGGCCAAGTTGCTCTGTGACCCACAGACTCTCTACCTGGCCGCGCTCAATGGCATCGATCTTCTGGTCGCGGAAAGGATAATAATTCGAGGTGTCGATCACGACCGTCTCTGCCGGGAGGCCAGCGATCAGCGGGGCGATGCCGGCCAGGCGGTTGAGAGGAATGGACAAGATGACCACCTCGACATCGACCAGTGCGTCTTCGGTCGTTACCGCTCGAGCACCCGACGCCAGCAGTTCTGGAGCGATGGAGTCAGGACCTCGAGAATTGGCTACCTTGACGTCATGTCCTGCTTCGCTCAGACGCATAACCAGTGTCTTGCCGATGTTTCCGGTTCCTAGAATGCCAATTTTCATGAGGGTGTCCTTAGATGAAGTAAAGCTTTGTTTGAGTTGCATAACTGGACGCTCACACTGAAGATCTGCATGTGTTTGGGACATGCCATCAGTGGGGAGCCGTAACTTCTCGATTTCGCTTGATGACAGTGTCGTGGTCGAGCGACGTTTTGCTTGCTGCAAACTCGGCCATCAGGCTGTCACGATGATGAGGAGCGAGTTTTTTAACGGCGTGAGCCACTGCCCACTTGAGCTCTGGCAGCGTCAGTTCGGTGCAGTAGGCAGGCGTGCCTGGTTGCTGACGCCATGACAGCGCAAGGCTTCCTGCATCAAATGGCTCGAATCCGGCGTCTTCGATCAGCTGAAATGCCGCTGCCTTTCCAGCCTGGGAGTCACCGGATACGGGCATAGCGATCCTATCTATGGTCCCTTTGGGCTTGCCGCCGTCGGCCAATGTTTTAGCCAGTGCAGCGTTGAACGTCTTGATGACAGGTCGCCCCAGTTGCTCGCTCGACCACACACTTTCAGGCGTGCCTGCATCGACTTCCGCAACACGTGTACCGAACTGCGGATAATAGTTCGAGGTGTCGATCACAATGGCCTCTGGGGAAGCGCTGGCAACGATCCCAGCAACCTGCGGGATGCTTGCAAACGGGATCGACAAGATGATCACTTCTACATCTTGTGTGGCTTCATGCGAAGCGACTGCAATGGCACCTATTCGATCGGCAAACTGCTGGATGTCAGTCGGCCCCTTGGATCCTGCCAGCTTGACTTTATGGCCTGCGGCGACGAGTTTACGTGCGAGGGTTCCGCCAATGTTGCCTGCGCCAATAATACCTATCTTCATATACTGTCCTCACTGGGTTTAAGGTAGATGTTGCGTCAGGTGGCAATGCGCAGATCGGTTCCATACTGGGCCGTTGCATCCAGATGATCGCGCAGGGTGGCACCTTCATAATCTCGATGAAAAAAACCACGTTCTTGAAGAATCGGGACAACGCCGTCGACAAATGCGTCGATACCGTCGTCGTTGATGTCGGGTGAAATCCAGAAGCCGTCAGCTGCCCCGGCCTCAAACCATTTCTGCATATGGTCTGCCGCTTCAACGGGTGGGCCGACGATGGCCGGGTGATAATCGATCACTCCGTGGGCCAATATGTCTTTCACACTCCAACCCTCGCGGGCAATCTCCAACGCGTGCAGCGCGCGCGGGTCGAATGGCGATGGGTGCGCTGTCGCCAGCTGCATTGGCGACAGCGGTCGGTCAATCAGCGCGAGATCGAAACTCAGGCCTAACATCTGCCCCAGGTAAGCAGCCTGCTGGGCAAAATAGCGCTCGTTGAGCATCGTCCGACGATCCAGCGCCTCGCGACGGGTGTTCGCAATAGTCGTCATCAAACCGGGAAGGAATTTGATTTCATCCGGGTGCCGACCAGCGTTTACAGCTGCGTTGCGAAAAGCCTGCCTTTGCGCCTGGGCATCTTCCACTGTGAAGCACGCACCGATCACCGCAGTTGCATACCGACCGGCAAACTCAAAGGCATTGCGGCCGCCGCCCGCATGAAAAACGACTGGCTGTCCTTGCTCGGAAGGAGGGATGTAAAGAGGTCCGCGAGAGCCTACGTACTGGCCCTGAAACGCTATGGGTGCGATCTGATCCGCCTTTGCGAATTGCCCGCTGACTTGGTCGTGAACCCACGCGTTTTTGCCCCAACTCCCCCACAAAGACTGCACCAGTTGTACAAACTCGTTGGCACGCGCATAACGATCTGCACTGGACGGGATTCGCTGGCCATAGTTTGCGGCCACGTCATTGCCGCTTGAGGTGACGGCGTTCCAACCCGCGCGACCATGGCTCATGATGTCGAGCGCCTTGAATTGCCGCGCGAGGTTGAATGCTTCATTGAACGTCGTGGATCCAGTGGCTACCAAGCCTATGCGCTCGGTACCACGCGCCACGGCTGCCAGTGTCATCATCACATCAAGGTTGAAATGAGGCGCCTCGTTTTCAATATCAGCCACCGCGCCAGGGCCATCGGGCAGGAAAATGAACTGAAATTTTCCACGCTCTGCCGCTCGCGCCTGACGTACTCGCGCATCGAAGCTCACGTAATTTGTAGGATCGACCCACGGCATGCGCCATGCGCCGGGTTGTGAACCGTAACCGTTACCCAGATGCAGGCCGATGATCATCATGCTCATAACCTTCCCGCCTTGCGGCCACCGGTCTTGAGATAGGCAGTGCCGGTGAGCCTGACTGTGTCCACCCGGACACCTTGGTATGGCGAATGCCACAGATAGGGATCTATCATGCCGTCCTAACGCCCCAGTATTAGCCAATGCATAAAAACGGAAAGCCCCTCCGCTTGTCTTGAGCTAATATATGGAGATGCACTCCGGATATCAAGAGCCAAATCACAGCCATGCCTACACAACCCTCGATACGGCCCCCACGGGCCGATGCACTGCGCAACCGAAACCACATTCTGGAAGTCGCAGGCCTCGCCTTTGCCGATGAGGGCGTCGACGTCTCCATGGACAGTATCGCCAAACGTGCAGGGGTCGGCCCCGGGACCTTGTACCGCCATTTTCCGACGCGCGACGCCCTGCTGGCTGCTTTGATGGAGGTGCACTATGCGTATCTCGATCAAGCACGCATGACCATCCAAGCCGATGAGCCAGATCCTGGAATTGCGCTGGACCGTTGGATCGAAGCCTTGGGAACCTGGATGAATGCATACGAAGGGCTACCAGAACCTTTGCGTGCGGCCTGGTCCCAGCCGAGTTCTGTTCTCCGCCCCACCTGTCAATCACTCGTCGATGCTTCCGCCGTATTTCTTGAAGCTGCGCAGCGCAATGGTGATGCGCGACCTTCGCTGACCGGACGCGACATCTTTCTTGCAGCGTTGGCCATTGCTTGGGCAGGCGCCAATACTGGCGGGGCCATCGATACGCGTCAGGCCTTGCAGGAGGTCTTGCGTACTGGCTGGGCGCTACCGGTCTCGGCGCAAGATGGGCTTCATGAGAAGTAAAATGGCTCATCTCCCTGCTCGCCCATCGCCGTGTTAACCAAGTAGTGCGCAGCACGCCATTTGCCTGTACGCCTTTCCTATTGCTGCCGGGTCTAAGCTGACGCGACAGCTATCCGGGCGTTCTGCGCTGCATTCTTGAAGCTCGCAATCTGATCAAAGCTCAAGTATCTGTAAATGTCAGAGGACATTTTCGCGATCACTTCTGCGTGCTGCATGTACTCATCCAGGCTGGGAAGCTTGCCAAGGATCGCAGCCACGGCGGCAAGCTCTGCAGACGCCAGGTAAACATTGGCCCCGTCTCCCAGACGGTTTGGAAAGTTGCGCGTCGAGGTCGAAACAACGGTCGAGTCTGGCGCGACGCGAGCCTGGTTGCCCATGCACAACGAACACCCGGGAATCTCGGTTCGAGCACCAATACGCTTGAACACATCGTAGAACCCTTCCGTTCTCAGCTGGTGCTCGTCCATTCTGGTGGGTGGACATAACCAAAGTCTGGTCGGAATCGAACCGACCTGCCGATTCAAAAGTGTGCCGACGGCTCGGAAATGGCCAATGTTGGTCATGCACGAACCGACGAAAACCTCATCGACTTTGCTACCACTCACGTGTGAAAGAAGCTGCGCATCATCAGGATCGTTAGGTACACAAACGATCGGCTCGATAATGTCGCTCAGATCGATCTCGAGCACGGCCGCATAGTCGGCGTCGGGATCGGCGGACATCAGCGACGGGGTACTCAACCAGTCCTCCATCGCGGCTGCACGCCGCTCGAGTGAACGGGCATCACCGTAGCCCTCGGATATCATCCAGCGCAGCAGCGTGACATTCGAGTTCAGATATTCAGCGACAGCTTTCTCTGGGAGCTTGATCGTGCAACCTGCTGCAGAGCGTTCGGCCGAGGCATCGGACAGCTCGAATGCCTGCTCGACGGTCAAGTGATCGAGACCTTCAATTTCAAGAATCCGGCCGGAGAAGACATTCTTCTTGCCTTTCTTCTCGACCGTCAGCAACCCTGCTTTGATCGCGTAGTACGGAATGGCATGCACAAGATCCCGTAGGGTGATGCCTGGCTGCAATGTCCCTCTGAACCGAACCAGAACCGATTCAGGCATATCCAGAGGCATCACACCCGTCGCTGCCGCGAAGGCCACCAGACCTGAGCCGGCCGGAAACGAAATGCCCAGCGGGAAACGCGTATGGGAGTCACCGCCGGTGCCGACCGTGTCAGGCAGAAGCATTCGATTGAGCCAGCTGTGGATGATCCCGTCGCCTGGCTGCAGTGATATGCCTCCTCGGTTCCTCATGAAGTCCGGAAGGGTGTGATGAGTCATAACGTCTACAGGTTTGGGATACGCGGCGGTATGGCAGAAGGACTGCATTACCAGGTCTGCGGAAAAGCCCAGGCATGCCAGATCCTTGAGTTCGTCTCGCGTCATGGGCCCTGTCGTGTCTTGCGAGCCCACCGTGGTCATCTTCGGTTCGCAGTACGTTCCTGGCCGAATGCCTGCAACGCCACAGGCCTGGCCCACTATCTTTTGCGCAAGGGTGAAGCCTTTTCCAGAATCCGCTGGCTGCTCTGGCTTATGGAAGAGCATAGAGGCTTCGAGCCCCAGTTCGACCCGAGCTCTTTCTGTCAATCCACGACCGATGATCAGAGGGATTCGACCGCCGGCTCGTAGTTCGTCGAGTAGAACAGGGGTCTTCAGACTAAACCTTGCTACGACTTCGTCCGAGTCGTGCTTACAGACCTTCCCTGCCAGGGGGTACACATCGATGACATCCCCCATGCTCAAAGCCGAGACATCGAACTCAATCGGAAGCGCACCGGCATCTTCCATTGTGTTGTAGAAAATGGGGGCGATCTTGTTTGCGAAGCAGAATCCTCCCGCACGCTTGTTCGGTACGTGAGGTATGTCATTTCCAAAGAACCACAGTACCGAGTTGGTAGCCGACTTGCGCGACGAGCCGGTCCCAATCACATCGCCCACAAAGGCAACGGGATAGCCTTTGGCACGTATGTCTTCGATCTGCTTGAGCGGACCAATTTCACCGGGGCATTCCGGCTCGATACCGTCACGGGTCATTTTGAGCATGGCCCTGGCATGCAGTGGAATGTCCGGACGCGACCAGGCATCTGGCGCTGGAGAAAGATCGTCCGTGTTCGTCTCCCCCGCTACCTTGAAGACGGTCAGCGTGTATTTATCTGCAATAGCCGGTCTGCTGGAAAACCATTCACCCTTGGCCCATGATTGCAGCACTTTCTGGGCATAGTGATTTCCCGCTCTGGCTTGGTCCGCCACATCACGAAACGCATCGAACATGAGCAGGGTGTGCTTGAGCTGCGCCGCTGCTTCTGCAGCCAGAGTGGGGCTATCCAATAATTCGACCAAGGTTGAGACGTTATAGCCGCCCTGCATGGTGCCAAGCAGTTCAACGGCCTGCAGTGGGCTTATCAAAGGAGAGTGCCCGGTGCCGTGTGCAATGGCCGACAGGAAGCCCGCTTTTATATACGCGGCCTCATCGACCCCAGGCGGCACACGGTGTGTGATCAACTCCAAGAGCAGTTGCTCATGCTCAATGGGTGGCGACTTCAAAAGCTCCACCAGCGCCAACGTTTGTTCCGGGTTCAGAGCCAACGGGGGCAAACCAAGCGCCGCTCGTTCACGTACATGATCGAAGTATTTCTCTAGCACGTTGTCATTCCTGATCTGGGGCCGTGGGACATTGACCAGCTGTAGGCAATGCCGTTGGCATCAGCCCTGAAAATCGGACACTCAGTTCACCGCTACCAGGTTTTAGGTACGCGAACAAAGCCGTTCATGAGCACTCGGGCACTGCGACTCGTCACCATGCGATCGATGTGCCCCACCTCATGGTGACGCTCAACGCTCGGGTCCACTTGCAAGGTTTCGGTGGGAAACATCGATTTGCCATCGCCATCTGCGCCGGAAGCGGAGTCGAAGAACTCGAGGACAATCTCTCCTGCTGGAAACGTCACACCCTCCAGCTCGAAATCACCCAACTCCTGCACTTCGGCATCCCTGATGGGAACCTTCGCCAGCACGGTCCTGCCGATATTCTTCTGCCATATGCGAACGGTAGCGATACCGTCGAGGGGAACGCGTGCGAACGGCAGCAGTGCGTTGCTGATTGCAAATGGGCCCACCGCAGCCGATAGATCTGCGCAGCTTCCAGACCAGTCGACGAGGGCGTCATCGATCGACACCTGTCCAAACAGATAATCGACATCATGATCAGGGACTTGGCTGCGGCTGACGATCACCACCTTGCTAGTGCTGGAAGTGGCTCCTCCCATTCCATCGATCTGTTTGCCATAGGGGTCGGGACTTCCGATGATTCGAAGAACCAGGGCATCTCTCTCGACACCGGGTCGTTGGGCCTCTCTGGGTAGATCGTCGAGTGAGAAAAAAACGCCCTTGCTAGCTCCGCCTCGCATGTAGGTAGCGGGGATTCGCAATTGTGCCGGATGACTCATGACGCCACTCCCGTCTTATGCCGGTGCATTTTCAAAGAAGTCTTCTGCAAAGCGCTGCAACACCCCACCGGCCTCATAGATCGAAACCTCCTCGGCCGTATCCAGACGACAGGTGACAGGCACCTCAAGGGAGGTTCAGCCGCATCCACGAGGCCCGACCCAGCATGACGTTCTCAGCCTCCAAACCACCTACACCCACCGCGATGACGCCAAGCGCATCGACATGGGGAGTATGGCTATCGGTACCTACCAAGGTATCGGGAAAAGCCACCCCGTCCTTCACTTGAACCACCGGGGACATTTTCTCCAGATTGATCTGATGCATGATCCCGTTGCCGGGGGGTATGACCTCCACATTTTTGAACGCTTTCTTTGTCCACTCGATGAAGTGAAACCGGTCTTCATTGCGGCGATCTTCAATCGCACGGTTTTTGATGAAAGCGTCGGGGTCGTAGCCCCCGCATTCCACAGCCAGCGAGTGGTCGACTCTGACCCGCAGGATTCATCGACGCCCGCCGACAAAGCGGGTCGTTACGCCCGACTCCGCGCAAAAAGCGCGTCGAGCTTTTGCTCGTACTCGTGGTAGCCGATTGACTCATACAGCTCCATTCGGGTCTGCATGGTTTCCACAGCGCCTCGCTGGGTGCCCGTTCTACGAAGAATTCGATAGACGTTTTCCGCCGCCTTGTTCATCGCTCGAAAGGCCGAGAGCGGGTACAGCACCATTGCCACATTGACCGAAGCCAGCTCGTCAGTTGTATAGAGTGGGGTTGAGCCGAATTCCGTGATGTTGGCCAAGATGGGCGCCCGCGCCCGTTCAGCGAATTGCTCATACATGGCAAGTTCGGTCACTGCTTCGGGAAAGATCATGTCCGCCCCCGCTTCGACGTACGCAGCTGCACGGTCCAGAGCCGACGCTACTCCTTCGATCGCCAGCGCATCGGTGCGGGCCATGATGACGAAATCCTCGTCTGTCCGAGCATCGACAGCAGCCTTGATTCGATCGACCATTTCCCGCTGGCTGACGAGTTCTTTGTTGGGGCGATGGCCGCAACGTTTGGCACCGACCTGATCCTCGATATGGATTGCACCGGCGCCGAACTTGATCATCGACTTTACCGTTCGCGCAATATTGAACGCCGACGAACCAAAGCCGGTATCGACGTCGACCAATAATGGAAGATCACACACATCGGTGATACGGCGAACGTCGGTCAGAACATCATCCAGACTGCTGATTCCGAGATCGGGTATGCCCAAAGATCCAGCTGCTACCCCTCCTCCAGAAAGGTAAATGGCGCGGAAGCCAGCGCGTTTCGCCAGTAGCGCGTGGTTCGCATTGATCGCGCCTACAATCTGTAACGGACTTTCCTGCGCTACCGCTTGACGGAAGCGCTGACCGGCAGAGGTTATCGTCATATCGACCTCACTTATTATTATGGGCGACTTCATGCGGCAAACCGAGGCCGCAGCCGAACGCCAAGCGCCAGCCCTCATGAGACCGCAGTTACTTAGGCACACCAGCGATGGTTATTTAAATTTGCATATGACAGGTGAATCAGAAATGGCCCGAAGCTGAGACTCCGGGCCGGATGTCGCAATGTTCCAGGACAGCGCTTGCGATCAAGCGATAGCTTTCTGTGGTACGGCTTTTTCAGCGGCGTCTTTCAGGCTAAGCACCAAGGAAGTAGCATCCATGTCTGCGCCGCCGTTATCCATGTGTTTTTTCAAGATGGCGTGGGCAGCTTCGGCTGTGGCGATCGTGGCACCCACTTCGCGGCCTGCCTCCATGGCAAGGCTGAGATCCTTGGCCAGCAGCCAGGTCTTGAAGCCTGCTTTATAGCCCTTCGATGCGGGGGCAGTTGGAACTACACCCACACCAGGATTCCAGACGCGGAACGTCCAGTTATCGGCAGTGGATCGAATGGCAATTTCGAAAAACTCTTTCAGGTTCAGACCCAGGCGCTCGGCCAATGCAGTGGCTTCGCAGTTGACCGCGACGCAAACCCCCATGATCAGGTTGTTGACGACCTTTGCTGCCTGGCCAGCCTCCGGACCACCGGCATGGGCGATGTAACCACCCATCGGGCCCAGCAGCTCCTTGACGCGGGCCACGTGCGGGTCTTCACAACCAATCATGAAGGTCAGACTGCCATCTATGGCCCCCTCGGTACCACCGGAGACGGGCGCCTCGGCAAAGATTCGACCGGCTTTCCTGGCAGACGCATGTACAGCACGGGCGTTTTCAATGCCAATGGTGGAGCAGTCGATGACCACGGTGCTTGGATCAATGCTGGCAAATACACCGTTCGGACCGGTCAGGATTTCCTTGACCTCGGTACCTGTAGGCAACATGGTGAATACGGCATCGACGCCCTTACAGGCTTCAGCCACCGTCGCACAAACTTCGACGCCGTTTTTTACAGCCGCTTCACGGGCAGCAGCGTCAATATCCACACCCCTCACGGTGTAGCCGGCATTCAACATATGTTTGGACATAGGGATGCCCATGAAACCAAGACCGATCCAAGCGATAGTTTTCATTTTTGTTCTCCATTGCTTTACAAGGGTTATGCCAAACAGTCAGGCGCGATTATCGTAGGTTGTCCAAGTACAGGCGTTTACGCTGCACGCTTGGATTAACGCTGATCGATTGCTTTGATATAGGGGTTGATGCTGACTTCACTCCAAACATTGTTTAGAGCAAACGGATCATTTTTCTGAAAATTTGTGGCTTGCTCGAGAGATTCTGCTTCCACCACCAGCATGCTCCCAATCTTCTTTTCGCTGTCGGTGGACGTGTAGGGCCCGGCGACCAGAATCTTGATCGATGCACTTTTAAGGTAAGCACGATGCGCGTCGTAGAACTCATCACGCAAGGTGGGTGTAGATGGATTATCTCTGCAGTAGATGACGTAGAGCATGCTGCACCTATTATTGTTTTTAGACGTTCCAACGAAGCCAAACTTCCGAGGAAGTATCCTGCTCGATGGAATGACGTTACGCCCGCCGGTTGTGCCTTCACAACACAATAAATACACATCCGGCGTGCAAAAAATCACTGACGTCCAACGGTGCCTACCCGTGCTACTACAGGAAGAGCTGCTGGTTGGCACCGACCTCGTCCGCGATGAACCTGGCGACTTCGCGTATGTGCGCAGCTTTGCGATGGTCCTCATGCACATGCATGTAGAACGAGCGTTTGATGTTGACCTCGTCAGCAAGCACGGGAATCAACTTGGGGAAGGAGTTTGCGATGTAGGCAGGCAGGATGCCCAGGACCGTCCCTCCCAGCACCGTGTGTAACTGAGTCAACAAATTGGTACTGCGCAGGCGCGACACCAGATCAACCTTCAAACCGCTCGAAAAATTGAGCTGAGGTGCGAACAACAGTTCTTCAACGTACCCCACGAACGAGTGCTGCTGCAGATCCTCCTGCGTCCGTATTGGAGCAGCCTTATCGAGGTATTCACGAGTGGCGTAGATCTGCAGGCGATAATCCGTGAGCCTGCGAGAAGCTACACGCATGTGTTCCGCTGTCGCTAGGCTGATGCCGATATCAGCTTCGCGTTTGGAAAGACTGAACACGCGAGCGGCGGCATAGATCTCGACCTCAAGATTGGGGTGTCTCCGTGTCAGTTCGGCCATGCGCGGGGCGAGGAATACGCTGCCGAAACCATCCGGGGCACCGATTCTGACCAGACCGGAGATTTGCCCCAGGTCACTCTCGTCACTTTTGTAGGACAGCAGAATGCTTTCCATACTTTCAACCGCATTCAGCACACGTTCCCCCTCAGGGGTGAGTTCGTAGCCCGAATTGCTTTTGTGAAAAAGCCTGATGTTCAACCCATCCTCGAGCGCAGAAACGTGCCTTGCAACGGTAGTGTGTTCCGTTCCCAGCGTTTCGGCAGCGCCCGACAAGGTTCCGGCTCGGGCAACGGCTAGAAAATACCGAAAATCATCCCAGTTCTCTTTTTTTTGTTTCTTTGCCATCACTCGGCTCCTGGTCTTGGTGCGAACCTCTTGAGGTTCCTGCCATCAACTCCCTGCTGAAAGCCGGAGCAATGTGTGGTTCATGAATACGTCTGTGGTCGCGCGAGTGTACGCAGGTGCAAGCTTGGCTAGGTAGCGGCCGGAGTCTGCGCCATGATCCAACTGCATTGGAACTGCACACCGCCCTTCCTCACCAGGCTTGGGTACCTCAAGCAACGCGCACCGATTTTGTGTCTCACGTAGCTGCTCCTTATGCAACATCACACGGCCCATAACGACGCTGCCGCGTTGCAGTGGGCTGTGCGAGGGATAGAGGGTCACATGCCGGCCATCCCGCCTTTTTTGCACATCCGTTGAGCACATTCTGCTCTGTGCCACGCTATAAGGCGCTCATAGACTCGGCCTCATTACCGCTGGCGCTTGAAGACAAAGCATCCGTTGTAAGAAGCATGAACCATCGGTTGAAAGCTAAATTATTGGAGGGTGAACTCCAATGATCCAACGATGGCGGCCTATCCAATTGGCCGGCAGTCAAGAACAAAAACAAAATGAGCCCACCGGGCCGAGGAACTGCAAATGAGTGATATTGCGCACACCGAAAGCGTCGGCGCGTCCGAAATAGGACGCCAAGACAGAAAAGTTATTTTCGCCTCGTCCCTCGGGACTATATTCGAGTGGTACGATTTCTTCCTGTATGGCGCCATGGCGGTCATTATCGGCAAGCACTTCTTCTCCGGCGTCAACGACACTACTGCCTTTATTTTCGCTCTGATGACGTTCTCTGCCGGCTTCCTGGTAAGGCCCTTCGGCGCACTTGTGTTTGGTCGTTTGGGCGACATGATCGGCAGGAAATATACATTCATGGTGACGATCGTCCTCATGGGTGTATCAACTTTCCTCGTAGGTATCCTTCCCACTTATGCGTCTTGGGGTATAGCTGCTCCGATCCTTCTCGTCGTTCTGCGCATGCTTCAAGGCCTGGCGCTCGGCGGAGAGTATGGCGGAGCCGCGACCTATGTCGCAGAGCATGCGCCAAGAAACAAACGTGGAATGTTTACTGGCTGGATTCAGTCAACAGCGACCTTTGGATTATTGCTTTCACTGCTGGTCATCTTGATCTGTCGCAAACTCACCGGTGACCAATTCGAAGTGTGGGGCTGGCGGATCCCATTCCTCTTGTCTCTGATCATGGTAGGTATCTCCGCCTGGATTCGCATGAGCATGCACGAGTCGCCCTCTTTCAAGAAAATGAAGGAAGAAGGCACCACAAGTAAATCGCCTATCCGGGATTCGTTCGGTTCCTGGGAGAACTTGAAGGTTGTACTGATTGCGCTGTTTGGGATCAATGCCGGTCAAGCAGTGACTTTCTACACCTCGCAATTCTATGTCCTGTTCTTCATGACTCAGTTTTTGAAGATGGACCCCGCACAGGCCAACACACTGCTGATCATCAGCGTTGTCATCGGCGCCCCGTTCTTCGTCATATTCGGATCGCTGTCCGATAAAATTGGCCGCAAGCCCATTCTGATGACGGGATTGCTACTGGCTACCGTTCTGTACTTCCCGTTGTTCAAAGCCCTGAGCCATTATGCAAACCCGCAGATCTCGCAAGCCAGCATGACGGCACCCGTCACGGTGACTGCAGACCCTGCATCGTGCACCTTCCAATTCGACCCGGTTGGCAAAGCCAAGTTTGATAGCCCCTGCGACAAGACAAAGGCTTACCTGGCCAAGATGGGTATTCCTTATGAAACCATTGCCAGCCCGGCTGGCAGCGAGATCGAGATTGCCGTCGGCAGCACGGTGCTCAAGGGTTTTGATGCTGTAGCCATCAAGAACGTGACCGTGGCGGCGGGTTACCCATCCAGCGCTGATCCGGCGCAGGTCAACCAACCCATGGTAGTCGCGATCATCGTCGCTCTGATTCTGATCGCCTGCATGACCTACGGTCCATTGGCAGCCACGATGGTGGAATTGTTTCCGACGCGTATACGTTACACCTCGATGTCCTTGCCTTACCACATCGGTAACGGTTGGTTCGGGGGACTGCTGCCCACCATCTCTTTCGCACTTGTGGTTTACACAGGAGATATCTACTACGGCCTCTGGTACCCCGTCCTCATCACAGGCGTCAGTCTCGTCATTGGCGTCATTGCACTCAGAGAGACCAAAAACGTTGATCTCGATGCCGTAGAAACTTCGAAGTAAGCATTGACTTTAGAACTGTAAACAAGGAGACATCATGAATGCTTCATTGAACAAGAACAATACTACAGTGGCTCAGGTTAAGTTGCTGATCAACGGAGAATGGGTCGACTCCAAGACGAAAGAGTGGCTCGATGTGGTGAACCCGGCCTCCCAAGCCGTATTGGCGAAAGTGCCGATGGCCACTCAGGAGGAAGTCAAAGCTGCCATCGACGCTGCCGAGCATGCGTTTCACAGCTGGAAAAAAACACCGCTTGGCGCACGCATGCGCATCATGCTCAAGCTTCAAGCGCTCATCCGTGATAACTCCAAGCGCATCGCTGAGGTATTGAGCGCCGAACAAGGCAAGACCATCGCGGATGCTGAAGGTGATATCTTCCGAGGCCTGGAAGTCGTGGAGCACGCGTGTTCAATTGGCAGCCTGCAAATGGGCGAGTTTGCCGAAAACGTCGCAGGGGGTGTGGACACTTATACCCTGCGGCAGCCCGTTGGTGTATGTGCCGGTATAACGCCCTTCAACTTCCCCGCCATGATTCCACTGTGGATGTTTCCGATGGCGATCGTTACGGGTAATACCTTCGTACTCAAACCATCGGAACAGGATCCGCTGTCCACCATGATGCTGGTCGAACTGGGACTGCAGGCTGGTATTCCGGCCGGGGTCCTTAATGTGGTGCACGGTGGTAAAGAAGTCGTCGATGCCCTCTGCACCAACCCGGACATCAAGGCTATCTCGTTCGTAGGTTCCACGCACGTGGGTACCCACGTCTACAACCTGGGCAGCCAGCACGGCAAGCGTGTTCAATCGATGATGGGCGCCAAGAACCACGCCGTGGTGCTGCCTGATGCGAACCGCGAACACACATTGAATGCACTGGTTGGCGCAGGTTTCGGCGCAGCCGGTCAGCGCTGCATGGCCACCTCGGTGATCGTCTTGGTAGGCGAAGCCCGCACTTGGCTGCCCGATATCAAGGAACTGGCTCTGAAACTGAAAGTCAACGCCGGCTCTGAACCGGGTACCGACATCGGTCCAGTCATTTCAAAGCGTGCCAAACAAAGGATCCTGGATCTGATTGAAAGCGGTGTACGTCAGGGCGCGAAGTTGGAGCTCGATGGCCGAAATATCAATGTCCCGGGTTTCGAAAACGGCAATTTCATCGGGCCGACCCTGTTCTCAGGCGTCACCACCGATATGGATATCTACACCCAAGAGATCTTCGGTCCGGTTCTCGTCGTCCTCGAAGCCGACACCTTGGACGATGCCATTGCCCTGGTGAATGCCAATCCCTTCGGCAACGGTGTGGGGTTGTTTACCCAAAGCGGCGCCGCTGCCCGCAAATTCCAAAGCGAGATCGACGTCGGTCAGGTGGGTATCAATATTCCGATCCCGGTACCCGTACCGTCGTTCAGCTTTACCGGTTCGCGTGGTTCGAAACTTGGTGACCTTGGCCCCTATGGCAAGCAGGTCATTCAGTTCTATACGCAAACCAAAACCATCACAAGCCGCTGGTTTGATGACAAAAGCGTCAGCGAGGGGGTCAATACGACCATCACATTGAAGTGAGATGTAATGCCCGGCTCGATGCCGGGCAGCGGTGTACATCATCCTGGTATTGTCACTGGCCGCATTTGACCGAGCACGCTGTCTCCCAAGTCGGGGCTATCAGCGTGAAGGCACCACGGCAGTGAGGCCAGTCACCCGCTCAGAATCCCTACCCCCAGATGTCCAGATATGACTTTTCCATGTCTGGACACCGTGACGTCCTCCAGATGCAATTCAGTAAGCTTTGCAAACGATGCTGGCCGGCATCATTGCGCGCGGTGGAACGGAAACCCTCCGAACAACACCCCTCCCACCAACAGCGCCAGGCTCGCAAGCACTGCCCACTTCAGGGCAAATTTCTGGTGGTCACCGAGATCGACCTTGGCAAGCGCGACCAACAGGTAAAGCGATGGCACCAGAGGGCTCAGCAGGTGCACCGGCTGACCGACGATGGAAGCCCGCACGATTTCCAGCGTCGTGAACCCGTAAGTGGTAGCCGTTTGGGCCAGCACTGGCAGGATGCCAAAATAGAATGCGTCGTTCGACATGAAGAACGTGAAAGGCAAGCTGACCACGGCTGTGAATACCGCAAGGTACGGGCCGAAGCTGTCTGGAATGACGTGCAGCAAGCTCTGCGCCATGGCATCGACCATGCCGGTGCCTGAAAGAATGCCGGTAAAAATACCTGCAGCGAAAATCACCGACGTTACGGCCAACACGTTTGCGGAGTGTGAAGCGATGCGCTCCTTCTGCTGCTGCAAATGGGGGTAGTTCAATGTCACGCCAATACCGAAAGCGACCATGAACAGTACTTGAATGGGCATGAGGCCCAGCACCAGACAGGTCAGCAATCCAATGGTCAGTATCAGGTTTGGCCAGAACATTTTCGGACGCCGATTCCTCGCGCATTCCTCTGCATCGCCGTTACCCAGCGCAAGTTCACCATTGGCAAAGTCCTCGACATCGACGATGCCAAGCCGGGCCCGTTCGCGGCGACCGATGATGACTGCGGTGAGCATCAGCACAGCGCAAGCCATCAGCATGGCTGGAATCATGGGCAGGAAAATATCCAGGGCATCGACGTGCAGCGCTGCAGCTGCCCGCGCGGTAGGGCCTCCCCACGGCGAGATGTTCATGATCCCGCTCGCAATGTTGACCACGCACGTCAACCCTAGAACACTCATGCCCAGCCGTTGGTAAAGAGGCAGGAAGGCAGCGATAGCGATCATGTAGGTGGTGGAGCTGTCACCGTCCAGGGAAACGAACAGCGTCAACACCGCTGTACCGACTACGACCTTGAGTGGATCACCCTTTACCAGCCGCAGTATGAAACGAACCAGCGGGTCGAAGAGGCCTGCATCGATCATGATGCCGAAATACAGAATGGAAAACGTCAACATCACGCCTGTCGGGGCAAGCGCCTTGATGCCATCCAACATCATTGCGCCCAGCCCTGTCCAGAAACCGCCGATCGCCGCAAATACAATAGGCACCAACAAGAGTGCAATAAGGGCAGTCATGCGCTTGGTCATGATCAAATACATGAAGCAACAAACCATCGAAAAGCCGAGAATAGCGAGCATGGCGATACCCTATCTTTAATGTGAATTGCTCAGGCGCACGGCGCACCGGCATTTAGTCGCGAACTCACTAAGTTGCGACCCATTAAAATAAGATTTTCTTTCCAACGCCCATGACCGGACGACTTGCATCGTTTGATAGCAATCATTGAAACTTCCTCATTCATTGTTTTTATCATTGGAGGCTGTCGATAGCGTATTGACCGCCAAGACTCATTACTTATGCGACGAACCCGACCTCCATCAGGCTCGCACTGTTTTGTGGTTCAAACGTACGGAACAAAAATCAATGCCGAGCCAATCGACGCCCGAAGGCGATCAAGCTTGCGTTGCGGTTGTCTCTTCAACCAACTGCCCGTTCGCGGAGGACAGCAGGCCCGCCAATACGAAAGGCAGAATGCCTCCATTGGCGAAATAGGTCGCTTCGATCGCTGTATCGATACGGACCAATAGAGTCACGTCTTGCTGGCTGCCGTTCTGGCGGGTGATCCGAAGCGTGACATCTTGAGCAGGCGTTACGCCGCTTTCCACACCGAGAAGGTCGAAGGTTTCCGTGCCATCCAGCGCGAGGGACCTCACATCGTCAGCGCCTTTGAATTGCAATGGAAGTACGCCAAGTCCAGCCAGATTACTGCGGTGAATACGCTCGAAGCTTTTGGCAATGACAGCCCGTACGCCCAGCAAGCGTGTACCCTTCGCCGCCCAGTCTCTACTGGAGCCCGACCCGTACTCCTCGCCGGCAAAGATCAATGTTGGCGTTTGAGCAGCGATGTAGCTGCGCGACGCATCGAACAAGGTTGTCCGAATACCTGAAGGCTGAAGTAACGTGTAGGGACCTTCGTCTGCCGATCCATCTGCCTTCGTCGCAAGCATCAGGTTCTTCAGGCGAACGTTGGCAAACGTGCCACGTACCATGACCTCGAAGTGACCACGGCGAGCACCATAGGTGTTGAAATCCTTGCGCTCTACACCGTGTTCGGCGAGCCATTTTCCAGCACTCGAATCAGGAGTGATCGAGCCGGCCGGGCTGATGTGGTCTGTGGTGATGGAGTCGCTCAGGATGGCCAGCGCACGCGCGCCAAGGATGGGACGAGCCGCTTGAGTGGTGTCGAAGAAATCGGGCTCGGCGGCGTAGGTTGATTGAGGCCAATCGTACACCTCCCCCTCGCTGGTCTTGATTGAGTTCCACAGGTCGTGATCCTTGGTCAAATCGGCATAGAGGTTCTTGTACAGTTCAGCGTTTGCAGCCTTCACGCTCAGCGCTTTGATTTCATCATTGCTTGGCCAGAGATCGGCCAGCAGTACGGGCTTCCCATCGCGATCATAGCCCAACGGTTCAGTGGTCAGGTCACAGCGCGTGGAGCCTGCCAACGCAAATGCAACCACCAAAGGTGGACTGGCAAGGAAGTTTGCCCGCAGGTTGCCGTGAATACGGGCTTCGAAATTTCGATTGCCCGACAGCACTGCGCTGCATACCAAGTCCTCGCCAACCACCACCTTTTCCAAGGCAGGATCAAGCGGGCCGATATTGCCGACACAGGCGCCGCAGCCATACGCTGCGATGTCGAAGCCAAGCTGGCTCAGGGGCTGAGTCAGGCCGGCATCCTGCAGGTACGCGGTCACGACGCGCGAACCCGGTGTGAAAAGCGTCTTCACCCACGGCTTGGCGACCAGGCCCTTCTCGACCGCTTTTTTGGCCAGCAAGCCAGCGGCGATCAAGAGCTCGGGATTCGAGGTGTTGGTGCACGAAGTGATCGCTGCGACCAGCACATGACCGTGCCCTACTTCGTAAGTCTGTCGCGGGCCAACCGCGCCGGCAGGCTGGGCAGTGACTGGGTACAACTGCTCAAGCTGGTCCTTGCTCTTGGCATAGCCACCGCTCTTGGCATCCTGAACCATGACTTCATCGAACCGACGCCCGAGGCCCGTAAGGTCAACGCGATCCTGGGGACGCTTGGGGCCAGATACGCACGGAACGATCTGGTCGAGATCGATCGTGATCACTGTCGAGTAATCAACACTGCCAACAGCAGGTGTACCAAACATGTCCTGGGCTTCGAAGTACTTGCGAATCAGCTCGATCTGCTTGGCACTACGCCCAGTCTGGCTGTAGTAGTCGAGTGTCTTGTCGTCGACCGGAAAAAACCCTGTCGTTGCGCCGTATTCGGGCGCCATGTTGGCAATCGTTGCGCGGTCGGTCGCGCTGAGGGAGCTTGCCCCCTCACCAAAGAACTCGACCAGCTTGCCTACCACCTTGGCAGCACGCAGCGTCTGAGTTATCTGCAGCACAGCATCTGTGGCGGTGACTCCAGGACGCAGGCCGCCGCTGAGTTCAACCCCGACCACATCCGGCATCAACATGTACACAGGCTGCCCCAGCATGCCAGCTTCGGCCTCGATACCCCCCACGCCCCAGCCCAGCACGCCAATGCCATTGATCATCGTCGTATGGCTATCAGTGCCCACGAGCGTATCGGGATACACGAGCGAGTTCTTCTCGATGACACCTTGAGCCAGATACTCCAAATTGATCTGGTGACAGATACCGATGCCTGGAGGAATGACCTTGAATGTTTCGAACGCTTGCATGCCCCACTTCATCAGTTCATAGCGTTCACGGTTACGCTGGAATTCGACCTCCATGTTCTTGCGAAGCGCGCCGGGCACATTGGAAAACTCTGTCTGCACCGAGTGATCGACAACGAGGTGAACGGGTACCAGTGGCTCAATAGCTTTGGGGTCACCTCCACGCTTTTTCGCCTGGCTGCGCATGGCAGCCAGGTCGGTCAATAACGGGATACCGGTGAAGTCCTGAAGAAGGACACGACCCACTACAAACGGGATTTCACGCTCCCGACTGCCCTGTGGCTGCCAGCCTGCGAGATCCTCGACGTGAGACTGGAGCACCTTGCTGCCATCGCAGTTGCGCAGTACCGACTCCAACAGGATCCGAATCACGACAGGAAGACGGCTCAAGTTCGGATAAGCCGTCGCCTGCAGCGCAGGCAGTGAATAATATTGGTGTTCACGGCCATCGGACGTCTTGAACGACCGCAGACTTGTTGTTGAAAGCTTGTTGGCGTCGGTCATGTGGCTCTCTCTAGGCAACTCATCAGATACACGGTTGAAACTGGAGTCATTTGTCCGGCAGCGTCGAGTCCATGAAAACTGGACATTGTTTATTGTCTACCGAATGTGCAGTCAGAGTAGATCCGCCGAATTGCGCTTGTCAATCAATAAACGCAATAAAAGCCCTGCCCCATAAAAAAGCCACCTATGCGGTGGCTTTGCTGGACGGACGATAGTTGGCCAGGATCAGACCGTGTCCGGCACCGATTGCACCTTTGCAGTGGATTGGAATACGGCGGAAACCGCCTTCTTGCGCCACGCACCTTCGATATGCTGCCGCATGTAGCTGGCGGCGCCGAGGTTATCACCCGCTTCGATGGCATCCAGAATCTGTAGATGCTCTACAGCGAGCGCCTGGCGGGGCAGATCCAACTGGGTCTGGCGGTATTCGGCCAAGCGGCGCACCTGGTCGAGCCGACGAAGCGTCTGGAGCGCGAATCGGTTGCCTGACCATTCGGCTATCGTTTCATGAAAGCGGGCATTGGACTCGAACCGCTCGATGGCGGTCATGGTCAGGTAGCCGCCGTCCAGAATCGCCTGCTGCTCTTCGCGCAGCAGGCGCAACTGCGCCAAATCAGGCCTGAACTTGCTATTCAAAATGCCGGCCGGCTCAATTGCCAGTCGCAGCGAGTACATGTCCTCATAGGCTTCCAGCGAGTCAATCATCGGAAGAAAACGCCAGCCGTAACCGACTTCCTTTTCAACCCAACCTTCGCTTTGTGCTCGCGAAAGCACTTTGCCAATCTCGCTTCTCGACACGTTCAGCAGGCGGGTGAGATCAGCCTCCGTTACAGAGTCAGCTACCAAACGATCAAAACGCGCGTCTGCCAAACGCAGGTAAAGCGGATCGTCGATTTCCTGAAAATGAGCCTGCAACTCTGGTGGCAGCGTGTCGACGTCCCCATGCACGTGATAGCCCCGGTTTTTGTCGAACCGCATCAGTCCGGCGCTCACCAGACACTCCAATGCCACCTTGACGGGTGAGCGAGACGTCCCTATCAGTTTGGCTAACGTCCACTCAGGTAGATGCGTGCCCTTGGGCAAGCGCTCTCGTCGAACGTAGCTGATGATCTCGCGCAACGCCTTGCGCTGGCTTTTGGTCAGATCCTGGGTCATGTCTTATGGGCTTAATAGGCCTGGCGGAGCGCCGAATATACACGCCGCAGAGCGATTCGGGGACAAAGCGCAACTGCTAGGAAATTTCCACTTGCGGTATTTTTGCGTTTGTTGTCGAATAAACGCATAAACTTATTACAGTTCCCTGAGGTGCTCATGCCGCAACAGTCCTTCAAAGCCGTTTACATGCGAGGCGGCACCAGCAAGGGGGTGTTCTTCCGCACGGATTGGTTGCCAGACGATCCAGGGATCCGAGATCGTATTTTACTGCGCGTGATTGGCAGCCCGGACCCTTATGGTCAACAGATCGATGGCATGGGCGGAGCGACCTCCAGTACCAGCAAAGTCGTACTCGTCAGTAAATCCAAAGAGCCTGACTGTGACGTGGACTATCGCTTTGGTCAGGTCGCGATAGATCGGCCGATGGTCGACTGGTCCGGCAACTGCGGTAACCTGACGTCTGCCGTAGGTCCCTTCGCGATCGCACGAGGTCTTGTGGACGCGCCGGCAAATGGCATCGCGGTCGTCCGAATCTGGCAAGCCAATATTAATGCGAAGATCGTTGCCTACGTCCCGATGCGTGACGGACAGGTCGTCGAAGAAGGTGATTTCGAACTGGATGGCGTGACCTTTCCGGCAGCGGAGATAAAAATCGAATTCCTCGACCCCAGTGGCGATGCCGACGAAGAAGGCGCTAGTGGCATGTTTCCTACAGGAAATGCGTTGGACACTCTCTCTGTACCGGGTGTCGGTAACGTCGAGCTCACCATGATCAATGCCGGGAACCCAGCCATTTTCGTACATGCGGATGTTCTGGGCCTACGAGGTAACGAGCTGCAGAAAGACCTCAACAGCAATCCCGAATTGCTGGCCAAAGCCGAGGCGATCCGCGCTCACGCAGCTGTGAAAATGGGCTTGGCAGAGTCCCCCGAGCAAGCGACACAGTTACGCCCCCACACCCCAAAATTGGCTTTCGTTGCGGCACCAGAAGGTTACACGGCGTCTGATGGCAAGGTTGTCGATCCGGCAACGCTCGATCTCAATGCGCGAATTTTTTCCATGGGCAAGCTGCATCACGCGATGACTGGAACCGGCGCTGTTGCAATCGCTGTTGCGGCCGTCATTCCTGGCACGGTAATCAACCGTCTGGTGCCAGATTCCGCGGGCCGCCAGATTCGATTCGGGCATCCGTCCGGAAGCCTGGCCGTAGGGGCAGAAGCGAGGCAGACCGAAGGCACGTGGGTAGTTTCAAAAGCGGTCATGAGCCGTTCTGCACGCCGTCTCATGGAAGGCAGTGTTCTGGTTCCCTCGGACACCTTATCGATATGAAAGCGATCAGCTCCGAGTTGCGTCAGGCCTTTGCCGTCACGGAAGAGCTACGGGTGGTGATCAACTATGGAAACCCTATTCTGGCTCATCGTCCGGTATCAGGCGATGAGCCCCAGGGAGTTTCTGTCGATATCGCTCGGCGCCTGGCTCAGGCCTTGAACCTGCGTCTGCGTTTGGTAACGGTCGACACAGCAGGGTTCGCAGTCAAGGCCGTCGAGAACGGCGAGGCTGACGTTGGCTTTTTCGCCATTGATCCTGTGAGAGGTGCTCAGATCGCATTCACCTCTCCCTACATCATCATCGAGGGCTGCTACTTGGTGCGCGAGCACTTCCCGGCATACGCACTGGGCGATATCGATGTGGCTGGCAATCGCATCGCAGTGGGTGAAGGTAGCGCGTATGACCTGTTCCTGACTCGTGAAATACAGCATGCGACGCTGGTTCGCGCCCCGTCTTCACCGGCTGTGGTCAATACCTTCATTGAGCAGAATCTAGAGATTGCTGCAGGCGTTCGCCAGCAATTGGAGGCCGACCGCAGTACGAAGCCTGGGCTCAGGCTGATAGAAGAGCCTTTCATGCAGATCCGGCAAGCCATGGGCGTGCCCAAGGCGCGAGGGCAGCAAGCATCCATTTGGCTCGACGATTTCATCAGGGGCCTGATTGCCGAAGGCTTTATCCATCAGGCACTTTCACGTCATTCCATTATTGGCGTAACTGTTCCCTGACGAAGCGAACCGCTGTGTTCCACAGCGGCGTAGCTCTGCATCGCCATAACGGCAATCGGTAGCCCATAATCGACCCGGCGCTTGTAATGGAGCTGGCAGGCTTCACTGGGCAGGGCTGACTGGCTGCGACAGGCGTTTCTTTCTACTCCCCCCCAAAGAGGTTCAAACCCAATGGCCAAGGCCGCAGATGTCGTCGTGCAATGTCTGGAGAACGAAGGCGTTGAATACGTTTTCGGTATTCCCGGCGAAGAAAACCTGGACCTCCTCGAATCCCTGCGCAAATCACCCATCAAGTTGATATTGACCCGCCACGAACAGTCTGCCGGCTTCATGGCGGCGACCTATGGCCGTCTGACCGGCAAGACCGGGGTTAGCCTCTCTACCCTTGGACCAGGTGCAACCAACCTCGTGACCGCCGGCGCCTACGCTTATCTGGGCGGCATGCCAATGCTCATGATCACAGGCCAAAAGCCGATCAAGAAGTCCAAGCAAGGTCGGTTCCAGATAATCGATGTCTGCCAAATGATGAGCCCTATCACCAAATACACTCACCAATTTGCCTCGGCGGACAACGTTCCGGCGCGCATGCGTGAGGCTTTCCGCCTTGCCGAAGAAGAGAAGCCTGGTGCCGTGCATCTGGAACTGCCGGAAGACATCGCGGCTGAGCAGACCGACAGCCTGCCTATCCCGCCGAGCCTCGCACGTCGCCCACTGGCCGAGCACA
>Ga0265798_10002567_pt1 | contig 26655 bp, 26 predicted proteins | sample P3T30metagenome_FD_192430 | JGI IMG/M metagenome (GOLD analysis project Ga0265798, IMG submission 192430) | Plant litter microbial communities from East Loma Ridge, Irvine, California - P3 T30 | ecosystem: Environmental > Terrestrial > Plant litter > Unclassified | place: USA: California...
TGGTGACTTTGCTCAGGTGGCGCGGCTTGTCCGGGTCGAGCCCGCGCGCCTTCGACAGCTGGGCCGCCATCACGTAGAAGGCCTGGATCGCGGCGATCGGGTCGAGGTCCGGGTGGCTCGCTACCGGCAGGTCGAGGTCGCGGCTTGGCACGTCCTCGGGCGCGGCCAGCAGCACGCGCGCGCCGCGGCCGCGCATCTCCTCGGCCAGGGCGATCAGGCCAGCCTGGGCCGGGCCGCGGGTGGCGAAGATCAGCAGCGGGTAGCCCTCGTCGATCAGTGCCATCGGGCCGTGCTTGATTTCGGCGCCGGAAAAGGCTTCGGCCTGCAGCGCCGAGGTTTCCTTGAATTTCAGGGCCGCTTCCAGCGCGATCGGGAAGCTGATGCCGCGCCCGACCACCATGATGTTGCGGGCCGGGGCCAGCACCTCGATCGCCTTCGACCAGTCGGCCCGCGCGGCGCGGCGCAGGGCGTCCGGCAGCGCGTGCAGGGCGGCTTTCAACTCGGCATCCTCCTGCCATTCGGCCACCAGGCGCGCGCCGGCGACCAGGCTGGTGATGAAGCTCTTGGTCGCGGCCACGCTCTGCTCGCGCCCGGCGCGCAGCGGCAGCGCCCACTCGGCGGCCCGGGCCAGCGGCGAATCGATGTCGTTGACCAGCGCGACCGTGGCGGCGCCGCCGTCGCGGAAGTAATGGATCGGCTCGACCACGTCCGGGCTCTGGCCCGACTGCGATACCGAGATCGCCAGCAGGCCCTCGGTCTTGAGCGGCGATTTATACAGCGTCACCAGCGACATCGGCAGCGAGGTCACCAGCTTGCCCAGGCGCGCCATGATCAGGTAGCCGAGGTAGGCGCAGGCATGGTCCGAGCTGCCGCGCGCCACCGTCACCGCGTTGTGGAAGGGCGTGGCGCGCAGCCGGCGGCCCAGCGCCGCGTAAGGCTCGACGTCGTTGGCCAGCTGCAGGGCCACGCAGTCGGCGGCGGACAAGGCTTCCTGCAGCATCAGGGAATCAGTCGGCGAGCTCACACGCTTCTCCTTCGATGTAGACGGCTTTCAGGTTCAGGTCGCGGTCCAAGACCACGAAGTCGGCATGGCAGCCGGGTGCCAGGCGGCCGCGCCGGGTTTCACCCAGGTAGTCGGCGGCATTCGTCGAGACGCGGCGCGAGGCGTCCGCCAGATCGAGGCCGAGCGACACCAGGTTGCGCAGCGCCTGGTCCATGGTCAGGGTGCTGCCGGCCAGCGTACCGTCCGCCAGGCGCACGCCGCCCATGCATTTGTGGACGACCTGGCGCCCCAGCATGTACCGGCCGTCCGGCATGCCGGCGGCCGCGGTGGAATCGGTCACGCAGTACAGGTTCGGGATGCAGCGCAGCGCCACCCGGATCGCGCCCGGATGCACATGCAGCAGGTCGGGGATGATCTCGGCGTATTGCGCGTGCGCCAGCGCGGCGCCGGCCATGCCGGGTTCGCGGTGGTGCAGGCCGGGCATGGCGTTGAACAGGTGGGTGAAGCCGGCCGCGCCGTGTTCCAGCGCGCGCACGCCATCCTCGTACGAGCCCGAGGTGTGGCCGATCTGGACCCGGATGCCGGCGTCCGCCATCTGCCGCACCAGCGCCAGGTGGCCGTCGATCTCGGGCGCCACCGTGATCAGGCGCATCGGCGCCTGGGCGTCGAAGCGCTTCACCTCTTCCATCGACGCTTCGCGCGCGAACGGCGGCTGGGCGCCCAGCTTGCCCGAATTGATGTACGGGCCTTCCAGGTGCACGCCGAGGATGCGCGCCTCGCCTGGCCCGCGCGCCTTGCAGGCGGTGCCGATGGCGGCCAGCGCCCGGTCGATGTCCTCGATCGGCGCGGTCATGGTGGTGGCCAGCAGGCTGGTGGTGCCGTGCCTGGCATGCAGGCGCGCGATCACGTGCGGGGCGTCGCCGCCTTCCATCATGTCGCGCCCGGCGCCGCCGTGCACGTGCAGGTCGATGAAGCCGGGCAGGATGTAGTCGTCGCCGTTGGCGGACGGGTCCGCGGACTGGCCGTCGATAGCGTCGATACCCGGGCCGAAGCGCAGTTCGCCGTGGATCCAGCCGTCCGGGGTCAGGATATTGCCTTTGACTGTCATGGGTGCCTTTCAGCGATGGGTGTGCAGGTGCCGCTCGAGCATGCGCAGGGCGCCGCTGGCGGAATCGCCGCAGGGCGCGATGGCACGCCCTGCCAGGGCCAAAGGCAGGAAGGCGCGCAGCGCTTCGCCCAGGCCGCCGCACAGGGCCAGCGGCAGGGTGCAGTCCGGGTCGAGGGCGCGCGCGATGTCGCCGGCTTCGCGCGCGGCGTTGTCCAGGATGGCGCGCGCCACCGGGTCGGCCGCGTGGCGCAGCACGATCGGCGCCAGCGCGGCATAGGTGGTTTGCGTGGCTTCGCCGAGCCAGACCTGGAGCGCGTCGCGGCTGCCGCCGCAATGGTTGATCACGTCGGCGGCGAAATCGCTGCCCGGACGGCGCCCGTCCAGCACCTGCAGGATGTGGCTGACGGCGCGCAGGCCGATGCCGCCGCCGCCGGCTTCGTCGCCCGCCGGGAAGCCCCAGCCGCCGGCTTCGCGCCGGGTGCCGTCGGCGAACAGCGCTTCGCCGACGCTGCCGGTGCCGATGGCGAGGATGGCCCCCGGCGCGCCGTCGTGGGCGCCCATCAGGGTGGTGAAGGCGTCGGTCTCGAGCACCAGTTCGGCATAGCCGGGATTGGCGGCGACGAAGCCGGCCGCCCACTGCTTGTTGTGGACGCCCGCCAGGCCCAGGCCGATGGCCATGCGCTCCAGCAGAGGCATGGGCAGGCTGGCGGCCTCGAAGGCCGCCGCCACGGCGTGCTGGACGGCGTCCCAGGCGCGCATGATGCCCAGGCCCAGGCCGGACGGGCCGCTGCCGCCCTGGGCCAGGAGGGTGCCGTCGGCGCGCGCGAGGCGCACGCGGGTGCCGGTGCCGCCGCCGTCGGCGCCGATGAGGTAGTCGATCATAGGAGTCTTGTGCCGGGAAGTCAGGGCACTATAGGAGTGGCTGTCAAGCTTGTCAACAGGTATTCAAGTGGTATTGAACAGCCCCCGACAAGCCGAGGATAACTGGTCTGCTTCATCCGAGAGTGGGCGTGTTGTTCAGCGCGGAATTGGTATTGTCATTGGTATTGATAGGCGCATCCTGCACGCCGCCGCGCAGCCACACGAACAGCACCGCCATCATGAAGGGGCCGATGAACAGGCCCAGCACGCCCAGGGTCGAGACGCCGCCCAGCAGGCCGAACAGCACGGCCAGGAAGGGCAGGTTGACCTTGTGGCCGATCAGCTTCGGGCGGATGAACTTGTCGACCAGGAACAGCTCGATCGCCCCCCAGCTGAACAGGCCGAGCGCGGCGCCCGAGTAACCCTGGCCCAGCAGCAGCAGCGACACCATCGTGAACGACAGCGGCGCGCCGCCCGGGATCAGCGCCATGTAGCCGGTGATCACGCCCAGCAGCGCCGGTGCCGGCGCCCCGGCGATCGCATAGGCGAGGCCGAGCACGATGCCTTCCAGGATCGCGACCGAGCACAGGCCGAGCGCGGTGCCGCGCACCGACAGCGGGAACACGCGGCGCAGCATCGGGTAGTGGAGCGGCACCAGGCGTTCGCCGGCGCGGTCGACGTAGCGCACCACCGCCGGGCCATGCAGGTAGAGCATGAACAGCGTCAAGAGGGTCAGGAACAGGTACAGGGCGTTGGCCAAAATGGTCGAGCCCCAGGTGCGCGCGGCGCCGCTCAGGTGCGGCAGCAAATCGCCGACGGTGCTGCGGATCAGGCTGTGGACGCCGCCCGGCACCGCCAGGTGCTCGCGCCACCACTGTACCGCCGGCTCGGCCACCAGCGGCAGGCGCGCCACCCAGTCCGGCACCGCGACGCCGGTGGTGTTCAGGTGGGTTACCAGGCGCTGCACGCCGGCCAGTTCGCCGCCCAGGGTTTCGAACAGCAGTAGCGACGGACCGGCGAAGCCCGCCACCAGCAGCCCGACCAGCAGGCTGGCGCTGGCGACGCGCGGCCAGCCGCTGCGCAGCAGGCGCTGGTGCAGCGGCCAGGTGATCACGGCCAGCAGGCCGGCCCAGGCCAGCGAGCCGAGGAAATGGCGGAGCAGGGCCGCCAGCGCCAGCGCGAACAGCGCCGGCAGTACCAGTGTCAAGGCGTTGTGTACCCTATGCATCCTGCTCCCACGTTCTTATTTTCCGCCCGCCGGAGCGGGGATTATCAAGCGTCCTGCAGCGCCGCGATGCGCGCTTCGCAGGACGGGTGGCTGGCGAACAGCGACAGCACGCCGCCTCCTGCGATGCCCGAGGCCGCCAGGTTCTTCGGCAGGCTGGTCTCGACGCCGGCCGCCTCGATGCCGCCCAGGCGGCGCAGGGCCGCGATCATCGGGCGCGGTGAGCCCAGGATCCGGGCCGAGCCGCGGTCGGCGCGGAACTCGCGGCGGCGCGAGAACCAGGCCACGATGACGCTCGCCAGCAGGCCGAACACGAGGTCGCAGACCACCGCAGTGACAGTATAGGCGATGCCGGGGCCGCTGCTCTCCTCGTCGCGGCGGATGAACTGGTCGACGAAGTAGGCGACCACGCGCGCCAGGAAGATCACGAAGGTGTTGACCACGCCCTGGATCAGGGTCAGCGTCACCATGTCGCCATTGGCCACGTGGGCGATCTCGTGCGCCAGCACGGCTTCGACTTCTTCCCGGGTCATCGTGTCGAGCAGGCCGGTCGACACTGCCACCAGCGACGAATTCTTCGTCGCGCCGGTGGCGAAGGCGTTCGGCTCGCCCTGGTAGATGGCGACTTCCGGCATCGGGATGCCGGCTTTCTGCGCCTGGCTTGCAACCGTGTTCATCAGCCACAGTTCGGTGGCGTTGGCAGGCTGCTCGATCACGTGGGCGCCGGTCGACCATTTGGCGATCGGCTTGGACAGCCACAGCGAGATGAAGGCGCCGCCGAAGCCGATCAGGCCGGCAAAGGCGAGCAGCATGCCCAGGTTCAGGCCGTTGGCGGTGAGGTACCGGTTCACGCCCAGCAGGCTGGCCGAGATGCCCAGCACGAGCATGATGGCGAGGTTGGTCGCAATGAAGAGTACGATGCGTTTCATGATGGTTCGAAAATCCGTCCTGGTTGTGAATAAGGGGTCCGGGTTGGACCGCGTTTTCATGCCAAGAGCATAGATCAGGGGCGCCATCGTAAAAAGCGAAGTTATTCGAAGGTTTGCTTCTGAAAAACAGAAGTATCGTTCAGCGCGCCCAGGCCATGCTTGCTCAGGTGAATTCGATGGCAAGCTGCCGGACCGCCATCCCGAACCCGTTGGCGCTGGCTAGGGGCGAATAGAAATCCAGGTGGATCGCACTGCCCGCGCGCTCGAACAGCGCCACCGCGCGCCCGGTGTTCAGGTGGCGCGACATGTAGAGGAAACCATCGTAGCGGGTCGGATTGTCGTGCACGGCGCGTGACCATTGCTGGGTGAGCCCGTAGTTCGTGGTGCCGGCCAGCTCGGCGTTGCCGCCCAGGCGCTTGAGCAGGGTGCCGGTGAGGTTGAGCAGGCGCAGTTCGCTGCCGCCGAAATACAGGGCGTAACGCTGGTCGACTAGGGCGCGCGTCAGCAGGAAACTGCCGTTGACCGGCATTTCGTCGTGCAGGATGGATTCGGTGATGGCCAGCTGCAGGCTGGTGCCGAAATAGCAGACGCCGAACTCGGGCTTGCCGGCCAGCGCGCCGGGCGCGTCGAACCGGTTGTGCCCGGATGTTCCGAAATAAGGCTCGCCGCTGTGGTAGGCCGAAATGCGCACCAGGCGGGTGGGCGACAGGACGGTGGGTTCGAAATGTTCGGTGGACAGGATGCTTGGCGGCGGACCCAGGGGATCAGCGGCCAAGGCTGCGCTCCCGGGTTTCGGCGGCCGTGCGCAGCACTTGCTCGACCATGCCGCTCTCTAACGCCGCCAGCGGCGTCTTGCCGTCCAGCGAATACTTGGGGGTAGTAAAAAATTGCCATTTGGCGGGGCCAGGGAGCTCACCGAGTGCCACCGACACGCGTCCGATATCGCGGCGGTGGATTTGTTCTGTGGCGAAAAAGCTTGGATACCATTGCACGCCCGCAGGGCCGTCGATCCAGAACATGCGCTTGTCCCTGACCGCCTTGCTCAAGGCCTGGCGCGTGATGTGCAGGCGCTCGCAGATGTCGGCCGAGCCGAGCAGCTGGCCTTCCTCGTGCAAGCGGCGGCGCCGCGCCATGGCTTGCGCATCGAGCTCGGCCAGCAGCTGCGTATTGTCCTCGGGTTCGTGCCGGGCGGCAGGGCCAGCCGGCGTGGGGGAGGCCAGCGGGGCATCGGCGATCAGCGCCATCAGGTGCCGCAAGTCGTCGTCCGGGATGGCGGGCAGCGGGTCCTTGCTGTCCTGGCGGTAGTGGGTGCTGTCGAGCTTGACGATGACATATCCATTGCCGAGATCGGTTGCCTGCTCGACGGTGCCCGTCTTGAACAGGGAGGGCGACACGAGGCGCAGGTGGAGGGCAGGCCGTTCGGCCGCCGCTTGTCCGGCGGGCGTGCGTTTGTAGGCAGTGGTCGACATGGGAGATCTCCGGTTGGAACCAGTCTACATCATTTGCATTGAGTGTCAACCAAGTCAACCAGCTGCCGTGCCGATCATCCGCGCCGCGCCGCTTCGATGGTGGCGATGTCGATCTTGCGCATGCCCATCATGGCCTCGAAGGCGCGCCTGGCCACTCCCGGATCGGGGTCGGCGATGGCCTCGCTCAGCACCCGCGGCGTGATCTGCCAGGACAGGCCCCAGCGGTCCTTGCACCAGCCGCATTCGCTTTCCTGGCCGCCATTGCTGACGATGGCGTTCCACAGGCGGTCGGTCTCCTGCTGGTCGTCGGTCGCGACCTGGAAGGAAAAGGCTTCGCTGTGGCGGAAGGCCGGGCCGCCGTTCAGGCCCAGGCAGGGGATGCCCATGACCGTGAAGCCGACCGTCAGCACGTCGCCGGCCTTGCCAGCCGGGTAGTCGCTTGGCGCGCGGAACACCGGGCCGACGGCGCTGTCGGGGAAAGTGGCGGCGTAGAACTGGGCGGCGTCCAGGGCGCCGCCGTCGAACCAGAGACAAATCGTGTTCTTGCTGATCATTTGATTCCTCGCGGGTGAGTGAATGACAGTGAACTGCGAACGTCAATACAACTATACCTCAGCGTTCGATCGCGTCCCAAGTGTCGTTCCGTCCATCCAGCAAGGTGACCGGCGCCACCGCCAGTTCCTCGTCCGTCACCCCGTCCAGGCAAGCCACGCTCACCGCCACGTAGGCTCCCCAGCGCGGCGAGCTGCCCATGCCGAAGGTGCGCACGCCGCAGGTGGTGCAAAAGAAGTGCTGCTCGGTGCGCGTGATGCAGCGGTACTCGGTCAATGCCGCCTCACCGGCGAGCAGGCGGAAGGCGTCGCGGGCGACGATCGCCGCCCAGTTGCGCTGCTTGCTGCACAGGCTGCAATTGCACTGGATGGTGCCCGCCGCGAGGTCGATATCGGCCTCGAAGCGGACCGCGCCGCAGTGGCAGCTGCCGGGATGGCGCCGCGCCGCCATCAGCGCGCCGCCGCCGTCGTTGCGCCCACCAGCGGCAGCTCGATGAAGCTGCTGTGGTACACGCGCTGGGTCGCCTTCTTGTAATCCGCCGGTTTCGCGTCGAAGATGTTCGGCACGAAGGTTTGCGGATTGCGGTCGTACAGCGGGAACCAGCTCGACTGCACCTGCACCATGATGCGGTGGCCCGGCAGGAACACGTGGTTGGCGGTGGGCATATTGAAGCGGTAGGACAGCGGCTTGTCCGGCGCCAGCGCCTTCGGCTTGTCGTAGCCCTCGCGGTAGCGGCCGCGGAAGATGTCGCCGGAAATCATCAACTGGTAGCCGCCCATGGCCGGCTGGCTGCCGACCTGGTCCGGATACACGTCGATCAGTTTCACCACCCAGTCGGCATCGGTGCCGCTGGTCGAGGCGACCAGGTTGGCGACCGGTTCGCCGCTGATCTTCACCGGCGTGGTCAGTACATCGGAGACGAAGGTCGCGACGTCGGTGCGGCCCGAGGCTTCGCGCTGGTCGTCGACCAGCCAGCGCGGCCAGGACTGGCCCTTGGCTTCGTCGTAGCCGTAGGGCGGGATCGGGCGCTGGCGGAAGGGCACCGGCTTGGCGGGATCCGAGATGTATTCGTCATAGCCGCGCGCGTCCGCGCTGCCTTTCAACACCGCCTTCTGCCCGCCCGCCAGGCGCAGCGCCACCGGCTTGATCGCGCAGGCGGCGCCATCGCAGCCGCTCGGCCAGGAGGCCAGATTGCGCCACTTGTTGGTGCCGGTCTCGAAGGCCGTCACGGTCGGGATGCTGGGCACCGACGCGTCGCCCTTCAGGTAGCGCGCCAGGAAGGGTGCCAGGACGTTCTGGCGCCATTGCAGCGCGGTGTCGGCATTGAACTTGATCGGGCCCAGCGTGCTGCCGTCGCCGATCGCGCCGCCGTGCGACCAGGGGCCGATCGACAGGAACACTTTATTGTCCTTGTCGTTCGGCTTGATCGCCTTGTACACGGCGATCGGGCCGTAGATGTCCTCGGCGTCCCACAGGCTGTGCACCAGCAGGGTTGGCACCGTGACCGGCTGCCGCGCCAGGATCTTGTCCATGGCTTGCCCCTGCCAGAAGGCGTCGTAGCTCGGGTGGGCCACGAGCTTGTTCCAGAAGCCGCTCTGGGCCAGGCCGCGCTGGCGTCCCAGTTCGCCGGCGGATCCGGCGCGCAGGTACATGTCGTAATCGTCGTAGTGCGAGGCGAACCATTTCGCCGAATTCCCGCGCGTGACCACCTGTTCCAGGATGTAGGACATATTGATCTGGCGGAAGGCGCCATGGTGGAACCAGTCGTCGCCCATCCAGCCGTCGACCATCGGGTTCATCGGCACCGACACCTTCAACGCCGGGTGCGGGTTCACCAAGGCCATCAGGGGCAGGAAGCCGTCATACGAAATGCCGATGATGCCGACGCGGCCGTTGGTCTCGGGGACGTTCTTCGTCAGCCACTCGATCGTGTCCCAGGTGTCGGTCGAGTGGTCGACCGGGGTCGGGTTCAGCGGGCCCTGCAGTGGGCGGTTCATCACGTAGTCGCCTTCCGAGCCGTACTTGCCGCGTACGTCCTGCACCACGCGGATGTAACCGCCCTCGACGATCACGTCGGCCGCGTTGTCGTAGCCGGACAGGATGGATTCCAGGTCCGAGCTTTCGGTGTGCGCGACCATGCTGGCGGCATCGTAGGGCGTGCGCGTCAGCAGGATCGGGGCGCTGGTCACGCCTTTGGGCACGATGATCACCGTGTTCAGGCGGGTGCCGTCGCGCATCGGGATCATCACCGTGCGCTTGACGTAGTTGAAGCCCGGCGTCGGGCTGGTGAATTCGGCCGGGGTCTCGGAGGGCAGGGCGGGGTATTGCGGGGCGGGGGTGATGCTCTGCGCCTGGGCCAGGCCGGCCAGGCACAGTGCGGCGAACAAGGGGGCGGCAAGTGGAGACTTCATGGATGTCCTCGTGCTTGGGGGGCGGCCGCGCCTTCGGACGGGCGCTGTTGCCGTCCGCTACCTTAGCACAAGGACAAGGCCCTGCGGTTCACTCGCCCGCCGTGGTCCAGCCCATGTCCTGGGCGAACTTGCGCGCCAGGCGCTGGTAGCCGGCCGCCGTGAAGTGGATCAGGTCCCTGGCCATCAGGGCCGGCGTTTGCTGGGCCCAGCGGTAGGCGCTGCCGGGGCCGCCCATCGCCTCCATCATGCTCCAGGCGCCGCAGCCGGCGCCGGCGGCCACCTCGGCCTGGATGCGGCCGATCTCGGCGTGGATGCGCGAGTACTGGCGCAGGTCGATCTTCGGTCCCGCCTTGCGCTTGCCCTTGGCCTTGCCTTTGCCCGGGCGGTTGGCCGAGCGCGGCACCAGCACGCCGCGGTCGCCCGGCGCGATCAGCATGCAGGCCGCGCCCGGAAAGCGCTCGCGCATGTTGTGCACCGATTCCACCAGCATCCGGCGGTAGGCGGCCCCATCGAAGGGTTTCACGTTGCCTTCGTTGGTGCCGAATTCCAGCATCACCAGCTGGTAATCCCGGGGGCCGAACCAGGACGCCAGGTAATCCTGGCGCGCATTGCGCCAACTGGCGACGGTGGCGCCGGGGTAGCCGAACACGTCGAAGGTGTAGGGTGCCGGCTGGGCCGCCAGCAGTTCCAGGCCATGCAAGCGCAGGGCGCCGTCGAGCAGGCGCAGCCGGACCTGGGCCAGGGGCCGCTCGGCCGCCAGTTCCAGCAGCGCCGGGCCAGGTTTTTCGGCCAGCGTGACCTGCTGCTCGGCCTGGCCGTCGACGCTGACCGCGACCGTCAGCGGCGCCTCGGTCTGCTGGTAGAGGATGCGCACGCGCCCGTAGCCCGGCGCCCCCTGGCCGCTACGCAGGTCCCAGGCCAGCGTCGATCCGGCCTGGTCGCTGAACATGTTGACCATGCCCGGGCCGGGCGCGGCGCCGTTGGCGCTGATGTAGACCGGCTCGATCTTCCATTGCGCGGACACGCAGGACTTGCGCAGCGGCAGGCGCACGCCGGCGCGGCCCATGTTGGCCGGGATCCGCACGTCAGGGACGGCTTCAGGCGGGAACTTGAGCAGCTTGCGCAGTTCGTCGCTGAAGAAGCCGGCGGCGAGGTGGCTGTCGCCCCAGATGGCGATGCGCTGGGCATCCTTCACCGCTACCGGCCGCAGCGCGGGCAGCGGCGCGGCCGCCGGCTCGGGCGCATCCTGGGACTGGATCAGGTCCGCGGCCGGGATTTCCATCGGGTCCGGGTTCGGCGCCGCCGGCGCGCGCGCGGCCGGCGCCTGGGGCTGGGCCTCGCACGACAGCTCGGCGACCTCGCTCCCGGCCTGCACCTGCAGTTGCGTGACGGCGGGCCCGGGCTGCTGGGCCGACGCATCGGGGTGCAGCGCGGCGGCGGCCAGGAGGAGGGGGAGGACGGGACTGCGCATGTGGGCCTTCAATTGGTGGGAACGCGGACGCCGGCGGCGACCAAATTGAGCTTGTGCTGTTCGGCGCGGACTTTGTCGATGTAGGTGCCGCTGGCGTCGCCGCCGCCGAAGTAGAAGCGCAGGGCCTCGGTTTCGGAGCCGCCCTTGAGCTTGACGCAGTCGCGCAGGATTTCGGCGCCCACGCGCAGGCTGACGATCGGGTCCATGAAACTCGATTTGCCGCCGAACTTCTCGTAGCGCTTGGCGTGGATGACGGGCATCACCTGCATCAGGCCCTGGGCCCCGGCTTCGCTCTGGATATAAGGGTGGAAGTTCGATTCGATCGCCATCACCGCGATCAGGAGGTTGGGCGAGAGCTTGTACTCCTTGGTCAGCTTGTCCGCCTCGACCACCAGCGGCGCGATCGCGCCCGGCGCCACGTGGAAGCGGGCGCCGAGCCATTGCGCCACCGAGCGCTGCGCGCTGGTCGGCGGCGGCAGCACCGGTTTCGCGGGGAGCACGGGCAGGGTGGACATGGCGGGCACGGTCGGCTGTTCCAGCAGCGCGGGCCGGTCCGGTATCTTGATGTCGGCCGGCGCCGCTGCCGCCTTGGCTGTCGCGCCGCCGCCGCCGATCCAGCGCTTGACGGTGGCCGGATTCAACCAGGCATACACACCCAGTATCAGCGCCACGACGCCGCAGATGCGGATCAGGGTCAGTAATTTGCGTACGACTTGCATGGATTGCACCTCCTTGGCTGCTCGGGGACCGTCATGCCGGCGATGCCGCCTCCGCATCCAGCGGCCGGGGCACCGCTTCGTCCGGGCGGGTCGGCGTGGCCTGATGCGGCGGCGGGGCCGGGGCGGTCTCCGGTTTCGCGCTGTCCGGCCGGCTGTCGGGCGATGCGGGGGCATGCTCCGGCGGCTGGCGCGCCTGCGTGTTTACCGGTGGTTTTACCGGTGATTTTAGCGTGATATTGCTCGCAAGCATTCTTTTTGGCGCAGTTGGCGCGATTATAACCGAGCCCCCGGACGCCACTTTGATTGCTGAAGTGAACGCCGCGATGCCCTTGGTGCTCAGGTGGATGCCATCCTTGACGAAGTAGTCGGGGTGGCTGGCGGAAGCCGCACTCCAGTCGACCACGTGGACGTTCGGGAATTCTCCGGCCAGGCGCGCGATGAGTTCATTATTCGGTTGGGTCCAGCGCCGCTCTGCATGGAAATTGACGATGAGCACGGACTTGCGGTCGGCCAGGGCTTGCAGCAATTCCCGGAACTGGCCCTCGTCGATATAGCCGTTGGTGCCCAGGTGCAGCAGCACGGTCGGGGCCTTGCGCCCGTGACCGTGGCCTTCCTTCAGGACTTTCAAGCCGGAACTGGCCTGGCGCCCGACCACCGCGTCGATCTGGATGCCCGGGATGTCCTTGGCCAGGTGGCCGCCGGCGCCCAGCAGCACCGAGTCGCCGATGGCGAGGATGTCCTCGCCGCCGGAAATCGGCAGGTCGGGTTCGGGCGCCGCGGGCAGTGCCGGTGCCACCGCAACCGGGCCTGGTGCCGGCAGCGCGGCCGGCGTGGCCGCCTGCGGGGCGCTGCCCTTGCCGTCCGGCGCCACGACCGGGGCCAGCACGAAGAAGGCGACCGCCCCCGCCCCATAGGCGGCGAAAGCCCTGGCGATGCGCCTGGCGCCGAAGCGGCCGGGGTCGAGGCGCTTCGAGGGCATCTCGACGTAGCGGTACATCCAGGCTGACAGCAGGGCCACGATGGCGATGCCCACGCCGAGCACGCGCCAGTCCGAGAAATCCTTGTAGCCGAGCAATTGCATCCACACAAAAACGACGCCATGCACCAGATACAGCGAATAGGAACGCAGGCCGATCCACTGGAACACCGGCCCGCGCAGCAGGCGCGACACCACGAAGCCGGCATCGTTCATCAGGCAGTAGATGACGACGGCGGTGAGCAGGGGCACCAGCAGGAAGCTGCCTTCATAGGTCTTCGGCGCCTGGTCGTTCATCCACTGCATCATGCCGCCGAGCCCGGCCAGCGCCACGACCGCGCCCGCGCGCAAGCCGGTGCGGTTTGCCGAGGCCGTGTCCTTGCGGACGTAGGGATTCCAGAAACAGGCGAGCGCGGCGCCCAGCAACAGGCCCATCGCATGGGTATCGGTGCCCAGGTAGATGCGGTTGTGGTCGGTGTCGGCGGGATTGATCTGGTACAGGTAGAGCATCCAGGCCGTGCTGGCGCAGGCCAGCAGCAGGGCGAAGATGCCGGTCGCTTTCGCGCCGAAGCGCTTCAACACCACCCAGGCCATCGGCGGCCACAAAAAATAGAATTGCTCTTCTACCGCGAGCGACCACAAATGCTTCAATATGCGGGGCGTGTCGTCGAAATAGGATTGCTTGTCGTGGATCTGCCACCAGTTGGAACCGTAGGCGAGGGCGGCCCAGATATCGCTTCGCAGGCGCGCGTAGGCGTCCTGCGAGATCATCGGCGTGACCAAGAGCGCCAGCAGGATCAGGCCCAGCACCGGCGGCACCAGCCGTTTCAGGCGCCGCAGGTAGAAGTCGCCGAAGCTGAAGTCGCCCCGGGTCCGGATCTCGTGCACCAGCAAAGCGGTGATGATGAAGCCGGAAATCGTGAAAAAGATGTCGACGCCGAAGAAACCGCCATCGAGAATCCCGGTGATATCGCAGTGGAACAGGATGACGGGAATGATGGCGAGGGCGCGCAGGCCATCCAGTTCGGCAAATCGGGAACCGCTCTTGTTCGTAGGTGTCGTGAGCATGGATGCTTGTTATTTCGGATTGACGTTCCAATCTGTGTGAATACGTCGCGTCTCCGACCATTAGTAATAAACAGTCGACGAAAATTATAGCTCAGCATTATCGAAAAATGCCCGAGTGAAATCTTATTTCTTTTGTATGTATTCTTGAGCGCCCATGTCCACCCTGACCGTCCGCAAGCTGAACGTCGACCTGTCCCGCGGTTTTGAGCGCCATTGGCTGAACGGCGACGTCTACCGCAGCGCCTTCATGAATGCCCTGTCGATGAGCTTTCCGCTGGGCGAGCAGATGTTCATCGACAGCGTGCGCGCCGTGCCGCCCGAGACCATCCTCGATCCCGCGCTGCGCGCCGAAGTCAAGGATTTCGTCGGCCAGGAAGCCAGCCACCGCTTCATCCACCAGCAGTACAACGCCGAACTGGCGCGCCAGGGCTATGAATACGTGCTGGAAGAAAAGACCCGCAAGCGGATGGAATTGATCAGTCAATTGCCGCTACACGACCGCCTGGCGATCACCTGCGCGCTCGAGCACTACACGGCGATGCTGGCCGACTTCGTGCTGCGCCATCCCGATTGGCTGGATGGGGCCGAAGACCGGATGCGCACCCTCTGGTCCTGGCACGCGGCCGAGGAAACCGAGCACAAGGCCGTGGCCTTCGACGTGTACAAGGCGGCCGGCGGCGGCTACTGGAAACGGGTATTCTGGTACCTGCACGTCAGCCTGGTGTTTTGGTGGGAAATGTCATTCCAGACCCTCGACAACCTGAAGCGCGACCGCCGGCTGTGGAAGCTGTCGACCTGGACCAGCGCCGCGCGCGCCTGGTTCGGCAGGGCGGGCCTGGCCTGGCACCTGGTCAAACCCGGCCTGGATTACCTGGCGCCGCGCTTCCACCCTTGGCAGCATGACAATCGCGCCTTGCTCCAGATGTGGCTCGAGAGCAACGACGATGCCTTCCGCAGTGTCCGGAGCACGCCGGCCTGAACCCCTGGCGCGGGTCATGGATGTCATAATCCGGGGTTCGACAAGGAGAAAACCAGTGATCCGCTATTTAGGCACGCGAAAGAATTCGGAAGGTGCCGCCGTCTATGTGTTCATCGTGAACGGGCTGGAAAAGGAAGTGCGCGAGCATTCCCTGAAACAGCATCCGGGATGCTATGAGGCGCTGCCGGCCTCGGTGAAGCAGAAGATCGCCGCCAACCGGGCCTGGCTGTCCAAGCTGTGACCCCGCGCGCGGCCGCCTGTGCATGGATCCTGGCGCCGCTGCTGGCCCTGGCGATGCCGGGCGTGGCCAGCGCCCAGGGCGCAGACGGCAAGCCGCCCTCGACCTTCGGTCCCGTGATCGGCAACGCGCTGCTGTGCCGCGACCAGATCGACAACCTGTATTTCTACAACTGGCTGAAAACCGCCTTCGGCCCGCCTTACAAGCACGAGGGCGGGGCGTACTGGTTCCGCACCGGCGAGGAAGCCTCGCTGTGGGGCGCGCAGGTGACCGAGGTCATGGTCAGCGACGACACGGGCGAACTGGTGTTCCTGGCCGCGGTGGCCGAGGTGCCGCCGGACCAGCTCGAGCAAGCCATCCGCACCCAGGCCGGCATCCGCCACCTGGCCGCCGACGCGTCGAGCTATCCTTTGCGGGTATCGAACCCAGGCAGCACGATCGCCTATTACAATAACAAAAGCAAAATATACTGCGCGAAGTTCAAACCGTTGCCGCCGCGTCCCTAGCCTGGGCTCCTGCTCATATGTACAACAATTATTTCCAATTGCGGCAAGCGCCGTTCTCGATCGCGCCCGACCCGCGTTACCTGTTCATGAGTGAACGGCACCGCGAAGCACTGGCCCACCTGCTGTACGGGATCGGCAGCGGCGGCGGCTTCGTCCTGCTCACCGGCGAGATCGGCGCCGGCAAGACCACCGTGTGCCGCTGCTTTATCGAGCAGATCCCGGACAATTGCCGCCTGGCCTATATCTTCAACCCGAAGCTGACCGTCGAGGAATTGCTGCTGACGATATGCGACGAGTTCCGCGTCGCGCTGCCACATGCCTCCAGCGGCGCCATCGGTGTGAAGGGATATGTGGACGCCATCAACGCCTACCTGCTCGAGAGCCATGCACAGGGCAAGAACAACGTGCTGGTGATCGACGAGGCGCAGAACCTGTCGCCCCAGGTTTTGGAGCAATTGCGCCTGCTGACCAATCTCGAGACCAGCGAGCGCAAGCTGCTGCAGATCATCCTGATCGGCCAACCCGAGCTGCGCACCATGCTGGCCCAGCCGGAGCTGGAGCAGCTGGCCCAGCGCGTGATCGCGCGCTACCACCTGGGGCCGCTGTCCGAATCCGAGACCGGCGCCTATGTCGCGCACCGCCTCGCCGTGTCCGGCACCCAGGCCGGCTCGCCGATCCCGGCCTCGCTCACGCCCCTGATCCACCGCCTCACGCACGGCGTGCCGCGCCGCATCAACCTGCTGTGCGACCGCGCGCTGCTCGGCGCCTACGTCGAGAACAGCCGCGAAGTCACGCCGAAGATCCTGCGCCGCGCGGCCCAGGAAGTGTTCGCCGGCGAAGCCGCACCGCCGCGTGCGCCCTTGCGCTGGCCGCTGGTGGCGGGCGGGGTGCTGGCCGGGGCCGCGATCAGCGCCGCGGCCTGGCAGGCGGTGCCGCGCGCATCCGCGCCCGCGCCCGCGCCGGTGGCGGCGACGCAGCCGGCCGCCGTGGCCAAAGTGAAGGCGGTGCCGGCGCCCGTGCAAGCCGTGGAGAGCAAGCCGCTGGCGCTGGCGACCCAGGAAGAAGCGCTGCGCGAACTCGGCAACTTGTGGGGCCAGCAACTGCCGGCCGGCGAACCCTGCCAGGGCGCGCCGAAACTGGGCCTGCGCTGCTACCAGGGCAAGGGCGGCGTCTATGAACTGCGCCTGCTGGACCGTCCGGCGATCGTCGCCCTGCACGACGGCCAGAAGCTGGGCTACGCGGTGCTGAGCCACATGGATCTCGAGTCCGCGACGCTGAGCGTCAACGGGCGCCGCCAGACCGTCAGCCTGGGCGCGCTGGCGACGCGCTTCGATGGCGAATTCACCACACTGTGGAAGGCCCCGCGCGCCTTCCGCGACGAAGTCCGTCCCGGCGACACCGGCCCGGACGTCGACTGGATCGCCGGCCGCCTCGCCGCCATCAACAAGACCGCCGCGCCGCCGGCCGCCCAGGCCTTCGATGCGCCGACGCGGCGCCTGCTGCGCGACTTCCAGGCCGGGCAGAACCTGAAGGCGGACGGCGTCGCCGGCCCGCGCACCTACATGCGCCTGAACCAGCTGGGCGGGGTGGAGGAGCCGCGCCTGCTTGCTTCCTCATCGGCCCCAGCGTCGGCATCGACGGCAGCGAACGGGAAACAATAAATATGTCATACATCCTCGAAGCACTCAAAAAGGCGCAGGCCGAACGCCAGCTGGGCAATGCCCCGACCATCCACGCGCCGCAGGCGGCGCCCGTGGCGCAGGCGAGCGCCGCGGCCAGCCGCAGGCCGCTGTTCGTCGGCCTGGGCGCGGGGGCGCTGGTGGTGGTGGCCGGCGCCGTGTTGCTGTGGCGTGCCGCGCCGGCGGGGGCGCCGGCCGGGCAGGTGGCAGCGGCACCGGCCGTGACCGGGCCTGCCGCCGGGGCGCCTGCAGCAGGTTCGCCTGCCACGGGTTCGCCTTCCGTAGAGTCGTCTGCCGCAGGATCGCCTGCCGCAGGATCGCCTGCCGCAGGTTCACCGGCGTCGCCGGCCGCGTCACCGGCGGCAACGGCACCCGTGGCGCCGGCAGGATCGGCACCGGCTGCATCCGCACCCGCTGCCACACTGGAAGTGAGCGCACCGCCGCCACCGCCGCAGGCCGAGGCGCCGCGCGTGGCGCAAGCGCGTCCCGCGCCTCCGCTTGCGCACGCCCCCGCGCATGCGCCCGCGGCACAGCCGGCGGCGGCCGCGCCGGTGCCGGCGCCAACGCCGGCCCAGGCCCAGGCGGCATCCGCACCGGTCCGCGCGCCCGCGCCCGAGGACAGCCTGCCGTTCCTGCAGCAACTGCCGGACGCGGTCCAGCGCGACATCCCGCGCGTCGCCTTCGGCGGCTACATGTACTCGGCCAACCCGGCCGACCGCCTGCTGCTGGTCGACAAGAGCCTGCGCCACGAAGGCGAGGAAGTCGCACCGGGCCTGGTGCTGGAAAAACTGCTGCCGCGTGCAGCCGTCATGAACTACAGGGGAATGCGCTATCGTGTCGGGCTTTGATGGGAAGTGGGGCCGGGTACTGGGCGTGATCGGCTGGTCCGGCAGCGGCAAGACCACGCTGCTGGAAACGATGGTGGGCCGGCTGGCCGGGGAGGGCGTGCGCGTCAACGTGGTCAAGCACAGCCACCACGACATCTCGCTGGAGCCACCGCACAAGGACAGCGCGCGCCTGCGCACGGCCGGCGCGGCCGAGGTGATGATTGCCTCGCCCTACCGCATCGCCATCATGCGCGAGCTGCGCGGCGCCCAAGAGCCGTCGCTGATTGAGCTTCTTGCGCGCCTGGCGCCGGCGGATCTCACCCTGGTCGAGGGCTACAAATGGGAGCCGCTGCCCAAGCTGGAAGTGTACCGGCCGGAAGTCGGCAAGCCGCCCGTGTATCCGGACGATCCGCACATCGCCGCGGTGGCGTCCAACATGGCGCGGCCAGGCGGGCTGGCGCCGCACGTCGACTGGCTCGACCTGGACGCGCCGGAAGCGGTGCTGGACTGGATCCGGCGGCGCGCCGGCCTCGCGGCCTGAATCCTCGCTAAAGTTTGCGCCGGCCCTGTCGTTACAAGGGGATGGACGGCCGTGTCGGCCGCCGCAACAGGAGACCACTATGGACGTGATGGGTATCGCCAAGCTCGCCACCAGCATCGCCGAGACCGGCACCCGCCAGGAAGTCGGCATCGCCATGCTCAAGCGTGCGCAGGACATCCAGGCCACCACCGCCACCCAGCTGCTGGAATCGGTGCAAGCCGCGGCGCCGGCGCAGAACCTGCCGCCTCACCTCGGCAACCATATCAATACCACCGCATAAATTTTTTCGAAGCGCGTCAACAGGCCAGCCTGCCGGCGCGTTATCGGAACACGTACCCGGCGCGATGGGCTGGCCGCGACACAATCCGCTCAGCCACCACCATATCGGCCGCGACGCGCAATCCGCGCCCGCGGCCACATAAGTCGTCAAACCGCAGCCACCCCGGCCGGCGTACGCACCCCATCGGCATGGCCGGGCCATCGACGGCCCGGCGCCCTTCCAGTAGAATTTTCCTTTTCAAAGCGATCCCTTTCCGGGGAATGGACAAGACATGAACAAACGTCAAGCCCTGGTCGCCGCCGCACTGGCCAGCGTCTGCGCCGCCAATGCGTCGGCAAATGGCCAGATGGACGGCCAGCCGAAGGCCGACCAGGAAAAGTGCTACGGCGCGGCCAAGGCCGGCCAGAACGATTGCGGCACCGCCACCCACGGCTGCGCCGGCCAGGCGGCGGTCGACAAGGACCCGGCCGAATGGAAATTCGTGGCCAAGGGCACGTGCGAAAAGGTGGGCGGCAAGCTGGCGCCGCCGCAGCCGGGCAAGCAAGGCAAGTAATGGCCGCAAGGGCCGCAAACGCCGTGGCGGGCGTCGGCATCGGCCTGCGCGCGCCGCACTACCGGGATGTCCTCGAGCGCCGGCCCGGCGTCGGCTGGATCGAGGTCCATACCGAGAACTACCTGGCGCGCTCGGGGCGCGAGCGCCAGGTGCTGGCCATGCTGCGGCAAGACTACGTCGTCAGCCTGCACGGCGTCGGCCTCGGCCTGGGCTCGGTCCACGGCTTTTCCGAAGACCACCTGGAACGCGTACGCGCGCTGGTGCGCGAGATCGAGCCGGCGTTGGTCTCCGAGCACCTGAGCTGGAGCGCGCTGCGCGAGCGCCAGCTCAACGACCTGCTGCCGGTCCAGCTGGACCGCGCGATGCTGGACCTGCTGGCCGCGCGTATCGGGCGTGTGCAGGATGCGCTGGGCCGCACCATCCTGGTCGAAAACGTCTCCAGCTACCTGCGCTTTCGCGGCGACGCGATGAGCGAGGCCGAGTTCCTGGCGCAGCTTGCGCGCCGCACCGGCTGCGGCGTGCTGCTGGACGTGAACAACCTGTTCGTCAACCAGCGCAACCACGGCGAGGATGCGCTGGCCGCCATCGCCGCGCTGGCGCCGGGGAGCGTCGGCGAGATCCACCTGGGCGGCCACCTGGTCACCGAGCACGGTCTGGTCGACCATCACGGCGACCGCGTGGCCCCGGAAGTCTGGGCGCTGTACCGCGCGGCGCTGGCGCGTTTCGGCGCGGTGCCGGCGCTGATCGAGTGGGATACCGATTTGCCGGACCTGGACGTGCTGCTGGACGAGGCGGACCTTGCGCGCCGTATCGCTGCCGAAGTATGCGGAGACGCATCCGGTGCCGCGCGCCTGCCATTGCCTCTTGCCGGCGCTACCGGCCCCGAGCCGGACGCACTGCTACCCCATGCACCCGCCCCGGACTTGAACGTCGCGTCAGGTCCCGAGCACGCCGCCCCGGATGCGGACACGCTGCAGCAAGCCCTGGGCGCCGCCCTATTCGACGCCGGGCGCGATGCCGGCCTGGCGCCCTGGCTGCGCGGCGATCCGGCCCGGCTCGGCATCTACCGCGGCAACCTGCACGCGCACTGGCGCCGCGCGCTGCAGGCCAGCCATCCGGTGCTGCGCCGGCTGGTCGGCGCCGACTTCTTCGACGCGCTGGCAGTCCGCTATGGCCGCGCCCAGCCGTCGCAGGATCCGGACCTGAACCGCTTCGGCGCCGGCCTGGCCGGCTTCCTGGCGGATTTCGCGCCGGCCGCCGATCTGCCCTACCTGCCGGACATGGCGCGCCTCGAATGGCAGGTGCACGAGAGTTACTATGCGCCCGATGCGGCCAGTGGACTGGCCCACCCGGCATTGGTGCTGGCCGGCATGGACCCGCAGGCTTTCGAGGCCAGCCGCGCCTTGCCGCACCCGTCGCTGCGCCTGTATGCCTCCGACTGGGCCACCGTGTCGCTGTGGCAGGCGCACCAGCCTGGCGGTCCGGCGTTTCCGGATGCGATGGAGGCAGGCAGCCACGCGCTGGTGTGGCGTGCGCAATTCGACGTGACGGTGGCCGCCATCGGCGTGGCCGAACATGCGGCGTTGTCGACCCTGGCGGCTGGCGGGACCTTCGGTGCCGCGCTGGATGCCGCCTTTGCGCTGGACGAGGCCTTCGACGTGGCGGCGCACCTGGGGCGCTGGCTGGGGCAGGGCGGGGACCCTGGCATCGTGATAGCGATAGCAGGGGATGGAATGAACACGGCGCCCTGAAGGCGCCGTGTCGGTGCTGCTGCCTGGCTGCGCTCCCTCAGTGGTAGTGGAAAGCGCGCAGGATGCGTTCCTCGCCGGTGCGGTCGTGATGCAGTTCGTTGGCCGCGCGGGTCGCTTCCATCATGCGGGCCAATTCGTCGTCTTCGAAGCGCGCCAGTTCCTCGTTGGCCGCCGTCAGCGCGGTCGCCAGCTTGGCGCGCGCGTTCTGGTACACGACACCGGTGTAGTGATCGGTATTCTTGAGCAGTTCTTCCGCATTTTCGATAACGAGACGCAGGTCGCCGATCAGTCGCTGTTGCGTCGGGGAGCTCGATTCAGGGGTATCCATCTTCCTCACCTTTAGCCGAATGTTACGTCTTCAATATAAAGAAGGGGGATTGCGCAAGTTTGTCAGTGCGCAAACCCGAACGTACGGCCGGGAACGCCTAAACATGCGTTTCCGAAAGGCCCGTCAGGCGCTCCCTGATGGTGCGTGGCGCGCTCCCTATTTCACATTGATCCGGACGTCGCCGAGCGTGACCGTCTGGCCGCTCCGGATCTTTGCGGTCTTGCGCAATTCCTTCTTGCCATCGACTGACACCGCGCCGCTGGCGACGACATGCTTGCCGGCACCGCCGCTGTCGACCACGCCGACGAGCTTGAGCAGCTGGTTGAGTTCGATGAACTCTGTTGTCAGTTCAAAATTAGTTGTTTGCATTTTAATCTCGGAAAAAAAATTAGGGCGTACTGTTGAGGTTGGCTAACCCAACTGCATAAATGTTTGTTTTTTTTTGGCATTGCCAAAAAAAACTCCCTGCGCAGGCAGGGACCCAAGTTGCACGCGTATCGTTAGCGCAAGCAGAACTTGGGTCCCTGCCTGCGCAGGGACGACGGGGACAAGCTGTCGATGCCTCAGTCCGCCGGATTCGGCCTGGTCATCTCGATCGGCACGATCCACTTCTCGAATTGCTGCTCGTCGACGAAGCCCGACTGCAGCGCCGCCTGGCGCAGGGTCAGGCCTTCGTGCTGCGCCGTCTTGGCGATCTGCGCGGCGCGATCATACCCGATATGCGGGGCCAGTGCGGTCACCAGCATCAGCGACTGCTCCATCAATTCGCCGATGCGCTTGCGGTTCGGCTCGATGCCGGCGGCGCAGTGCTCATCAAAAGAACGCATGCCGTCGGCCAGCATGCGCGCGCTCTGCAGGAAGTTATGCGCGATCATCGGCTTGAACACGTTCAGCTCGAAGTTGCCCATCGAGCCGCCGACGGTGAGCGCGACGTCGTTGCCGAACACCTGGCAGCACAGCATCGTCATCGCCTCGCACTGCGTGGGATTGACCTTGCCCGGCATGATCGAGCTGCCCGGCTCGTTCTCGGGGATGGTGATCTCGCCCAGGCCCGAGCGCGGGCCGGACGCCATCCAGCGCACGTCGTTGGCGATCTTCATGAGGGCCGCGGCCAGGGTCTTGAAGGCGCCGTGCGCCAGCACCATCGCGTCGTGGCCGGCCAGCGCCATGAACTTGTTGGGCGCGCTCTTGAACTGCAGGCCGGTGCGCGAGGAGATCTCGGCGGCGATGCGGTTGGCGAATTCCGGGTGCGCATTCAGCCCGGTGCCGACCGCGGTGCCGCCGGCCGCCAGCTGCAGCAGGCCGGGCAGGGTGGCCTTGATGGCTTGCTCCGAAAATTCCAGCTGGGCGACGTAGCCGGAAAACTCCTGGCCCAGCGTCAGCGGGGTCGCGTCCTGCAGGTGGGTGCGGCCGATCTTGACGATGTCGGCGAACTCGCGCGCCTTCACTTCCAGCGTGCCGCGCAGCCTGGCCAGCGCCGGCAGCACTTCGCGCGCCACGGCGAAGGCCGCCGCCACGTGCATCGCGGTGGGGAACATGTCGTTCGAGGACTGGCCCATGTTGACGTGGTCGTTCGGGTGCAGCAGGCGCGCTTCGCCGCGCTCGCCGCCCAGCAGTTCGGACGCGCGGTTGGCCAGCACTTCGTTCATGTTCATGTTGCTCTGGGTGCCGGAGCCGGTCTGCCACACGGACAGCGGAAACTCGCCCGGATGGCGGCCTTCCAGCACTTCGTCGGCGGCCTGGATGATGGCATCGGCCTTGTCCTGCGGGAGCTTGCCGAGCGAACGGTTGACCGCGGCCGCGGCGCGCTTGACCTGGGCCAGCGCGGCCACCAGCTCGGGGGCCATCTTCTCGGTCGAAATATGAAAGTGATGCAGCGAGCGCTGGGTCTGCGCGCCCCACAATTGGCCGGCCGGGACTTCGATCGGGCCGAAGCTGTCCTTCTCAATCCTGTTTTCCATGTGGCGTCCTGTCTGTTTGACAAAAATTGGATATTAAAGAGTGTACCGCAACGGCCGTTAACGACGCTGAGGCTACGAATTCTCCATCCCATGCACCGCCGCTTTGAACATTTCCTGACCACCCTCGTCTTCACCAGTGCCGCCCTCGCGCCCGCCCATGCGGCCGAACTGGGCGATGCCAGGGTGTCGTCCCACATCGGCCAGCAGCTGGTCGCCGACATCGAACTGGCCATGGTCGACGACCCGTCGGCCCAGGTCGGCGTGCGCCTGGCCAGCCCGGAGGTCTACAAGGGCGCCGGCGTCGCCATGCCGCCCGTGCTGGCCAGCCTGAACCTGTCGGTGATGCGGCGCGACGGCCGCCAGTTCCTGCACGTGACCTCGCTGCGCCCGGTCGACGCCGAACACCTGCACCTGTACCTGGAACTGACCGACAAGGGCCAGCGCGCGGTGCGCCTGGTGACCTTGTGGCTGACGCCGGATCCGAATCCGGCGCCCGCACCCCAGCCGGCGCCGCCACCACTACCAGTGCCGGTGCGGCCGCCCATTGCCGCACCGATGGTGCCGGCACCGGCGCCTGTGATCGCGACCGCGATGCAGCCGCGGATGGCGCCGGCCAGGACCGTCGCCGTGGCGCCGCAGCCGCAGACCCCACCGCAACCGCAGACCCCACCGCAACCGCAGCCGCAGCCGAAAATGGCCGAGCCGAGGGCGCCTGCGCTTAAAGCCGCCGAGCCCAAGGCCATCGAACCCAAGGCCATTGAGGCCAAGTCGATCGAGCCCAAGCCGATTGAAGCGAAGGCGGCGCAAGCGAAGCCGTCCTTGGTCGTGCCGATCACGCGCATCAAGCCGCGCCTGCCCGCCGCGCACGGCGATGCAGCCCCCGCCGCCTGCACGCAGCCGTCCCGCGATGCCCAGGCCTGCACCGCGCTGGACGCGAAGAACGCGGCGCTGCGCGCGCAACTGGGCAAGCTGGAAGAGAAGGTGAGGAACTTGCAGGCGACGCTGGGCGTCGCCGCAACGCCTGCCAAGGCGGCAGCCGGTGCGCCCGCCAGGCCGGTCACGATCGACGCCCGCACCATGCAGCAGGCGCAAAAGACGCAGGACGCCCACGACGCGCATGCGGCAGCCGCCAGGGAGGCCGCCAAGGCGGCGACGGAACACAAGGAAGCGCCGGCGCCAGGCAAGGCCGAACCCGCAGTTGCGGCGAAGGATGCCCACGCTGGGCCGCCGCCCGAGGCCGCCAAGTCGCAGGCTGCCAAGCCGGAGGAAGCCAAGCCCGAGGAATCCGCCAAGCCAGAAGAAGCCGGCAAGCCGGCGGACACCCCCAAGCCGCCCGAACCCATCAAGCCGCCCGAACCCGTCAAGCCGGCCGGCCCCAAGCCGATCAGCTCGATCAAGCCACTGGTCGCGCACAAGCCGAAGACGCCGCCACCGGACGACAGCCTGCCCTGGGGCGCGATCGGCGCCGGCGCGGCGCTGCTGGCGGCCCTGGGCGCCGGTGCGGCCCTGTTGATGAAGCGCCGCGGCAAGTCGCGCAAAATCGATATCCCGGCCGACCGGGGCATGCTCGACAAGCTGAAGCAGCGCTTCGCCGCCCGCAACAAGGCGCCGGCGCCTGCGGCGGACCGCATCGACAAAGTGGCCGAACCGAGCCTCGACTAGGCACGCACAAACTTGTCTACACAAATCAAAAAGTTGCGTTATACTTAATCAAACGGCTCAGGTCCGGCGCAGCCACCACCGATAGCGTGGCGCGGGTACCGGATGATCGCTGAGGAAGCGCCTGATCCCGGAAGCGGTTTGCGTGCCGACAGTGTGCACACGAACGCCGGATGCAACCGGCAAGAGGCGACACCAGGAGATACCTGGTGCTCGCGCTCCCTATTCACAAAGAAACCCGCGCCGGCGTGAGCCGCGCGGGTTTTTTCATGCCGGGCTCAAGACCGGCGCAAGCCACCCACCAGCGGTGCCGCCAGCACTGCCAGCACCGCGATCGCCGCCGCCACGTAAGCGATCTTGTCCAGGCCAAAGGCCGGGATCACGGCGCCGCCGATGATCGCGCCGACGCCGATGCCGGCATTCGCCGCCGACACATTGGTCGTCCCGGCCAGCGCCTGCGAGTGCGGCGCCGATTGCATCACGCGCACCTGGCAGATCGGGAACAGCGCGGTGTACGCGATGCCCCACAGTCCCAGCACGGCGCAGAAGGCCAGGCCTGCGTGCGCCAGCGGTACGCTGAACGCCATGCCGACGGCGAGCAGGAGCGAGAACAAGGCGGTCGCCCGCAGCGGTGCACGGTCGACCGCGCGGCCGCCCAGCCAGTTGCCGATCAGGCCGATCGCACCAAAACCCATCAGCCACCAGCCGACGTTGGCGGGCGCCACCCCGGCCAGGCGCTCGAGCATGTCGGCGAGATAGGTGTAGGCGGTGAACATGGCCGTGAACACCAGCACCGACAAACCAACGTTGCCCAGGAAATAGGGATCTTTAAAAATGCGCGCCTGCTGGCCGAACTGCACGCGTTCGGTCTTTTCCAGCGCCGGCATCAGCGCCCACAACGCCGCCGCCATCAGCAGCGACAGCAAGGCCAGGATCCAGAAAGCATTGCGCCAGCCGATGCCGTTGGCGGCTACCGTGCCCAGTGGGATGCCGAACAGCAGCGCCGCCGAAATGCCGAGATAGACCTGCGAGACGGCCTGGCCGGCCTTGTCGGGTCCGGCCAGCTGGCCGGCGCTCTCGCTGGCCGTGCCCCAGAACACCGGCAGCGCCAGCGCCGGGATGAAGCGGGCCAGGGCCAGGACCCAGATGTTCGGCGCCAGTGCGGCCAGCGCGTTCGACAGCGCGAACACGACCAGGATCGCCACGAACAGCGTCTTGCGGTCGAGGTGGGACAGCCAGGCCGTGAGGGGCGGCCCGAACAGCATGACGGTGAAGGCGAACAGCGTCACCAGCTGGCCGGCCGCCGAGATCGAGATGTGCAGGTCGCGCGACAGCGCCGGCAGCAGGCCCACGATCAGGTATTCGGTGGTGACGATGACGAAGGCGGCGACCGCCAGGATCAGGATCGAGATGGCGGCGCCGGGCCTGGCGGATGCCGCCGCCAGCGCGGGTGAAGTAGACGATTGAGACATGGGGTTCCAGCAAATGAATGAAGGGCGTCATCGTATTCGAAAGCCGGTTTCCGATTTCGGGAGATTTTTCTATACTTAACGGAATATTT
>Ga0265798_10002570_pt1 | contig 26637 bp, 23 predicted proteins | sample P3T30metagenome_FD_192430 | JGI IMG/M metagenome (GOLD analysis project Ga0265798, IMG submission 192430) | Plant litter microbial communities from East Loma Ridge, Irvine, California - P3 T30 | ecosystem: Environmental > Terrestrial > Plant litter > Unclassified | place: USA: California...
TATCCGTGCAACTTTGATCGTCTCCATTGCATCCCAATTATAGCATGCGGTGACGACGAAGAATGGGAAAAAGATCAGAGGGCTCGCGGTCAACCTGCCGCACGCCGTGGTACATTCGTCAATCTGAAACCCAATCACTTTTCTTCTCCACAAACCGACCGACGCCAAAAGACAACACACAGTCTTGGACAAGAAAATAGCTGTCTTTGCCCCATGTACTGAAACCAACTTTACAACTCGTTGCGTCGGAGGCTTGCAACTCCTTGTCAGTCTTTTGTGTTTTACCTGTGATATGGACGTGTGCTGCCTATAGCAGGATCAAGACTCGCTTCTTCCCTTGGTGTAAAAGCATCAAGATGCACACCGAGTCGTCAGACCCTGGACCCTTGATATGGCCTGTTGTTCTACACCGCCCGTAGTTTACCCTGCTCACCAAGGCCGATACGGCAAGGGAAAGCACAGTGAAAAACACGAATGTTCAAGCCTTGTCAAATCAGACATGGTATCATTACGCTCCCGAGACTACACCGCCAAAGATGCAAAACTTTGTACGCTCAAAGACAATCAGACCCGTCGTCGGTCGCCCAGTGCCAGTCATCAGCCGTCAGGTATAAAAACACACAATCACTTCTTCGCAGCATTGACAAGCTCTTCGCTGAGCTCCCATTGTGCATCCCAATGTACATATTGCGCCATGGCCACATTCAACAGCCATTCCGTCTTTACAATCCGCGGCATCATATCGTGCTTTTGGGCTAGCTCGCGGAACTTGGTCCAGTTGCTGAATTCCTTCTTGTCCGCGTCAGAGATGAGATACAAGACATCTCCTTCATCCTCGACTTGGTTCTGGCTAACCTCCTTGTCAGACGTGCTCAATATGCGCTTGGACGCAGTAACCGTCATGGCCCGACCCTTCCACAGCGAACACTTGCCGCCGTTGACTTCAATGATTTCTTTGTATGTGTCAAAGCCACCAGCCACCTTCTCGGTGCAGAAGATGGTCCAGTCTTTCAGGAGGCGGTGCTTGTTCTGCTTGGCCCGCTCGAGGGCTTCGGATAAGCGGAAATTGTTGGCCTTTTCAAACTCTCTAGCTTGGAGCAGGTGCTTCTCTGCCGGGGGAAGCTTGTTGTTCTTGAGCGCATAGTCGAGGTAGCTCGTCGACACCAGCGTAGGCGCACATGCCATTGCCGCAATGAACTTCTTGGTCCGAACTGGCTGCGGTGCACAAACCAAGTCTACCTTCTTGAAATCGTCTGTGATGAAGAGGCCAAGCTCCCGGAGGCGCGCTTTGTCCTTTGACTCCTTCTCAGGGTTGTTTGCCCATCGTTCGTCCTTGGAAATCAGCATGCGGAACTTGATAGGCGTGAGCTTATCCTTCTTGGCGCGCTTGTTCTTTGCAGGAAGCGCCGTCGCCTCTTCCTCGGTCTCGTCCTCCTCGTCCACTTCGTCAATCGAGCGTTTGCTTGAGACCGAGTCACGACCGCCCTTGGGTTCCTTCAATCCATCGTCGACTTCATCTTCTGCTCGTCGGCGTCCGCCATGAATGACACCTCCTTTGCGCTTCATCTCCTTCTCAAACTGGGCTATATCTGGCGCGGCATCGTGAAGCTTTGACAATGCCCGGTCTTTTGCCCCGCGACTACCCGGTGTGTCGTTCTCTTTGCCGTCGGTATGTCGAGGTGGTAGCGGCGTCTGTGCATTGCCTCCCCCGCCTGATTTCCCACGCTTAGCCTTCTCAACTGCAGGTGGTTCACTCGTCCTCGGCCCCACACTCGAACCTGGAACGTTTGCAGACGCTGCCTTTACGGCCTTTGCGGCCTTGGATTGCGCTTGCTTGGGGTAGAAGATTTTCTCGGTTGCCTCGCGGTCGATTTCAGTCTGCCCCAAAACCTCCCCTAGGTTGGTCCGCGATGGGAAGTATGTGTAGCGGTTGTCCGTAAGCGGCATTTCCTTGCATTTGGCATAAGAGTCTTCGAGCCATAGGTGGCTGACAATGTTCACGCCCCACTCTGCGGCAGCCTCGCACTTCTCGCTATTCTTGTGTGCCGCGATGAGGTGTGTGTTGTCCTGTTTGAATGTCTTGGTAAATTCTGCGCCTGAAGCCTTGATCAAGTTCTCCAAGTATACCCTTGCTTCCCCGGTATAGCTGGAGATGCTGATCTTGTATTTGTCGAATCCAGGGATACCCTGCCGTGGTCGCGGGTAGTGCATCATCCGATGCATCGGGTTCGTCCAGATACCGTGTGTGATTAAATAGTATAGCCATCCCAGATTACCAACATCCTTCTGCGCTTGTGAAGCCTTGATGTAGTCGGAACCTTCTCGGTAGTTGCAAATGTACATGTCGGCCTCGTCAATATTGGACGAGACACTGCCACCTCCAGCCTCGATCATGCCCGCAATGATCGCCCTGAGCTTGTTGCTGATATTCAAATCTTCGCCGAGCTTGACACTCTTTCCCTCAAAAGCCTTTATTGCCCGAGGAGCGTCCAGGTGAGGGGGCGGTGGTACGGGGTCGGTGTGGGGGTCAGGAGTTGTTGCATCTCGAATTTGTTGGCTCGTTCGTGTAGGTGGGATCGCACCTGTTTCGGCGCCGGCAAGGATCTCAGGGTTGGGTAGCGTATAGGGACGTTCCGATATCCTACGGCCAACCTTGAGGCAGTCATCAAACCTAATAAGATTAGTTTCGCCACGGCTCACCCACGGTGGAACTTACCAATGTGGCAATACAATCGCAAGCTGGAGACGTTTGCTAATGGCGAGCTGACACCGTGTCTCACTCACATCCAGCGCGATAAGATGTGTTACCCATTTGGACAGGCTTGGTGCAACCTGCCCACCCAATGCCAGCACGCCGCCTTCAATCGCTTCTTTGTCTCCACTTGGGATATCTCCACAACATATAACCACATCGTTCATGAAGAGCGCAGGATCGGGGCTGTATGTTCGTGGGTTCTTTGTCTTCCCGGATTGTATAGACGCGTCAATCCATGTTGGCTTGACGACATGTATCATGAGATCAAGGGCGCGGTAGTAGTCAGGAAAGTCGGCCGTCTCAGAGACGATGTAATTGATGTCTTTGAGGTTTTCTATTCGGCCTTTGGGGGCATCAAACGGTATAATGGTGCCGCGCGCATTGGATATGGCATGTTCAACCTATGCAACGCGTCAGTAACATGTCTATCGTATTTGGACGCGTCGCGCACCTCGCGCAAACGATCTTCAGAGAGACCATTTGGATATATTGTAAAGCTCAACTCTTCAAAGAGCCCCTGGGAACCATCTAGCATGGTAGTATCCTCCATGGCTGCAGTGGAGCGTGCTATGTTGTGGTGTTGAGGGGGTGTCGACAATATTCCTAACAGCAAGGCGATGCCCTGCGTCAGTGGACAAGCGCAGTGGAGGCACGAACGCGACAATGTTCACGTGATAGCCCGCCAAAACACTTTGACTCTAATTCCGTCATGTCGCCCAAGCACGTGCAGACGCTAACCCTCTTCGCCATGATGGAGTGCAATACTGCCTTCACTCTAGTTGGGTAGGTTGGCCATCGAGCGACCGCTCTCTTCCGTGAATTGTGGCTGCGAGGGGAGAAGAGAAGCCGTCGGTGGACCTCGGCTTCTTCCCCAGATTGTGCCGGCAACTCGTCACGACACCTTGCGCATCAACACCATCCATATCTCACTGTTGACACCTGCTTCTGTTTCTTGCTCCCACTTGTGACATTCTTACGCTACAGTCCAGTTACAACCTCATTCGTGTTACACGTTAGCATTGTGCTTATTACCCTTCATAAGTCGAGCCAGGCGACAATCCCATCCTGATAGATCCATCATCATCATCATCAACAACCATGTCATCACAGTTCTTCCGGATAGATGAACACAAGATAGAAGGTTCGCATATCCGTAGTTTCCCACGGGCGACTGCGACGCAGCAAGAAGAGGTACTACATCTAGCTGTGAAGCAATACACACCCCTTAGCAACACGAGCCCCAAACCTGGAGACATTACCATCATTGCAGCACACGCAAACGCCTTCCCAAAAGAGTTGTACGAGCCATTATGGGACGAGTTATTGCAGACATGCAAGCAATATGGATTCGGCATTCGTGGCATATGGATAGCAGATGTTGCGCACCAGGGTTGGAGCGGCGTTCTTAACGAAGACAAGCTAGGCAATGACCGTATGCGTATTCCTTCAAACTATCCTCTAAAAAATTACTAATCTTAACAGCGGCATGGCTGGATCACAGCAGAGATCTTCTCAACTTGGTCAACATCTTCCGCGCCCAAATGCCGCGCCCAATTGTTGGCATAGGTCACAGCATGGGTGGCTGCCAACTCGCCAACCTTGCACTTCTCCACCCCCGCCTTTTCGAGACCCTCATTCTTGTGGATCCTGTCATTCAAGGCAGAGTCTCGCTCGAGGGCAATGTTGGACCAGCTGCTGCATCATCAAAGCGTCGCGACTGCTGGCCTTCGCGGGAAGAAGCGAAGAAGAGCTTCCTGAAGAGCAAGTTCTACCAGGCCTGGGATACGCGAGTGCTAGATCGCTGGGTGCAACACGGATTAAGAGATGTGCCCACCAAATTGTTTCCCGATGCGAAGAAGCCCGAGGTCACATTGACTACTACCAAGCATCAGGAGGTCTTGACTTTCCTGCGATCAAACTTTGCCGCAAAGCCAGGCGACAAGGAAATGTCGTCCGCAGAAGCCACCTTGAGCAATCCAAAGGTGAACAGAAGAACCCACGCAGATCTGACACCTGACGTTGAACCGCAGTCGCCCTTCTATCGGGGCGAAGCCACTCTCGTCTTCAGCCAGCTGCCTGCTATCCGGCCTTCGGTGTTCTACGTCTTCGGTGAACTCTCTTTCCTCACCAATGATGCCGTCATTGAAGAGAAGCTGACGCTAACCGGATCTGGTGTCAATGGTAGCGGCGGACGCGCAGAGGGTCGAGTGGATTGTGTAACTGTGCAGGGCGCAGGCCATTTGATACCCATGGAGAAGGTGGCGGAGACTGCGCAGCATGCTAGCAAGTGGATTAGCAAGGAGATGGAGCGATACCGGGATTGGGAGCGCAAAACTGAGGAAGAATGGGATGGAAAGCAGGGAGTAGCGAGGGCCGTGATGCCGGACCGTTTTGTTGAGGAGTTGAATGCGTTCCTCAAGCCTAGGGAGAAGAAGCCATCGAAGTTGTAAATGTTTGTATTAGCGGGGAAGATGTACAAGTCGTGGCTAGATGACACGACATGCGTCGCATCTGATTGTTTGCACTGCTAGAGACCTTGTAGGTCATAATTATACAGTGTTACGAAGTAGATGTTGTATATCCCCAAAGCCTCGCCTAAGAGAGTCGTATCCGGCTGAGACATGACACCCTATTTAACTCATCGGGTCCGCTTTCAGGTACTGTGATGCTCTCTAACACACTAAAAGGGCTCGATTCTTCTGTGAATATCGTGGATGAGTGCATAGAGAGGTACAGCCCAAGTATTCGACAAGAAGCCTGGAAAGCATTGCGGCGCGGCGCTTCGTCAAGGCGGTTGCATAATGAGCTGCCGGCACGTGATCCAACCCTGGCTTGCAGTATGCATGTCTTGACCGGGATTGAAAGCTTAATCGAGCCTCAGTGAACGTCGTTGGTAACAACGGCGGCTGACAATGATGTGGTAGCATCGCTATTACAAGCAGTTGAAATATCAGTCGAGTTTCAACCAAGCCATGGGAGGCTTGTATAATTCAGTTTGACACCCAAGGTGTGCCTAAAAAGGTGACATCTTGCTCGTATCCTTGATGGAGGCTCGTGGGAGAGCTGGCAGTAAACTACAAAAGCCGCACTTCAAGAATAAGGACATTGCATTGAGGGTGCTCGAGGAACACCATCCTGGTCTTAAACTCGATTTATCATATCTTCTTGATCCTCCCTAGATCACTAGAGGCACTCGCAGCATTATGAAGTCACTGAATCCTACAAGGCTGCAGCCTTCCCGTAAGCGCCGCCTTCATAATCCTCATCGGCCAGTCCCATTGCCCCACCTAGCGCGCACCCACCACACCAAAGCCGTAGTGAGGGCAATCGGCAGAACCCCGGCAGAACCCCGGCAGTCCAAGGCCTTCGCCGGTGTTCTACCGCTAGGCAGCAGTCACGTGAACGCTAGTTTAGCGGCAGCACAGGCCCCTCCCCTCACGTATATAAAGCCTGCTGCCCTCGTCCTCTCTTCTGTTCCCCAGCTCTCTTTGCCTTTTGGCTTAGATCAAGTGTAGTATCTGTTCTTTTTAGTTTAATCGCTAAAACACTCCTACGGGAGTATTTCGATTACTCTTATTTTTGAAACCCGCTGATGGGTCACTGGGCTTGCTCATACTCGTCAGCACAGTGTCGTCTCTATTGCACTACCTGAGACTGACGCGACCTTTTTTCATTGTGCCTTCTGGCTTGCCAGTGGCTCGAGGAAGAATTTGCAAATCCGGTGTATTTTACAGTGAACAGTGGCATTGCAGAAGATGACTCTGCGAAGCTCTGGAAACATGTTGGGCAAAGCCGCGTCACCACGAATTGTTGAGAGTGGAGTGTGCCTTTCCTCTATACCTGCCATTGGGTGGTTCGTCAATCACCTGCAGGCGCAATGACCGCTGTGCGCCAACTTTGATGAAGATCATCGAGCTAAGCGTCATGTGTGAAATGAATGCGGTTCAATCTTTTTAGTTGGCGGCGTTTATCTAGTTTAATTAGTGAGGAAGCATGCACAAACTGCGTCAGATTTACTGGCATCGATGTAGTTGTAAGGATTTGATGCATGGAAATTTCGCCAAACCAACGGAATAGAGAAGATGCAAGTCGGGAGATTATCAGCACACGTAGCTTCCAACAATGAGAAGGAAAATCTCAATATTTTGGTATGCTGTTGCAACGACTAGTCAATCCCCGGAAGCCTTTGTAAAGCATCTTCGTACTCAGGCACTCAGAAACACTCACATGAGCAAATTCCGTCACAACCTGTCTTGTCTCATGACTGCTCGAGTACCTGGAGTTAATTCAGCTTACCGGTACGTGAGCTTTGATGCTGACACCCCAGCCTCAAAGCTTGAAGGTTGCATCAAGAGAGAGCTGGGGGCGATTGTTTGCAGTTTGTTCGTCACCACAACTTCATTTCTGGCCCCCTGTGGTTGAAGGAACAACGTATTTCATTCGAGATTATTGTTCAGAGACCGGGCGCCATCATGTGCGTGCACGCTCCCTGGGCGCACATAACCATGTTGTCCGAAACACTGGCAAAAACTTCGCCCTACGTTCAGACTCAAGCTAGGCAACAGTATCCCATCGTGTCGAGGGCGCTAAGAGGCAATCTCCTGACACTCGGTTTCCCGGGAGTCTAAATGGTGTTGGAAATCGATTTCGGCCGGTCTGGTGCTTGGACTATTTCGGCTTGACAAGGCGGAATCGACGGCCCTGGATCTTCCCTTCGTACTCATGGGCTTTCTTCACTTGCTGGGCCCAAAGTATGTCCCTGAATTGGGCATCTGCCGCGTGGGGCATCATCTCGACATACACGACGACGTTACCATCATCGGTTTCGCGTGGCCAGGCGTGTCAGAAGTACAAGAGTGTCTCTGACCAAGGCTCTGCGGCCATTACTCGCTAGCCATCCTCAGGCTCACTATCATACGAGAGTTGAAATTTCTCGTCACATTCACGGCTCTTCACCTCAATACGGCTCAGGCTAGGCACGCCGAATTCCACATCCGCAGAGGAATGGTCAAAAAGTATAATAATCTTCTCTTCGTTTTTAGGTCCCCAATCAATTTTGACTTTGTCGAAGTCGACTAACAGATTCCAATGTAGTCGGTACAGGAGGTCCATACGTATCTTGTCGTCTACGCATCCTGAAAGCACATCGTCTTGTTGGAGTGTACTCTCAATCTGATCGTACTCTCCTTCTACAAGCTGAAACTCGGTCTGCGCGTCTTGCTCAGCGCCAATTCTTGCCTGAATTTGTCTAAAAAGTGCGATAACGTGGAGAGCTCCCGCATATGGCTTCTTATCGGTCAGCGGAGGCGTCCAAGGCCGATGTGTGAATCTTGGAGGTGGCGTAATGTCTTGGTGCTTCATTACATCTGCTTGCGATAGGGACATAGCCGTAGGTTGTACATGATGAAGCTGGTTGGAAGCTGTCGCTCTTGCGCAAACTAACGAATCGCTTGGCTGCCTGGAGCCGATGACATGACTGTGGCTGACGCGACAAGCCATCCTGCATCGGCCTACGACACAATTATTGAGGCTGCAAAGCCACTAGTACATCGCTCTATTCCCAAAGTTCCTCCGCCTGTTTATTGGCCGACTGACTACACTACCGGAGACTGACGCGACCTTTTTTTCATTGAGCTTTCTGGCTTGCTAGTTGCTCAAGGAAAAGCTTTCTAATTGAATAAATGATTCAAGTTGTAAATATGTGCGAGACTGGTTTGGTCAGTTGGAGCTCATGAACATCTGCCTTGGAACATGATTATGCGCTCTTCAAATATCAAGACAGCGCAGATGTAGGCAACAGTAACGAGCGTTGAATGCATACTCGAGCTTTCCTTGTGCAGAACGCCAGTATATTCGTGTAGGGAAATGGGTGAAGTGCTTGTACTCAGGGCCTGGGGTCGTGATACGCGTTGAATTACAACCGCGGGGCAACAACATGTAAAGCTGGAATACAAAGAGCTCAGCTCATAACATAGCCTTTATCAACGTCAACGCGATGTGGAGGTGTTATATGTGTAGTAAAAGTACAACAAATGCCTCCAGGCTACGATGTCTTTACCAGATAAGTCTACCATTTCACTCATTTGCGCTACCAAGCATCTGTACGATGACTCTATACTCTGCACTCTAGTAGATTATACCGACGCTGTCAACTGTGGTTTCGAGCGCGAAGCTACATTTACTCACCTACGTCATTAGTTGCACGCGGAGCAAGCTACCGCGAACACCCAACCGTTCCAACATCGTGCTCCAACACCCAGTGAACAAACCCTGGCCCCGGTATCTCTCCACGCGATCACGAACGGTAGACTATAAAAGCGACATGGAGCACTACGCTCCCCATCCGTCCTCCCAGTTTGAGGGCTGGTACTCCAAGTTCGACCTCGCATCTGGTGCCCACATTGCTCTAATCATCTGCTCCGTCCCAAACGCAACATCACGTCCGCACATGGTCTCTTTTACCTACTACCCTGCCTCTGGCGACTCGATATTCCAGCGGGAGCACTTTGTCGACAACATTGAGCACGTAACGACAGATGCCAAGGGCAAGGCGTTCGATGTCCAAGTGCCAGGCATGGGCTACATGAGGACCACAAGCAACGGACTTACGAGCTACAAACTAGAAGCCGAGGACGGAAGCTGGAAACTAGAAGCACAGTGCGAGGACACGACAACATGGAGACAAGACAAGAGTACACCTGAAGGCTGGATCATCAACCTTCCATTACCGCTACATTGGCATGTACACTCGCTCTGCTCGCCCGCCAGCTTCACCCTCGACATACCCGCTCTCGGCGACGCCTTTCCTGCAGTAGATGGGCAGAATCGCGCGACTATCCACCAAGAGAAGAACTGGGCAAATAGCTTTCCCGACGCGCACATGTGGGTCCAGGCATGGGACAATGACGGGAAGCGTGGTATAAGTCTTGCAGGCGGCAAGATCATGTACAACACGGCGTACCTGCTCGGCTACCGCTCCCCCACTCTAGACCTTGACTTTATCCCTCCCTTCTCTGTCTCCTATCTCAATCTCGCCAGCCCGTTTATGAGCGTTGCGAATGACTGGGAGTCTCGCACTTTTTCTATCTCCGTATCGAACTACAGCTACAAGTTGGAGCTCAAGGCACACGCGCCAAAGGAACACGGGTGGTTTGGCCTCGCCGCTCCGTTTCCAGACGGCCATCGGGCGAATTTCGCGATTGAAAGTTTTATTGCTACCATTCAAGTGACGATATCCAAGAAAGATGGATGGTGGCCTTGGAGTGCGTGGAAAGAGGTCAAGACGGAGCGGTGGGATGGCGCGAGCCTGGAGTTTGCTGGGGGTTACTATCCAGAGAGGGGGGAGAATAAGAAGGAATAGAAGGAGCCTGGGGGAAACGGACTGGATGGTAGTACTAGACTGGCACCCAAATCGTAGATGATCCAACTTGTTCAAATGCTCATAATCTGTAGATACATATGCCCTTCGAAGACTACTTGTGCACTCGTAAAACACACATCGTATCCGTCTACTACAGTCGATGTGGCCACGGTATCACACAACAATTACACTTGTGATGCGAACAACGCGACCTTGTAACAGTCACATTCGCTCGATACACTTAGCCGATCATGCAAGTTTGGAAAATGGTGAGCACAAATGTTTGTAGACGCTCTAGTCGCTCATAGCTCATCTTTCTCCTCAGACGTCGTCACCTTTGACCGTGCTTGCTCGATGAGACCTTTCCCCACCATGCTTGTAAGAACTTCGTAGGCAACTTGTGCCGCAGCGAGCCCTGTCGTTTCCGCAGCACCATCGTAAGCTGGGCTGACCTCGACGATATCGGCACCAATGACATTCATCCCTTCGATACCTCGTAGAATTCTAATAAGCTCACGAGTGGTCCAGCCACCAGGCTCGGGTGTGCCTGTACCCGGGGCCAAACCAGGGTCGATAACGTCGATATCGATGCTGAGGTAGACTGGCATCTCGGTGCCCACGCGGTTCATGATTGAAGTAATGACGCCTTTGACTCCGATATCGTCTATGTCGTCGGTTGCTATGCGTATCCAGCCCTGCTGCGAGTCGTCCGTGTAGTCTTCTGGCCCATCGCCTGACAGCCTCGTCCTCAGTCCTGCATGTACACTTGACCCGTTTGCGATCAGACCTTCTGTTGAGGCGACCCAGAACATGCTGCCGTGATTGAAAAACGACTGTGTGGTTGTATCCTCGGTGTCAATCCAGGCTGACGGGTACTTTGCTAAATTTTCAAGATTAGCACATGTACAATATGGTGCATTTGCACCTAAAGTAGCCAACATACCTGGATGCCAGGTGTCAAGGTGGGCATCAAAATGCACAACTGCAATCGGTTGCCCGTACACCTCCTTCAACGCCCTCAAAGCAGGTAGTGCGATGCTGTGGTCTCCGCCTAATGTAAGCAACTTGGGCTTCTTCAAGTACTGCACGCCGCTTTCCGTGCTCTTCTCTGTTGCAGGCCTCTTCCCCAGTTCCATAAATGCCTCACTCATCTGCTTTAGAGCCAAGGTATTATCAAATGGCGTGATTGGAATGTCCCCACAATCTACAATCTTCGCCCATGATGTATACGGATTGAGGTTTGCTCGAGGATTGAAGCCGCGGAAGGACGTCTGGCGCGCGGAGCCGGCACGAATGGCACGAGGGCCGAAACGAGCACCAGGACGGTATGAGACAGCGGTATCGAAGGGGGCGCCGAGGATGGCGATGTCGTACGTCGTTTCGGGATGGGTCAAGCAGCGCGTATGCGGTAGATGGGCGAAAGTGGAGATACCACTGAAAGACCAGTCAGTACCCCATTTTCTTTCCAGCTCATCTAGTCGCTCTCGAGAGAAAGCATCTTCCGCATGGTGGGTTGCGTGTGAGGAGACACTGGCAGCGCCAGCGATGATCGCTACCCAATTCCACCGCATGATGCACGTAATACAAGATGCGAGATCTTGACCAGAGGAGGCATTGGGTCCAAGTACTTATAGACTGGCGCGCATGGTGAAGAATTATGTAAAAGGCGTCTTATCGGGTCTGTCGATGTCATGTGTAAAGGCTCCGCGACCGGCACCTGGGCACTGCGGGGCAGCCCAGAAAGGCAGGTCCACCCTGGTGTCCACGGATACAATTGGACTATGCTCATCGGCACCCGTCGAGCATCTGGGAGCCTACAGTTGGTGTATTGGCGAACTGATCTTGGTATGAGGAAATGGATGACGTGATAGAGTCTTGTCTCGTGAGAACGCGACTGCGCGTTTCGCGCTAAGTAAGATCCGGGTGCCCTCCATTTCAGCTCACAACCAAACCCCCCCATCACATTTCAACTCGTTGTACAACCATGCCTGAGGTTAGGACGTGTCCGAGTCGCGCGCATTACAGCTACTAACATGCAATAGATCGCTGAAGTTTCGCGTACGGTCCATTTTCTTCACAAACATGTTGTTGGAAAAACGATAGCCATCGTCAAGGCTCAAGAGGATGATGTACGCTCATCCATCCTCCAAATTCCCTCCCACTTGCTCATGTGCCTTAGATAATATATGGAAAGGTCGGCACATCGGCCTCGGCTTTCAAGAAAGCCATGACTGGCAAAAAGGTAGTGGACGCGCGACAGCAAGGCAAATACTTTTGGCTCGTGATTGATTCAGGGCCGCCACACCCTTTATTCCATCTTGGAATGACCGGAAGATTAGAATGGAGCAACGACAAAACTACACATTATCGCCCAGTTAAGCCGGACGAGACTGAGTGGCCACCCAAGTTCTGGAAGTTTGTTTTGCAGATGAAAGAAGATCCGAAGAACGAGGTGGCATTCGTGGACCCAAGACGATTGGCCCGAATTAGGCTGGTGGATGCTGCCGCGGAAGACATGAGGAAGACAACACCGTTGAAAGAGAATGGTCCCTGCGTCATCAGTGACAAAGACGTCTTGACCGTAGATTGGCTGGGCAAGAAATTAAGGAGTAAGAAGGTGCCTATAAAGGCCCTGCTGCTCGATCAAGGTATGCAGCCTTTCTCAACTTTTGTGAAATTGTACGCATTCTGACATTGCATAGCCAATATATCGGGTATAGGAAACTGGGTTGGGTACGTTCAACCAACACCGTAAGCTTGAATCGTACTAATACGAACAGTGATGAGGTTCTGTACCAGGCCAAACTGCATCCCGAGCAATACAGCAACACTTTCAGTGACGAACAGATCAAAAAACTCCACGAGGCGATTATGTACGTCTGCGACACTGCGGTAGAAGCCAATGCAGATTCAGATCTCTTCCCTGAGCACTGGCTTATGAAGCATCGTTGGGGTAAAGGGAAGAAAGAGGCAAGTAAGCTACCAAACGGCGAAAAGATTATGTTTCTCAAGGTTGGTGGACGGACATCGGCTATTGTTCCGAGTGTCCAGAAGAAGACAGCTGCCGTAGCTGGCGATGTCTCCGATAGCGCTGCAGACGAGGACGCTGAACAGGAGGCAAAACCCAAGAAGACCAACAAGAGGACAGCAAAGGCAGCAAAGGAAGAGGACGATGAAGTCGAGGAGAAGGTACAGCCCAACCCCAAGCGAGGCCGTAAGAACACCAAGGGAGAGATCAAGGTGGAGACTGAAGACGCCGCTGTAGACGAGTTACCAGCACGGCCGAAGCGCAACAGCAAAAAAGTCAAGGAAGAGATTGAGCATGAGGCTAGCGATGAAATTGAGGAGACCAAGCCAGTAAAGAAGCAAAGCGCGACAAAGGCTAGCAAGGCAACAATCAAAAAAGAGAGCAAAAGCGAGGATACTACAGAAAAGCGGCGGTCGGGACGTCTGTTGAAGTGAGGTATCGATGGACGAATGTGTGTAAAAGAGGGCTTCTAGTATAGCTGTAATTTCCCAGGTAACAGAGTTAACCAGGGCCATTCGTCACATCTGTATGAAGGTGACTATAGCAGACCCGTATAAGCGGGGTGTTCAGATGCGCACGTGCATTTCGTGGTAGATGTGCGGACGCTAGCGGTCATAGCACTCTGCCATCGAATTTCGGAGCTCCCCACACTGTAACGTAGTGCGGAAACCAGTCGGCCAGCTACCAGAACCACCGCGACTTGTTGAATTCGTCGTGGCGCAATGATACACTGTTTCGAATAGAACAGCCGTTTGTCCCATTCCACCTCCTTGGCCTTGTTGTGCAGTCGCTCGACCTCTCTCGTTCCGAATTCAGTTCCTGGTGGACGGAACCCCGTTGACGCCTTGCACTTTCCTTGCACACGACGGCCGCTATGCCGCAGCCACTGCCTAGCAAAGAGCAGACGCTCTTCCGCTCGCTTGTCAAATTCTACGAGGGCAAGCTGTACAAGAAGGGTAGGCTTCAATTGCAGGATCATGTACGGCAGCGCTGACCCCGCCAGGCCTCAAAGCTGCCGAGCAGATCTTGAAGAAGCATCCCAACCATGGCGACACGCAAGCCATGAAGGCCCTGATCCTCAACACCCAGGGCCAGGGTGACGAGGCCTTCGCTCTCTGCAAAGAAGCCCTCCGTAATGACATGAAGTCACACATCTGCTGGCACGTCTATGGCCTGTTGTGGCGGTCGGTCAAGAACTACCCCGAGGCCATCAAGTCATACAAGATGGCTCTGCGCATCGAACCGAACTCGTTGAACATCCTCCGCGACCTCGCCCTCCTCCAATGCCAGGTCCGCGACTACGAAGGATACATTGAGAGTCGGCGGAAGATGATGCAGGAGAGGCCTCAGTTGCGCCAGAACTGGACCGCATTGGCCGTAGCTTACCACCTATCGGGAAATCATGCCGAGGCAGAGAATATTCTCAAGACGTACGAAGACACTCTGAAGCGACCCCCACCTAAGTCCGATCTCGAGCACTCAGAGGCGACCCTCTACAAGAATCAGATAATATACGAGTCTGGCGACGTTGAGCGGGCTCTGAAGCACCTGGAAGAAGTTGTTAGAGACAGTTTGGATCGCGGTGCTGCGCTGGAGCTCAAGGCGAAATACCTGCTCGAACTCGGGCGCAAAGAGGAGGCTGAGAAAGCTTATCGAGTGTTGCTGAGCAGGAACAGCGAGTATCGCGCATACTTTGACGGCTTGGAGAAGGCGCTTGGTCTTGACCGATCGAACCCCGCTGACATCGAGAAACTGAACGATCTATACAAGTCCTTCGCCGAGAAGAATGAGCGCAATGATGCGGCGAGGCGTATACCTTTGGACTTCCTCAAGGGCGAGGCCTTTAAGACACAAGTGGACCAGTACCTCCGGCGCATGTTGAATAAGGGCGTACCATCAACATTCCCAAACATCAAGTCGCTCTACCGAGACGAGGAGAAGAAGGCAGTTATTGAGGAACTCGTCCTTGGCTACGCCTCTAACAAGCAGACCAATGGTTCTGCTAGTGGGGAAAGCAATGGCGACATCTCTGCTCGTTTTGAGCCATCTGTGTTGTATTTCTTGGCTCAGCATTACAACTACGTCGAAAGTCGTGATCTGAACAAGGCCATGGAGTACATTGACAAGCTACTTGAGATGGATCCAAAGTCAGTTGACTATAACCAGACGAAGGCGCGGATTCACAAGCACGCAGGCGACGTTCAAAAGGCCTCGGAAACAATCAACCACGCACGCGAGCTCGACGAGAGGGATCGATATATCAACACCAAGTGTGCCAAATACCAGCTACGGAACAACGAAAACGAAAACGCGCTCAACACTATGAGCAAGTTCACTCGCAACGAGACTGTGGGTGGACCTCTTGGTGATCTCCACGACATGCAGTGCATGTGGTATCTGCTTGAAGATGGCGAGGCATACCTACGACAACAAAAGTACGGCCTCGCATTGAAGCGCTTCACAGCTATTGCCGACATCTTTGAAGTCTGGCATGAGGATCAGTTTGATTTTCACAGTTTCTCGTTACGAAAAGGACAGATTCGTGCTTACATTGACATGATCCGATGGGAAGATCATCTCCGCGACCACCCCTTCTATACTAGGGCAGCCACCCAGGCAGTGAAACTGTACATTCAGTTGGCAGACAACCCCAAGCTAAAGAGTTCCGACGAACTTGAACTGGAGAAGCTGGATCCTACGGAGCGCAAGAAGGCTGAGAAGAAGGCTAAGAAAGAGAGGGAAAAGATTGAGAAAGCTGAAGCCGAAAAGAAAGCGGCTGCCGCTGCAAAGGCAACTGCCAAGGGTGAGGATACTGAGACCAAGAAGGAAGATACAGACCCGAATGGGGAGAAGTTGCTTCAGACAAAGCAACCTCTTGAGGACGCGCTACGGTTCTTGCAGCCCATGCTCGATCTTTCACCACTAAATATGGAGGCTCAAAACGTGGGCTTCGAGGTCTACATTAGGAAAAGTAAGTATAAGCTAGGCCCGCCCCAGACTATAGCTATGCTGACAGTTATCTAGACAAGTATCTCCTGGCACTGAAATGTCTGCAGGCAGCACGGGAAATCGATCCTGAGAATCCGAAGCTGCATGAGCAGAGCGTCCGCTTCCGTCAAGCTCGTAGGTCAAGCCCAACGCATTTTCATCTTCACACTACTAACAATACTCAGTTGCCAAGCCCGCTGAACCTCTTTCATCCCAGGCAGAGGAGGTAATCAAGGAATCCTTTACTACCCCGGCCGCGGACGCCGACCTCAAAACATACAACGACGACTTCTTAAAGAAGCACTCGCATAGCGCATCACACCTTCAATCTGGATATAATGTCCGCTACATACTCGACAACGCCTCAAAATCCCAGAATGAGCAGGACCTACAGAAGACACTAGAGCTGCCGAGCATTACGATGGAAGAAGCCAAAGCTGGTATGGCGTTGCTTGATGAGTGGAAGAGCGAACAGAAGATGAAGGATGACTATAGGGCGAAGGCCGCTAGTCGGTGGAGCGAGGCTACAGTTTTCAAGGCTTAAACACGACGGCAGGTTTGGGTTGATCTACCGGGGCCGACTTGACAGTGTGACATGATAATGTGGCCATGACTAACACATGTATGCGGCTATAGCTACAGTAAAACACGCGCAGCCTGTGCATTTGCAAGGCGTTCGATTGTCAGGACAAAAGCATTACATAGAAGTTTGTTGGAACAGCGAATGTACAATTGTTCAGGTCACCTGCTCAAATTATAAGGCTCACCCCACAGGCGTCTCGAACAGATGGAGGTTTCGTCACGTTTCCTTGCACCAATCATAGGCCTCGCAGTACGAAACTTTCCGTTTTGGGTTAGCTCCACAGCCCGTCAACTCACCAGCGCAGCCACCGCTTTGCAAAACATGCCATCTTGAATCCGGCAATCCTGCATTGTATGCTTCAACAGCGTACCTTGACGTACCGCGCACCTTCATCGTGTCATTTGTGACCTCAACGTCCAGAAGTCTCAAATTACGGTTCGGCCACGTGTCGTCGGATTGCTACGGCCATCTCCCAACGTCACTGTATACGCCCGTATTGCCGCCGCATGCACCGGATTGCTACCGGCTGCACCGGCAAGCGCAGATGGCGACCAGAAGATCACACAACAAGACTAGATTAGGATGCCATCAATGCAAGCGGAGACGGATCAAGGTGAGTCTGTTTTCGGTTTGTATATTCCTTGCGTGCCTGGATAGCAGAGTCGGCAACTGCTATGTCACTTTTAAATCTGTACGAGTACTGCGCCACAGACATCATTTGTTACCACATTCGGCGACATAGTGATGCCCGAGCAGTCTATCTTGCATGCTGATCAGAGCGTGGGGATTTCAAAATACACAAGCGATTTGACAGAATGCATTAATATTGTATTTACGTTTTGCATGGCAAGGACAGCTTGGGAGAGGAAGCGTTGCGTTATTTCAGCCTCATAGTCGCCATTTGACAGCTAACATGACTGCCAGTGCGACTGCAAACATCCGTCATGCACGAGTTGTGAGAAAAAAGGCGATACGTGCAGCTTTCTTGCGCTCGCACCTTCCTCACGTCTCTTGACAAATGCAAGATCGCCCACACCTACACAAACAAACGTATCACCATCACCGTCACCAAAATCACCGGAGTCTCAGTCTATGCAAACATACTCTCCAACTAATCTCATAACTCTCAGCAACGAGATAGCACTGGCGACGCAAACACCACGTCAAACGGAAATCTTCTTCGACAACTTATCTCTAGACTTCTCTACAGTTCAGACACCTTCGCCTTTGCAGCTAGCATACTATCAAAATCCCACTATACCACCATATCTCCGTCTGGATGATGCCTGGAAGGACATACGAGAGGTACTTCCGTCATCACTCCAAGAACTATTGAGTCACTATGAATTCACGACATCTCTCACGCTCGCAAACGACGACCCAGCTAAAGCAGCATGGCAAACTTACATACCTGAGATGGCACAAAACCATGACTTTTTGACAAACTGCGTGTTATCAGTTGCCTCGTTACATCTTGGTCGGCTTCATGAACGCAGTGAGGACAAAAAGAGGATGAACACTTTAGCAGCAGCAAGGATGAACAAGGCCTTGGTGAGGTATAGGACGGAGCTAGAGAACATTACCCCACAGAATGCCGCAGCATTGTTTGCTAGTTCGACGTTCACGGCAGTGTATCTTTTCCGCACGTCCGCCATTGACATTGAGAATTTACGCGCATCAATACCCCCGGATACTATCGTGCCACCACCAGATATAGTGGACAAAATGCTATCATGTGCGCTACGAACAATATGGGGCCTCCGGGGTCCCCTCACGGTCCTGCTTTCGGGTTGGAACTGGGTTGTAGGAAGCAAGATGCAACCAGTTACTGCACGAGAATGGTGGCCGAAACAAGACGTGCCCGCGACGGAACGGGCAGTGTCTGAAGACGAGCGCCTAAGAGACATCGAGAAGCTATGGATGGAAAGTGGAACACCCTTAGAACCGCACTGCGTTTACCTCTCACAGGCACTCATCTATCTCCGCCAGAGCTTCAATCTGATCAGCCACCTGACTCTCCCTGAACGCTATCCGCCCATGACAGCAGTACCTTACTCGATCGACGATATTACAGTCTCCACACTCAACGACCGCGGTGCAATCTTTGTCTGGGCCGCCCGCATACCACGAGAATTCATTGCTCTCGTAGAATCCAAGAATTCACACGCCCTAGTCATTCTTGCACACTACGCAGTCTTACCTGGGCGGGCTAGGAACGTGTGGTGGTTAGAGGGGCTAGGAGCTGACATCGTGACCGCGGTTGCTATGGCATTGGGAAGAGACTGTTGGAGCTTGATTGAGTGGCCAGCAGGTGTTGTGGGTGTGGATTTGGAGAATGCGTTTGGGGTGGGAGGAAGGAGAGATAGGTTAGAGGGGAGTCCTTGTGAGATGCATATGGATGTGATATGAGAATTCATTGAAAGAGGACTCCAACATAAAGGACCGGAAGGAAAAGTAAGCTGATACAGAAAACGAAGTCTCGCTCTCTGCAGGCGCATTACACACGCTTTTCTCAGACATTACTTACACATTGTGTGTGTGTGTGCGCTACCAACAACTTGTTCTAGCGCCAAGCTATTGCATCGATATAAACCCTGTATTCAGCTCTCCGAACCTACGATTTTCTGCCTAGGCATCCGTTCTTCACAACCATACGCTTAGAGACCCAACCTTACATCTCTACGCATTCATCGCTGACCAAAAACGAGACGATTACCAACCAAAGCCACATCCAACGCATCCATAGATAGACACATCGATCGATCTCCACAAAAAGAAAGCCTACATGAAAGCCTCCCTCTCCTCCAAGATAACAGACCACCACCAACGTCGCACACGCACGCCTCACCGGAACGCCACGACCTGCGGACCCAAGCACACTTTTTTTCCCATGTAGTGGCAGGTTACACAGCCTGAGTGAGGCACAGGGTACGATTGTGGCGTCTTGGTTGCTTCCCAGTTTCTTGTCCTGTTCGCTTCTGGTGAATAGTGAGCTGACAAGCAGATGGGCCAGGCGGGTGGAAGACGGTGTGTGGGTAAAGGAAATGACAGAAACAATAGGTCATGTAGTGTTTCCATGCAAGCCCAGGCAGCCAGCGCATCTAGCCGGCATGTGCTAGGCAATCTACATGTCTATTTCGAGAACACTCGTTGTGTAACCTTTTTGCCCGCCCCGCACTCCATCTTCTTCTGCAAGCCAAGGGAGAGTGACACGTGCCTATGTAGTTTTGAGGACCTTTTTTTTCTTCTTCTTCGTCTCCCTTACAAGAACGAAATCCAGTGGTATTATAGTTGCACCTTGCTTTTGCACATACATCAACTGGATATCTATATATATACAGACAGGACAGACAATTTTACCATCATTTTTTTCGGGTTTCTATGGGATCTTATGGATATAGCAAAAATTGGTGACTCTGAATAGGGAGAGCCAGCCAGCCTACCAATTTGTGCGCAAAAACCAAAAAAAACATACAACAGCGGGGATTCGCCAGTGGTCACCCACCTGACTACTAATCCGCCGATACACTGGTTAACTAGGGCTGAGCGGACGGGAAGCCGTGATTTCAGTGTTCTATGGTCGTATGTGCCCAACTTTACAAACCCATCTCTTGTATATGCACTCAAACACGAACGGGGCATGAGATTGAGCTGCAGTAAATCCTTTTTTCTGTTTTTTTTCCTTGGTCCCTTACGCACGCACACATACACACATATTGACTAGCATGAAATACGCTGTACAAAAACTATCACCGTTAGCCATGACATGCGTGCGCCTTTCCCCATCTATTGCACTTACCCTTTTGGGATATCTTCATTTCATTTTTGAATTTTTTTTTCTTCTCCCCTGGTCTTGGTCAAAAGTGTGAGTATTACGGCGTTACTCTAAGAAGAAGATCACTGACTCGGCTGGACCCGGACTGGGACTGCCAAGACAGACGTCATGTCCCCCGTATCTGGGTTCCGCAGACTGCCGGGGAAAGGGGTGGAGAGGAGAGGAGAGGAGAAGGGGCGCGGTGTGTTTGTTTGTTCGTTTGCTTGCTTTCTTTATTTGTTTTATTTTTGTGCCTCGGCCGATGGATACGATTGAGAAATACGAGGAGAAATGGGGTATGGATTTGTTGATGTGGGTTTGTAGGTATGACTACGCGCATATACTTTGTCGCAACGTCTTTGAGTACCTTTACACGGCATTGGTACAAAGACAACATGCAACAACTTTGATCGTATTGTAGACAATGACTCGCAATTACAATGACCCGCTCCTCCCGCTGCTGCAGTGTATCAAGACTAGGATAGATTAAAGCCACGATTGATGCCCACGCAGACAAGAATTGGTCCATTCTGCTCTGCGACAAGGATCGTATCGGATTCCCTCCCCCTCCCCCCACCTCCAACCCCAATACTACACTACAGTCACACTATATCGAGTCCGGAATTATCATCACGGCTGTCACCCTGGCATTTGTCGACGGTATGGAAAATGTTCAATAGTTTAGAGTTTATCAAGAAAAAAAGTTGGCCGGCAGCTAGCAACGGCAGCAAAACACAAAGATAAGGAGAAAATTATGCAAAGAGGTCGATCGCCAGACCTGTTATGACGCCGAGCCCGTAAAAGTCCAACCAACCCAAGGCCCAATGCGTACAAAATGTCTTGGCGGCCAGCACCGCAGAGACTTGGGAGGCAGACTTGGAGTGTAAAAAAAAATATAATTATTCAGCCGTCCGAGTTGTCGCACGTCACGAGGCGTTTCTGCTCCGCTGGGTCCTGCTCTGCTGGGTTCTTACTAGCATTATTTGGATTTGCAGACAGGTTCGTTCGTAACCCTGTGGCTGGGTTTCTGGCGCTCGTATTCTCGACTCGGAACTTTGGGTTAGCCAGTTGGCTTGCTCCTCTCCCTGGTACAGTTGGGGCGCAGCGCATCGCAGCGCATCAGAGTAGCCCCTTACCCCACCCCCCTCTCCGCCCTTCCGCCGCAAAAGCCATGGGTCCGTGGTAATGGGCTCAAGTATCGCCGATCGTGAAACGGCAACTTGTCCGTCAGGAATGCATGATCGGGGGTGGGGCCCAAAGCCGCGCATATTGTGTCGCCTTGTTATATGAAGAAAAAGCTTAGGCCCCAAGTGCATCTCGGGCAACTGTGACAAGTACTCTTTTTCTTTGCTTTCATAGTGTTCCAAGCCGCCAGTTCGTTGGGGCCTATAGGCCGGATTGTTGGTTGTAGATTGAAGACGGCTAAAATGGCAGAGGGTGCAAGATTGGTTCGTTCAATGATCCCAGTCCCGGCCCGGTGTCGTAACGTCCACCGGTAGATCTCTGTTGCACGTCTCATTGGGCATCGCGCCGCGTACTGCAGTGGTGATCGGACCAGTGAGATTACACAGAATTGCAAGGGCTGAATCTGGCGTACATCTCGAGATAATATTATGTGCCAGCTAATAGGTATCGACGTTCAAGTACAAGGGTAAGCGGGCTGGTGGATGATCACCGAGCCTTCCGCAAAGTCGATCTAGAAGCGTTGCGACTGCGACGTCACGTCGTGGCTTCAGGCCGCAAAACCCAGACCGTGGACAGACTCGTCATCCCCTAGCGCAAGCCTTACCTCCTCTTCTCCAACACCTAGTCGGACGCGACCAACTCGCTCGCCATGCCGAGCCTCTACGCCTATAATGCCAGCTTCTGCGAGCTCGGCGGCTGCAAGAGCGAGGCCGAGTGCTCTCGCTGCTTTGAGGTCCGATTGTTTCGAGCCAGCGTTAGTGGTGTCTCGGTGCTTCGACGGTGTTGTTGGCTGTGTAGTTGTACCTTCAATTCCTTCAACTGTCTCATCTTTTTGCACAGCGAGAATGTATCCATGAACTGGCTGTAGCTGGCTCATGAGGCCTAGTCGTTTGACTTCATCAACAACATCTCCCAGGATGGCTTCCCCGATTCCCGACCTACGGATCCGTGCCAAGAGTGCAGCAAGGAACACCTTGGATGCCAACGGTAGAGCCCGCAGTGCCTGCTGCAGGGGGCTGCTGGTAGCTTCGTTAATTGCCTGTTTGATCGTCGCCATAGTGACAACACCCTTCCGCCCCGCAGAGAGGACCCCTTGTTCCTTGCACAAACCAACCATTTCTTCGGCGCCTTTAATTGACCGAGAGCCTTGGGGTAGGTTCACTTTGTTACCCCGACCGGTCCTACTCGGGGTTGTTGGTTGTGCCTCATCTTCCCGCTTCTGTGTTGTCGATTCGGTCTCGGCGATTTCCACTGCCCGTCTGCAGATGTCTAATGCGCGTCGGGCATCGCCGCTAACTGCAGCCACTTTACGAGCCGCAAACTGCACAGCGTCAGGATGTACTATGTGGCCAGGAACGCCCTCTAGACGGGACTGAATAATCTCCATCAATTGGTCATGCGTGTAGCCTGGGAACGTGATACGCGTTAATCCTAAAGGGAGTATGTATTAGCCTTCTGGACTAAAACGACCGATGTTCCGTTCATATTGGTCGCAACGACTGTATGATATGAATGCGCATGCCCGTGCACGTGTTTTGAGTATGTAGTGCATTGAAGGTGGCGTGAAGGGGAGCAACTGCCGTTGTGATGCGTGGGGCAGCCTCAAGGGATTGATTGTACGTACCTAGGCGACTGCTGATTTTATTGCTCAGTGTTCTCTCGGGCAGGTCCATGGTGTTCGCTACGGCGAGAACAATTAGCCTGCTGTGCCGCAGTCCTGGCCAGTTGAAGAAGTTGTACATGACGGATTGATTCTTGGTAACAAGCTGGTCAAGCTCGTCCATCAGGACTACACAGGGCACCCTTCGCGGGCTTGGGGCGGAGAACTCGCGTTCCAACAGCTCCAGCGCGTGTGACGGGCTCACTCGATCTCCGCGAAGTGCTTGCCATAGTAGCGAATATGACTGGTGGGGATCCGTGACCTTCATGCCATTGATTTCAACGAATATAAAATCATCCAACTCTTCAGCTTGTACAGACGCCTGCAGTTGTGCGACTACTTCACGGACCGTGGCAGTCTTCCCGGTACCTGGTGTGCCGGAGATGTAGATGCAGGACCCTGAGCCGTCTGTGATGGCAGCCTCCAAGTGGCTGTAGACGGTTGAGAATTCTTCTTCGCGGCAAGGGAGGGCGGCAGGTACTGAGGAGACATGGAGCTGGTTCCGTGCAAGCTGGAAGGGTGAGTTTAGTGTCGCAGGGTCAAGCACGCGTGTACCAAGGGGTGTGAATTCTAGCTGCTTCTTGACAACAATCCTCTTATGTGTCGGGGTCAGGAACTTGCGGTTTGCCGGGCTCTTCCTAGTCGACGACGGTGTAGTCACCTCGTTGAGTTTCCGGCGCTTCCGCGGGGTCTTGGGCAGGCCGTCGTCTTCGGAGTCCGGCATTACGAAATCATCCAAGTCTTGCTTGTGTTGCTTCTTTGGACGGCCCGCGCCTTTTCTGGTGGCCTTGGTCTGACCTTCTACCAGGTCGACCAGAGCCTGGATATCGTCGGCACCGTTGTACACGTCTTCCCACTTGAATTCGGGTGTATATGTGGTTGTGCGCGTGTTGCAGCCTCTCCTGCAGACGAAGACTTTGCCATGGTCTTTTGAGGACTTCTTAACGCCGGCGGGGTACAGCTCCTGGAAGCGTTCCAAAGAAAGTATCTTGGCCGTGCCATTGATCGAGGCGAGCGGGTTCTCGTCGAAGGCCGCGCATATGTATAGCTCGTTCTAATGGATGATTAGTCAGTGTACTACTGTACTCTCGTGACATGATTGTTAATTCGCCTTACTGGCAGGAAGTCGGTGCGCTTTTTGCTCTGGTTGCGAATTTCCCTCTCGGAAGAGAACCAGAGAAACTTGGCCATCTTTTCGTCGTCGTCAACATCCTCGTGGAAGTCGCAGATGATGCCGACCCATGCCTGATTGCCTTCTGCTTTGAGTAATACGGCATCGCCCACTTTGCACTTGAAGCTGCCCATGCGCGCACCAATTATGCGATTCCCGGGCGATGTAGGTGCGGCCTTTCTCTTCCTTGGGGTTGCATTTTGGTCGGGCAGCACATGGTCGCCCCTATTGTTGTCGTAAATCCACTCCCACGGATGGTCTTCGTAACCCAGCTCGTCATCCGAGTCTTCACGGAACACTGCACCTCCAGCAAGAAACTGCCGTGCCTTCTCTACTCGTGAGCGCTTTATGGGGACCATGGCGGAATTGGCTGCAGTTGTAGGATGTAGTTGCAGTTGCAGTTGCAGTTGCAGTTTTGGCCGCTTACGTTGGCGCGGAGATAAGAGGCGCGACGCGTCGAGATGGGCTTGGCGTCGCAGGCGCGCAGAGAGCTAGCTATCATCTTACTTACTGTTCAGGCCAGTTTGGTGCGTCTCTCACCACGCCGATGATTGTATCTGGCATCAAAGAACGTCATCAAAGCTTCACTTATTTGCAACATAGGGCACACGAGAGCTGATAGGAATGTTTATTGCTTGTATACGATCCACCCCAGGCGCGCACTGGCACTGAGATTACGCATCATGTGAGGTTCATCCCAATCATGACGGAGCAGCCTCTGTGGAGAGACAAAGGACGCCAAAACACCAATTTCCCATGGTCAAACGAGGGACCTGTACCTAAATGATCCGTCGCTGAAATGCAGTACAAGAAAAGAAGAAGAGGAAGAAGAAGAGGAAGAAGAGAAAAAGACAAAAGAAACTATCAACACAAGTAGTAGAGACAGTGTCTCACAGAGAAGGAAAGCCACGACACTCAGACGCCACCATGGCTTCCTCAGATGAAGGAAACGGGATGCAGCGGGGGAGTGGGCGGCATCGAGTTGGGCGTGGCTGGGTAGTCCAGATCCGAGTGCTCTAGTGGTGGCGTCGTCTGGCGAACGTGGTCAGTGGTTGGTCGTCCAAGTGCAAGGAAGCGGCAATCGGAAGAGACGGTCGATTATGCGTAGTAGGGCTGGCGAGTGGGGAGCCTTACGGATTCTGCGTACGAGTGATGTGGTGGGATGTCGATGCCGCCAATGGCAGCGTAGCCGACACCAAATGGGCTCATGTCTTCCTCGGAGTAGTATTCGCTCTTCATGCTAGGCACCAGGCTAGGCAGGCCAGAAGCGTACGAGGACGAGTGTGGTGGTGGCAGGTAGGTGTAGGTGGGCATCTCGGAAGTGAGCGTGGTGGGGATGGTGTGGTAGGGCGAGGCCGAGTAGGGCAGTGAGTATGATGCCACTGCATCTGGAGCTGGGTATCCCGACGAATACGAGGCTACGGAGAAGGGTGGAGGGCTGGTGGAGAGCTGGCGGGTGTACTGGTGGGAGAACATGCGGTCCTCAGCTGGCGGGGTAGTGTACGAGGAGTCGGAAGAGGACGGAGAAGGAAACTCCTGGCGGGGCGATGGTTGCGGTGGCTGCAGCTCAGCCGGCTTCTGCTCGGGTGAAGCTGAGCTCGAGGCAGCACGGCGCTCCTGCAGGCGGATTAGTATGGGATGGGTAGTGGTGGGGGGCACTGCAACTCACCAAGTCTTCGAGCCTCTTCTTGAGCTTCTTGCGGTAGTTGCGTTGGGCAATGCGGTTCTGTATGCGCCTACGCTCGGCCAGATCGGAGATCTTGGTCCAGTCCTCGTTGGGGTTCGCCGATGCTGAGAAGGCTGACGAGGTTCCCGAGTAGCGTGTGGTGGCGGGTGCCGGGTTGGTATACTGGTAGCCAGCGTGTCGGTGCATGGTGGAGGAAGAGGCAATGTTGGGGATGTGAGGGAGTGGTGGTGGGATGTAGTGCAAAGGATAGATGGAAACCGTCTGGACTGCAACCAGGCGAGGGACTTGGGCTAGTTATGAGGCGCGATGTTTGACAGTGAGTGGGCTGAGGACGTTTGTCTGGCAGTCGGGGATGCCAGTATATTTATCTCGCCGTCTCCAGCAGCGTCCGCAGTCGTTCGAGTGG
>Ga0265798_10002571_pt1 | contig 26636 bp, 27 predicted proteins | sample P3T30metagenome_FD_192430 | JGI IMG/M metagenome (GOLD analysis project Ga0265798, IMG submission 192430) | Plant litter microbial communities from East Loma Ridge, Irvine, California - P3 T30 | ecosystem: Environmental > Terrestrial > Plant litter > Unclassified | place: USA: California...
TCGTGTTCTACGCGTCGGCCGCGGTCGCGGGCGCCGTGCTCGGCTGAGCCCGGCCCTCCTGACCGGTCGCGCGCGGCCCCGCCGCCTCGTCGGCCGCGAGGTCGCGGCGGATCGCCTCGACGTCGCGGCCGATCTGGGCGACGAGCCGCTCGAGGCCCTCGAAGGCGACGTTGCCGCGGACCCAGTCGACGAAGAAGACGGTGATCTCGTGGCCGTAGAGGTCGAGGTCGACGTCGAGCAGGTGCGCCTCGACCTGCTTCGCCGGCACGCCCTCGAACGTCGGGTTGTGCCCCACCGAGACGGCAGCGGGGTACAGGCGATCGCCCACGAGCGCGCGGGCGGCGTAGACGCCGTCGGCGGGGATGAACCCCTCGCTGCGCGGGTCGAGGTTGGCCGTGGGGAACCCGAGCTCGCGACCGCGCTGCTCGCCGCGCACGACGACGCCGCGCACGCTGGGCTCGCGCCCGAGCAGCTCGCCGGCCTCGCGCACCCGGCCCGCGTCGAGCAGCTCCCTGATCCACGTCGACGACGCGCGACGGTCCCCGCTCGGGCGGACGTCGTCGATGGACACCACCTCGAAGCCGCGGGACGGCCCGAGCTCCCGGAGGGTCTGCACCGACCCGCTGCCGCGGACGCCGAAGCGGAAGTCGTCGCCGACGAAGACGACGCGCGCCGCCAGGGCGTCGACGAGCACGCGGTCGACGAACTCCTCGGGCGTCCACGAGCGCAGCTCGTCGTCGAAGCGCAGCAGGAGGGTCGCCGCGAGGCCCGCGGCCTCGAGCAGCTCGCGCTTCTGCCGGTTGCTCACGAGGGCGGGCGGCACGGCCTCGGGCCGCACGACGGCGAGCGGGTGCCGGTCGAAGGTGACGACGGTCGAGACGAGGCCCTCGGCGGCGGCGCGCTCCTCGAGCAGCTCCACCACGGCACGGTGCCCGACGTGCACGCCGTCGAACTTGCCGATGGTCACGGCGCTCGGGCCGAAGCCCTCCGGCACGGCCTCGACGCCCTCGAACCAGCGCATCAGGCGTCGCGCCCGTCGCGCGCGGCCCCGCGTCCGTCGGAGGCCCCGGGGCGGGCGGCAGCCTCCCCTGCCGCGGCGTCGCGGTCGAGCGACCGCTGCGTCCGACGCAGCCAGAGGAGGCCGAGGACGGGCAGCACGAGGGGCACGAAGCCGTAGCCGCGCCCGAAGACGCTCCACACGGTGTCGTGCGGGAAGAGCTCGGGATCGAGCACCGTGACCAGGCCGACGACGAGGACGCCCACGAGCTCGAAGGCGATCGTCGCCCACGCCACGACCTGCCACGTGCGGCCCGGGGCCACGAGCGCGACCGTCGCGACGACGTAGACGACCGCCGCGAGGGCGCTCAGCCCGTAGGCGAGCGGCGCCTCGTCGAACTGCGTCGCGATCTGGAACACGCTGCGACCGGTCGCGGCGAGGGCGAGGAGCGCGTAGACGGCGACGAGGACGCGGCCGAGGCCGGAGGCGCGACGGGACTTCTGAGCAGGCATCACCACCAGGATAGGCTCCCCCGCCGACCACGGCCGCACGCCCGCACGGCGCGACGTCGCACGGGCTCAGGCGACCTGGACGGTCCAGATCTGGAACATCCGGTAGACCATGACGGCCACGGCGAAGAGGGCAGCGGCGATGACGACGTTGCTCCAGCGCGTCCGGTCGACGAGCGCCCAGACGACCGCGAGCGGGGGCAGGAGGATCGCCGACACCAGGTAGATCCAGAACTCGAGCAGGTTACCGGTCGGGGCGTTGCCGACGAACGGCGCGACGACGGCGACGACGGCCTGCGCCACGAGCAGCAGCAGGACGACCGCCGCGGCGCCGACCGTCCGGTCGTCGGGCAGGCGACGGGCCAGCCCGGCGACGAGGCAGCCGAGACCGGCGAGGCTCGCCACGCCGACCTGGACCCAGGTGAACCACTCGATCACGGTGCCACCTCGTCGGTCGGGAAGTTCACGATCGGCTTCGCCGCTCCCCCGCGCACCGCGACGAGGCCGGCCAGCCTGCCGTCGGGCGTGAGCGCGGCCACGGGCCCCTCGTCGTCGTCGCGGCCGGTCGCCACGCGCTTGCCGTGCGACAGGTCGACGGCCTGGTCGGCGTCCATCTGCCAGGTCGCGAAGAGCCCGGCCGCCACCTCGGCGGGTGCCAGGAGCACGGCGGCGGGGTCGAGGTCGTCGAGGCCGGAGGCGCCCGCCACGTCGAAGGGGCCGACCCGCGTCCGCCGCAGGGCCGTGAGGTGGCCGCCGACGCCGAGGTCGGCGCCCAGGTCACGGGCGAGGGCGCGCACGTACGTGCCCGACGAGCAGGCCACGCGCACGTCGAGGTCGACGACGGCGACCCCGTCGACGTCCGCGCGCCTCCGGTCGGTCACGGTGAGCTCGGACACGGTGACGCGCCGTGACGCCAGCTCGACCTCGACGCCCTCGCGCGCGAGGTCGTACGCACGCCGGCCGTCGACCTTGATCGCGCTCACGGCGGTCGGCACCTGGTCGATCTCGCCGGTCAGCCGCGCGACGCCCCGGTCGATCGCCGCGTCGTCGACGTCGGCCGCGGAGCGCACCGCGGTCACCTCGCCGTCGGCGTCGTCGGAGGCCGTCGAGACCCCGAGCCGGATCGTGGCCTCGTAGCCCTTGTCGAGCCCCACGAGGAAGGTCAGGAGGCGCGTGGACGAGTTCAGCCCGACCACGAGCAGGCCGGTCGCCATCGGGTCGAGCGTGCCGGCGTGGCCCACCTTGCGGGTGCCCGCCGCGCGGCGCACGCGCGCGACGACGTCGTGGCTCGTGATGCCCTGCGGCTTGTCGACGAGCAGGATGCCGCTGTTCTTCACGCGTCGACGCTACCAGCGCGCACCGACGCCGCCACCGTCAGCAGGCGTCGTCGAAGACCCGACGGGGGTGCTCGGGGTCGGAGGCGTCGACGATGATCGTGGCCCGGGCGCGGAGCTCGCCCCCACGACCCTCCCCGCCGGCCGCCAGCCAGAGCGACACGTTCCAGGCCCCGCGGAGGGCGTCCGCGTTCAGCTCGGCGCCGTCGACGACGAGCAGCGCGTCGGCCGGTCCCGTGACCCAGCTGGCCTCGGCGGGCCGGTCGGCCGCGGCGTCCCACGCCGAGGGCTGCCACCCGGTGCTGCCGCCCATCCGGAACGGCTCGACGAGCACGCGCCGCAGGATCGACTCGTCCAGGCCGCCGCCCTCCGCGCGCGGACGCCCGAAGTCGGCGGTGCTGGCCCGGAAGGCCGCGTGCCCCTGCTCGCGGACGGCCTCCGCGAGCTCGTCGGCGAAGCCCGCCGTCGGGGTGCCGGGGGCGGCGTCGACCGCGACGAGCGCGCGCCCCCGGCCGTAGTTGTGCAGCAGCTCGGTCGCCAGCTCGCGGAGCACGTCGCGCTTCTCGGGGGCCCATCGTGTCGTCATGGCTGCCACGGTAGGCCGGCCCGCCCCGTCGGGTGCGCCTCCGGCGTTCGCCTACGGTGGACGCGTGACGATCGCCGAGCCCCTCGCCGCCTGGTACCGCGAGAACGGTCGCGACCTGCCGTGGCGGCACGAGGGGTTCCCGGCCTGGGGGACGCTCGTCAGCGAGGTCATGCTCCAGCAGACCCCCGTGCAGCGCGTCGTGCCCCGCCTGGCCGAGTGGCTCGAGCGCTGGCCCTCCCCCGCCGACCTCGCGGCGTCGCCGCCGTCGGAGGCGGTGCGGGCCTGGGACCGGCTCGGCTACCCCCGGCGGGCGCTCCGGCTGCACGCGGCCGCGGTCGCGATCACCGAACGGCACGGAGGGGTGGTCCCCGACGACGTCGACGAGCTGCTCGCCCTGCCCGGGATCGGCGACTACACGGCCCGGGCCGTCGCCGTCTTCGCCCACGGGCACCGGCACCCCGTCGTCGACACCAACGTGCGCCGCGTCCTCGCGCGCGCCGTCGAGGGCCTCGCGGAGCCCTGGTCGCCGTCGGCCCGGCGCGACCTGCCCCTCATGGAGCGGCAGCTGCCCGCCGACCGCGAGGAGGCGGCCGTCGTGAGCGCCGCGATCATGGAGCTCGGCGCCCTCGTCTGCACCGCGCGCTCCCCGCGCTGCACGGAGTGCCCCCTCGTCGACCGCTGCGCGTGGGTCCTCGCCGGGCGCCCGGAGCACGAGGGGCCCAGGAGGCGCACGCAGGCCCGGTTCGAGGGCTCCGACCGGCAGGTGCGCGGCCTCGTCCTCGCCGAGCTGCGGGCGAGCGACGTGCCCGTCACCCAGGCCGAGCTCGAGACCGTCTGGCCGGAGCCCGTGCAACGCGACAGGGCCCTCGCCGGCCTCGTCGCCGACGGTCTCGTCGGCGGCTCGGTCGACGAGGGCTGGTCCCTCGCGGACTGACCCGGGTCAGCGGGTCGCGGGCGTCGCCCCGTCCTCGCCGTCGGCCGCGTCCGCAGCGTCGGTCGTGTCCGCAGCCCCGGTGGCGTCCTCCGCGAGGTCGTCGTCCTCGAGGGAGCGGGGCTTCACGTAGGGGTCCTCGTCGCCGGCGTACTCGGCCGTGGCGGCCGTGGCCTGGCTGTCCTGGTCGCGCTGGCGGGCCTCCTGCAGGAGGGCCTCGATCGACGCCGCGGTGTCGGGGAGGGCGTCGAGGATGAACTCGAGGCTCGGCGTGAGGCGGGCGGTGATGTTCTTGCCCACCTCGCTGCGGAGCATGCCCGTGGCGCTGGCGAGGGCCGCGGCCGTGTCGGCCCGCTCCTCGTCGGTGCCGTAGACGGTGTAGAAGATCGAGGCGTGCTGCAGGTCGCCGGTCACCCTGACGTCGGTGATCGTGACGAAGCCCAGGCGCGGGTCGCGGATGCCGCGGTCGAGGCGTCGCGCCACGATCTCCTTGATGCGGTCCGCCATCTTGCGGGCGCGCTGCGGGTCGGCCATGGTCGTGCTCCTTCTCGTGGGCGCCTCTGCGGCGCGGGGTGCTCTCGACGAGCCTAGGACGGACGAGGCCCCGCCCGACGGGGTCGGAGCGGGGCCTCGGTGGTGCCGGTGCTGCTGTGGTGCTGTGGTGCCGGTGACCCCAGGGTCAGGCGCGCGGCTTCTCGACCATCTCGATGGTCTCGATCTCGTCGCCGATCTGGATGTCGTTGAACTTGCCCAGGCCGATGCCGGCCTCGAAGTCCGTGCGGACCTCGGTGACGTCGTCCTTGAACCGGCGCAGCGACTCGATGCCGAGGTTGTCGCCGACCACGACGCCGTCGCGGATGACCCGCGCCCGGGCGTTGCGGGTGATGGTGCCCGAGCGGACCACGACACCGGCGATGTTGCCGAACTTCGAGGAGCGGAACACCTCGCGGATCTCGGCGACACCGGACTGCTTCTCCTCGAACTCGGGCTTGAGCATGCCCGTGAGCGAGTTCTCGATGTCCTCGAGAGCGGCGTAGATGACCGAGTAGAAGCGGATGTCCACGCCCTCGCGAGCGGCGCGCTCGCGCGCCTTCGTGTCGGGGCGGACGTTGAACCCGATGATGATCGCGTTGTCGACCGTGGCCAGGTTGACGTCGCTCTCGGTGACGGCGCCGACGCCGCGGTGGATGATCCGCAGCTGGACGCTGTCGTCGACCTCGATCTTGAGCAGCGACTCCTCGAGCGCCTCGACGGCACCCGACACGTCGCCCTTGATGATGAGGTTGAGGGCCTCGACCTTGCCCTCCTCGAGGGCACGGGTGAAGTCCTCGAGCGAGATGCGCTTGCGGGCCTTGGCCAGCGACGCGTTGCGCTCGACGGCCTCGCGCTTCTCGGCGATCTGACGGGCCGTGCGGTCCTCCTCGGTGACGAGGAAGGTGTCGCCGGCACGCGGGACGCTCGAGAGGCCCTGCACCAGGACGGGACGCGAGGGGAAGGCCTCGTCGACCACGTCGCCGTTCTCGTCCATCATCGCTCGGACGCGGCCGTAGGCCGTGCCGGCGACGATGGCGTCGCCGACGCGCAGCGTGCCCGACTGGATGAGCACCGTCGCGACGGCACCGCGGCCCTTGTCGAGGCGGGCCTCGATGGCGACGCCTCGCGCCGACTTCTCGGGGTTCGCCCGGAGGTCGAGGCCTGCGTCGGCCGTGAGGAGCACCGCCTCGAGGAGCGCCTCGATGTTCTTGCCGTCGCGGGCCGACACGTCGACGAACATGACGTCTCCGCCGTACTCCTCGGCGACCAGGCCGTACTCGGTGAGCTGCTGACGGACCTTGGCGGGGTTGGCCCCCTCCTTGTCGATCTTGTTCACCGCGACCACGATCGGCACGTTCGCCGCCTGGGCGTGGTTCAGCGCCTCGACCGTCTGCGGCATGATGCCGTCGTCGGCCGCGACGACGAGGATCGCGATGTCGGTCACCTGCGCACCACGGGCACGCATGGCGGTGAACGCCTCGTGGCCCGGGGTGTCGATGAAGGTGATGGCGCGCTCGACGCCCTCGTGCGGAGCCCAGACCTGGTACGCACCGATGTGCTGCGTGATGCCGCCCGCCTCGCCGGCGACGACGTTGGCGTTGCGGATCGCGTCGAGCAGTCGCGTCTTTCCGTGGTCGACGTGGCCCATGACCGTGACGACCGGGGGACGGATCTGCAGGACGGACTCGTCCTCGTCCTCGAGCTCCTGCTCGAGGTCGATGTCGAAGCCCTCGAGGAGCTCCTTGTCCTCGTCCTCGGGCGAGACGACCTGGATGTTGTAGCCCAGCTCCTCGCCGAGCACCTGGAACGTGGCGTCGTCGAGGGACTCCGTCGCCGTGGCCATCTCACCGAGGTGGAACAGCACGGTCACGAGGTTGCCGGGGCTGGCGTCGATCTTGTCGGCGAAGTCGCTGATGGACGCGCCGCGACGCAGGCGGACGATCGTGTTGCCGTCGCCGCGGGGGACGCTGACGCCACCCAGCGACGGGGCCGACCGCATCTCGAACTCGGCCCTCTTCGTCCGCTTCGACTTGCGTGCCTTGCTCTTGCCGCCACCGCGGCCGAACGCACCGGCCGTGCCGCCGCCGGGGCCACGACCGCGACCGCCGCCACCGGACGGACGGGGCCCGCCGAAGCCGGGACGGAAGCCGCCGCCGGCACCGGGGGCACCGCCGGGGCCGCCACCGGGACGACCCGCACCGGCGGGACGCTGACCGAAGCCGTTGGGGCGGGGGCTCGCGCCGACGCCGGGGCGCGGGGCACCGGGACGAGGTGCGCCCGGACGGGGCGCGCCGGGACGCGGGGCGCCCGGACGGGGCGCTCCGGGACGCGGCGCCATGGGTCGGGGACCCGCGGCACCGCCGCCGGGGCGGGGCGGGGCGGAGCCGGGACGGCCCATGCCCTGGTTGCTGCTGAAGGGGTTGTTGCCCGGGCGCGGGGCGCCGGGGCGGGGGCCACCTGGCTTGGGCGCCGACGCACCGGGTGCGTCGGTCGCCTCGGGCTCGGCGGTCTCGCCGGAGGCCGCGGCGGTCGCGGCGGCGGCACGCTGGGCCTCGGCCGCGGCGCGCTGCGCCTCGGCCTGGGCCTGGCGCTCGGCGACGGTCAGGGGCGGTGCGGGGGGCGGTGCCACGTCGCCCTCGACCTCGGACTCACGCGCGGCAGGGGCGTCCTGCTGGACGGGGGCCGCGGGAGCGGGGGCAGGGGTGGGCGCGGCGGGACGCGGCGCACCGGGCTTGGGTGCCGACGAGGTCGCGGCACCGGGGCGGGCGGGGGCCTTGGCGGGCGCCTTGTCGGCGCCTCCGGCCGGGAACGCCGCACGCAGCTTGCGTGCGACGGGCGGCTCGATGCTGGAGGACGGTCCCTTGACGAACTCGCCCATCTCCTTCAGCTTCTCGAGCGCGGTCTTGCTGTCGATCCCCAGCTCGCTGGCGATCTCGTGTACGCGTGGTTTTGCCACAGTTCTCCTGTCTCGGGCCCCTTCCCCGAGCGGGAGGGGGCCTTCAGTCCTGGACGGGTCTCATTTCGAGCCGCTCATCATTCGTCCATTAGCCGTTCAGCCATTTCTGTCGTGGTCCGGTCCGGAGACGGCTCCGGTCCGACCGAGGGGCGTGCCCCGGAGCCCGCTGCGACGAGGTGCGCCATGTGGTCGCGCACCGCCGTCACGTCGGGGTCCGAGTCGAGGCGCAGCGCGCGCCGGAAGGCCCTGCGCTTCACCGCCGACTCGAACGCCTCCATCGTCGGCGACAACCACGCACCTCGTCCGGGGAGCGACGCGGTCTCGTCGACCACCAGTCGCCCGTCACGGACGACGACCCGCACGAGTGCGGATCGCGGAGCGCGCGTTCGAGTGCCGATGCACGTTCTGACGGGCTCCACTCTACCCCCTCCGTCAAGGGACACGGGGACGCCGGGGGATCCCGGCCGGTCGCGCCGCGCCGGACCGCCCGGGGACGACCCCGTCGACCGGGTCAGTCGTCCTCGAGGATCGAGTCGGGCTGGATGTCGATGCGGGCGCCCGTGAGCTTCGCGGCGAGGCGGGCGTTCTGCCCCTCCTTGCCGATCGCGAGCGACAGCTGGTAGTCGGGCACGAGGGCGCGGACGGCCTTCGTCGCCTTGTCGATGACGTACGAGGACGACACCTTGGCGGGCGACAGGGCGCTCGCGACGAAGGTCGGCAGGTCGGCCGAGTAGTCGACGATGTCGATCTTCTCGTCGTCGAGCTCGTTGGTGACCGCCCTCACGCGCTGCCCCATCTCGCCGATGCAGGCGCCCTTGGCGTTGACGCCGGGCTCGGTGGCGCGGACGGCCATCTTCGTGCGGTGGCCGGCCTCACGGGCCAGCGACACGATCTCGACCACCCCGGCGGCGATCTCGGGGACCTCGAGCGCGAAGAGCTTGCGGACGAGCGACGGGTGCGTCCGCGACACGGTGATCTGCGGGCCCTTGGTGCCCTTGCTCACGCCCGTGACGTACACGCGGATGCGGCGGCCGTGGTCGTAGCGCTCGCCCGGCACCTGCTCCTCGGGGGGCAGGATCGCCTCGACGGTGCCGAGGTCGACGTGCACCATGCGCGGGTTGGGGCCCTGCTGGATGACGCCGGCGACGATGTCGCCCTCGCGGCCCTTGAACTGGCCGAGCACCTTGTCGTCGCCGATGTCGCGGAGGCGCTGGTTGATGACCTGCTTCGCGGCGAAGGCGGCCACGCGGCCGAAGTCGCTCGGGTCGTCGACCTCCTCGCCGACGACCGCGCCCTCGTCGTCGCGCTCGATCGACCAGACGGTCACGTGGCCGGTCTTGCGGTCGAGCTCGACGCGGGCCGCGGGACGGTCGCGGCTCTCGGGCTGGTCGGTGTGCTTCAGGTAGGCCGTGAGGATGGCCTGTTCGATGATCCGGACGAGTTCGTCGAAGGGGATCTCGCGCTCGCGCTCCATGAGGCGCAGCACGCTCAGGTCGATGTCCACTGAGGGCCTCCACTGTTCAGGTCTGCAGGCTGCACGCACGGTGGCGCGCACAGCATCCCCCCACGGTACCCGAGCGCGGGGGCGACGGCGGACCGCCGACGTCGTCGGGCGGCCCGCCGGTCAGCGCAGGAGGCGCGGGTCAGGCCGTGCCGGACAGGCGCGCGACGACCTCGCCCACGGGGACGGGCGTGCGCTCCCCCGAGCGGCGGTCCCACAGCTCGACGACGCCCTCGGCCGCGTCGCGGCCCACGACGACGATGCGCGGGACGCCGAGGAGCTCGGCGTCGCCGAACTTGACGCCGGGCGACACCTTGGGCCGGTCGTCCCACAGCACGTCGAAGCGCGCGCGCTCGAGGTCGTCGACGAGGCTCTCGGCGAGCTCGTGGACGACGGGGTCCTTGCCGGTCGCGACGACGTGCACGTCGAAGGGCGCCACGGCCTCGGGCCAGACGAGGCCCTTGGCGTCGGCGGTGGCCTCGGCGACGACGGCGAGCACGCGGGTCACGCCGATGCCGTAGGAGCCCATCGTGACGGTGACCTGCTTGCCGTTCTCGTCGAGCACCTTGAGGCCCAGGGCCTCGGCGTACTTGCGGCCGAGCTGGAAGACGTGGCCGATCTCCATGCCGCGGGCGGTCTCGATGGGCCCGGAGCCGTCGGGGGCGGGGTCGCCCTCGCGGACCTGCGCCACCTCGACGACGCCGTCGTGCTCGAAGTCGCGGCCGGCGACGAGGCCCGCCACGTGCACCCCGGGGATGTTCGCGCCCGTGACCCACGAGCTGCCCTCGACGACGCGGGGGTCGACGACGTAGCGGATGCCGGCGCCCCAGCCCGCGCCCCCGGGCCCGATGTAGCCCTTGACCAGGCCGGGCGTGCGCGCGAAGTCGGCGTCGCCCGCCGCCTCGACCTCGGCGGGCGCGAACGCGACCTCGAGCCGCTTCATGTCGACGTCGCGGTCGCCCGGCAGGCCCACGACGACGAGCTCGCGCGTGCCGTCGAGGTGGGTGAGGGCGACGACGACGTTCTTGAGCGTGTCGGCGGCGGTCCAGGCGCGGCCGTCGGCGCGCGGGTGCGACTCCTGCAGCTGGGCCACGAGGGAGTCGATGGTGGGCGTGTCCGCCTTGTCGAGCATCACCGCGGCCGGCTGGCCCTCGATCGGCACGGCGGCCGGGACGGTCGTCGTGAAGGCCTCCACGTTGGCGGCGTAGCCGCCCGCCGAGCGCACGAAGGTGTCCTCGCCGACCTCGGTCGGGTGGAGGAACTCCTCGCTGCGCGACCCGCCCATGGCGCCCGCGTCGGCCTGCACGATGACGTACTCGAGGCCGAGGCGCGTGAAGATCCGCTCGTAGGCGTCGCGCTGCGCCTGGTAGCTGACGTCGAGGCCCGCGTCGGTCACGTCGAACGAGTAGGCGTCCTTCATGGTGAACTCGCGGCCGCGCAGGAGCCCGGCACGCGGCCGGGCCTCGTCGCGGTACTTGTCCTGCACCTGGAACAGGGTGAGCGGGAGGTCCTTGTAGGACGAGAAGAGGTCCTTGACGAGGAGCGTGAAGGCCTCCTCGTGGGTCGGCGCCAGGAGGTAGTCGGCGCCCTTGCGGTCCTTGAGCCGGAACATGCCCTCGCCGTACTCGGTCCAGCGGCCCGTCGCCTCGTACGGCTCGCGCGGCAGCAGCGCCGGCAGGTGGACCTCCTGGGCCCCCGCCGCCGCCATCTCCTCGCGGACGATCGCCTCGATGCGCGCCTTGACCCGGAGGCCGAGGGGCAGCCAGGCGAAGACGCCCGGTGCCTGGCGGCGCACGTAGCCGGCGCGGACGAGCAGCCGGTGGCTCGTCACCTCCGCGTCGGACGGGTCTTCACGGAGGGTGCGGACGAAGAGCTGGGACAGGCGCGTGGACACCCGCCCAGCCTAGGGGCGGCGCCCCCGGGACCGCGACGCGGCCGTCACCAGGGCCGGCCGCCGTAGTCGTCCGGGTCGCGCTGCTCCTCGCGCTCCCGGTCGTCCTCCTGCTGCTGCTGGCGCTGGCTCTCCTCGCCCTGCTCGCGGAGCCGGTCGAGGGGGTCCTGGCCGCCGGCACCGCCGTCGCCCTCGCCCTCCTCGGGGGCGCCCTGGTCGCCCTCCTCGTCGCCCCCGCCGCCGTCCTGCGGCTCGCCCTGCTCGCCCTGGGCCTGCTCGCCCTTCTCGTCGAGGCGGTCGCGGGCGTCCTCGAGCGGCTGCTGCGTGTCGGGCTCCTGCTGCTCCTCGGGCGGCCGGAAGCAGCCCTCGGGGGCCTCCTCCACGACCTGCAGGCCCTGCTCGTAGAGCGCCTGCGCGTCGGCGAAGCGCAGGTCGAGCACGGCCGAGTCGCCCTGCGCCTCGATCGTGAGCACGAGGTCGACGCGGATCACGCACGAGACGCGGTCGTCCTCGGGGGCCAGCTCGAGGGCCCGGGTGAGCTCCTGCCGGGCGACCTCGAGGACGCCCACCTGCGCGTAGGCGGCACCGCGGTCGAAGTGGTGCACCCAGGGCTCGACGACGTTGGCCACGCCGAGGGGCGCGGTGAGGTCGGCGGCGCGCTCGAACTCGCGCTCGGAATAGGCCCACTGCGAGAGCGCCGCGAAGAGCGGCAGGCTGAGCAGCTTGAGGGCCACCAGCAGGACGACGAGGACGACGGGCGCGCTCCACGCCCACATCCGACGCCTCAGCCGACGGCGGTAGGCCGCGACCTCGGCGTCGGTCGCGGGTCCGCGCGCGTCGCGGTCGTCGACGGGCGGGGGCACCAGGGTGCCGGTCACGGGCGCTCCCCCCGGTCGCGGCGGCGGTCGGCCGGGCGGACGTCGCCGAGCGCCCGGGCGACGAGCGCCAGGTCGACGAGCACGAGGAGGAACAGCGGCACGGCGGCGACCCAGTAGAGGTCGGTGAGGCTCTCCGCGCTGCCCTCGGCGCTGGCGACGCGGCCGGAGCGAGCGTCGTCGAGGACCGGCGCGAGGCTCCGGTCGGCCGTGCGGTGCACGTAGGGCACCCCCAGCTGCGACGCGATGGTCCGCAGGGCGTCCTCGTCGATGCGGGACACGGCCTCCGGCGAGCCGGGCCGGGTGCGGTCCTCGATCCAGCCGAGGTCGGAGTACTCGTCGCCGTAGCCGTCGAACTCGCGCATGCGGCCGCCCTCCTCCGTGCCGTAGCCGAGCACCGCTCCCCCGTCGACGTCGCCGGCGAGGTCGGCGAACGACCCGGGCTCCTCGTCGGCGGTCTGCTCGCCGTCGCCCAGGTAGAGCACGTAGGTCGCCCGCCCCGGGTCGGACGCACGGGCGGCGTCGAGCTGCTCCTCGAGGAGGTCGTGCGCCTCGGTGATGCTGCTGCCGGACGAGTACGTGGTGATCTCCTGCTCCGTGACGTCGACGGCGGTGACCACCGCGGAGGCGTCGTCGGTGAGCGGCGAGCGCAGCACGGCCGAGCTGTCGAAGGTGATGAGGGCGAAGCGTGCCCCGGCGAGCTGCTCGGTGATCTCCGTGACGTCGGCGCGGACCCCCTCGAGCCTCGGACGACCGTCGCCCCAGTCCTCGGCCGCGACGCTCGAGGTGGTGTCGACGACGACGAAGACGTCGAGCGCCGCCACGGACGCCTGGGCGGTGCCGCCCGGCAGGCTGGGGCGCACGGCGACGACCAGCAGCAGGACCACGACCACGAGCCTCCTGGCCCAGGCGGCCAGGGCGCGCCGGTCGCGGCGCTCGGCGACGACGCGCCAGCCCGCCAGGCCGAGCAGGGCGACGCCCACGACGGCGAGCAGCCACCAGGGCAGCACGGGTCGGAGGAGCAGCCCGGCGATCACAGGCGGAACCTCCAGAGCAGCACGAGGGCGGCCCCCAGGGCGAGCAGGGCCACGATCGTCGCGGCCTGCGGGGCGTCCGTCACGACGAGGCGGCGGGTGCCGTCGAACAGGCCCGCCTCGCGGGCGTCGATCTCGTCGATGATCCCGGGCACCGCCCCCGTCGCGTCGAGCGCGTGGTAGGCGCCGTCGGTCGCCTCGACGGCGTCGCGCAGCTCGGCCGCGACCGGGTCGGGCGAGGCGTCGGTGCCGTGGTCGGCCGGGTTGATCGCGTAGACGCGCACGTCGCGGTCGACCGCGAGCCCGGTCGCCTCGTCGAGGGTGAGCAGGGCGGCGCCGTTGACGTAGTTGTCGGTCGCGAGGACGATCGAGCGGGGTCGCGTCGACTCGTCGCCCCCGTCGAAGGCGAGCACGCAGGAGGCCAGGCCGTCGCCGATGAGGGACGCGCCGTCACCCAGGTCGGTGCCGGTCCAGAACCGCTGGCCGTCCTCGCCGAAGGTGTCGAACGAGTCGCGGTACTCGAGCAGGCGCTCCTGCACGAAGTCGTAGTCGTCGGTGAGCGGGAACGCCTGCACGGCCGAGCTGTCGAAGAGGGTGAGCCCGATGCGCTCCCCGTCGAGGCCCTCGACCACGCGCGAGAACGTCTCGACGATCTCGGAGTCGACCTCGGTCATCGACCCCGACACGTCGAGGCAGAGCACGACGTCGCGCTTGTACGACTCGGGCTCGACCACGTCGACGGTCGAGGGCCGCGCCGTGAGCACGGCGGCCGAGCCGGCGAGGACGACCAGGGCGGCGACCGTGCCGACGAGCGCGGCCCGGTAGCGGCGCACGAGCCGCTGGTACGCGGGCAGCCCGGTGAGGCGCTCGCTGTGCGCCACGGGCACGCCCGACCGCCGGAGGCGCGCACGGCTCCGGCGCCGCCACGCCACGTACGCCGCCCCCGCCGCGAGCACGACGGCCAGCGCGATCGGGAGGGTCCACCACCAGCTCAGCGCCACGAGCGCACGACCTCCCGCGCCGTCGCGATGGCCCTGCCGGGGTCGCTCGACGCCCCGGCGCGGAACGCCGGCGGGTACCACTGCTCGACGGGGCCGGACAGCTGCGGCAGGCGGGCCTCCTTGAGGTCTTCGAGGGTCATCACGTGCGCGTCGACGCCGTCGAGCTCGTGCGCGTGGAAGCGCACGAGCAGGCTGAGCCTGCCGTGCACGGCACGGTCGCCGAGGCGGCCGTCGTGCCAGGCCCGCTCGACCTCGTCGATGAGCTGCTCGTAGCGCGCCCGGACCTCCGCCGGGTCGGCCGGGCGCTCGCGCAGGCGGGCCCGCTCGGCGGGTGGCAGCCGTCGCGCCGAGAAGCGGTGGACGAAGACCGCCCACGCGACGACGAGCAGCAGCGCGAGCAGGCCCAGCACCAGCCAGAGGATCCACAGCGGGTACTGCCAGGGGCCGAAGAAGCCGTCATCGTCGAGCACGGCGGTGCTCCTCGAGGAGGGCGAGGAGGCCGGGCACGACCTCGTCGCGCGAGGCGAGCCTCCGGCTGCTGATGCCGAGGCCGTCGAGCACCCGCGCCGTGTCGCCCCGGCGGGCGTCGGTGGTGCGGTCGAACTCCGCGCGGAGCGGTGCCTGCTCGCGCAGCCAGGCCGGCAGCGTCGCCAGCTCTTGCACGTCGTAGACGTCGGCCGCGTGCCCGGAGCGGGTCATGAGGTCGGCGTCGCCGATCGTGAGCCAGACGATCTCGTGCTGGGCGCGCAGGCGCCGCAGCAGCTGCACGGCCGCGTCGTCGAGCGCGACGTCGTCGGTGACGACGAGCAGCGTGCACCGGCCCCGGACGCCGCGCGCCACCCAGCGGAGCAGGCCCGGCAGGTCGCTGCGCGGGGCGTCGAGCGTGGTGCGCCCGTCGACGTGCCGGAGGAGCATCTCGAGGTGCCGTTCGGTCGCGCCGGCCGGGTGCGCCCGCGCGCCGTCCTCGTCGCCCGCGACGAGCGAGACCACGTCGCCGTGCTTGGCGGCGATGTAGCCGAGGGCACCGGCGGCGAGCACCGCGATGTCGCGCTTGACCTCGCCGCTCGTCGCCGTCGCGGCCATGTTGCGGCCGGTGTCGACGACGAGCACGAGGTGCTGCCTCCTGCTGGCGATGTAGCGCTTGACGAGCGGCTGCCCGTGCCGCGCCGTGGCCTTCCAGTCGATGTCGCGCACCTCGTCGCCCGGCACGTAGGCGCGCAGGTCGTCGAAGTCGTGGCTGCGCCCGTGGTGCACCGAGGCGTACCCGCCCTCGAGCAGGTCGACCACGCGCCGGTGCGCGTGGAGCGACAGCTTCGACCGGACCCGCAGCAGGAGGCTCGCCACGGCCGTCAGGGCGTCTGCACGGCGGCGAACACCGCGTCGACGATCGTCTCGGGCGCCACGTCGTCGGCCTGGGCCTCGTAGCCGAGCACGAGCCGGTGGCGGAGGACGCCGTGCCGGAGGTGCTTCACGTCTTCGGGGATCACGTAGTCGCGGCCGTGCAGCAGCGCGAGCGCCCGGGCGGCCTGCACGAACGCGATGCTCGCGCGCGGGCTGGCCCCGAACTCGAGGTAACCGGCGAGCGTGGCCGGCAGGTACTGCTGCGGGTGCCGGGTGACGTACGCGAGCTGCACGACGTAGTTGACGATCGACGGGTCGACGTAGACGCGGCGGGCCAGCTGCTGCAGGTGCCGCACGTCGTCGAGGCTCGCCACCGGGCCGGCCGGGGCGGTGGCGTCGGCGGGGCCGCCCAGGAGTCCCGCGTCGAGACGGCGCAGGACCTCCGCCTCCTCGGCGGGGGTCGGGTAGTCGAGGACCTCCTTGAGCAGGAAGCGGTCGAGCTGGGCCTCGGGCAGCTGGTAGGTGCCCTCCTGCTCGATGGGGTTCTGCGTGGCCAGCACGAGGAACGGGTCGGGCAGCCGGTGGACCGTGCCGCCGATCGTGGTCTGCCTCTCTTGCATGGCCTCGAGCATCGCGCTCTGGGTCTTGGCGCTGGAGCGGTTGATCTCGTCGAGCAGCACGAAGTTGGCGTGCACCGGCCCGAGCTGGGTGACGAACGTCGACTCGTGCGCGTCGTAGATCTGCGTGCCGGTGATGTCGCTGGGCAGCAGGTCGGGCGTGCACTGGATGCGCCGGAACGAGGCGTCGATCGACCGGGCCAGCGCCTGGGCGGCCGTCGTCTTGGCGAGGCCGGGCACGCTCTCGAGGAGCACGTGCCCGCCCGTGAGCAGGGCCACGAGCAGCGAGTCGCGCAGCCCGGTCTGCCCGACGACGGTGCGAGAGAAGGCCTCGGCCACGCGCCCCACGACCTGCCCGGCGGCGGCGAGCTCGTCGGGCGTGACGGGTGCCCGGCCGGCCGTGGCCGACCCGGCGGGACCGGGGGCGGGCGGCGGGGACGAGGTCGTCGTGTCGGTCACCCGCCCCACTGTAGGCCAGTCCCCCGACGTCACCGCCGGAGGGCCCGCCTCGCCAGGGCGTTGCCCAGGAACTGCACGAGCTGCACCAGCACGATGATGAGCAGCACGGCTCCCCAGGTCACCACGGGGTCGAACTGCCGGTACCCGTAGAGCAGCGCGAAGCTGCCCAGCCCGCCGCCGCCGACGTAGCCCGCGACCGCCGACATGTCGACGAGCGCCACGAACACGAAGGTGTAGCCGAGCAGCAGGGGGCCCAGCGCCTCGGGCAGGATCACCGTGCCGATGATCCGCAGCGGGCCCGCCCCCGCGGCCCTGGCCGCCTCGATCACGCCCGGCTGCACGGTGAGCAGGTTCTGCTCGACGATGCGCGAGATGGCGAAGCTCGCGGCGAGCGAGAGCGTGAAGATGATCGCCGGGTTGCCGCTGCCGCTGCCGATCACGGCCCGCGCGAGGGGCTGCGCCGCCGCGAGGAAGATGATGAACGGGATCGGGCGGAAGACGTTGACGACGACGTTGAGCACGCCGGCCACGGCGCGGTTCGCGAAGAGGCCGCCCCCGCGGGTGAGGTAGAGCGCCAGCCCCAGCAGGAGCCCGCCCGCCCCGCCGAAGAGGAGCGTGAGGGCGACGATGTAGACGGTCTCGAGGGCCGCCTGCCACAGCTCGGGCTGCAGCGCGAGGAGGTTCTCCACGTCAGGCCACCTCGAGCTCGGTCGCGGCCCCGCCCAGCTCGGCGAGGGCGCGGCGCACGGCCGCGTCGTCACCGGTCACGGCGAGGGTGAGGGTGCCGAAGGTGCGCCCCTGGATCTCGTCGATGCCGCCGTGCACGATCTCGAACGAGAGCCCGTGCCGGCCGAGCACCGCGAAGACGTCCCGCTGGTCGACCCCTCCCTCGACGAGGCGGACCGAGACGAGCGTGCCGGCGTGCCGGGCGGCGAGCGCGGCGCGCACCTCCCCCTGGGGCGTGCCGGCGACGACGGTCGACACGAAGCGCTTCGTCGACTCCTGCCGCGGTGCCGAGAAGACGTCGAAGGTGGGGCCGACCTCGACGACGCGGCCGCGGTCCATGACCGCCACCCGGTCGGCGATCGACTTGATGACGTCCATCTCGTGCGTGATGACGACGATCGTCACGCCCAGCTCGGCGTTGATGCGCCGGAGCAGGGCCAGGACCTCCTGGGTCGTCTCGGGGTCGAGGGCGCTCGTCGCCTCGTCGGCGAGCAGGAGGCGCGGGTCGGTCGCGAGGGCCCGTGCGATCCCGACGCGCTGCTTCTGCCCGCCGGACAGCTGGTCGGGGTAGGCGTGCGCCTTGTCGGCGAGGCCGACGAAGTGCAGCAGGTCGCTGATGCGCCGCTGGTGCTCGGAGCGCGGCACGCCCGCGGCGCGCAGCGGGAACTCGACGTTGCCCCAGACGGTCTTCGACGAGAAGAGGTTGAACTGCTGGAAGATCATGCCGATGCCGGCCCGCAGCCGGCGCAGCTCCCGCTCGGGCAGTCCGGTGATGTCGCGGCCGTCGAGCTCGATGCTGCCGCTCGTCGTGAGCTCGAGCGCGTTGACCAGCCTCACGAGGGTGCTCTTGCCGGCGCCCGAGTAGCCGATGATCCCGAAGATCTCGCCCTCCGCGATCTCGAGCGAGACGCCGTCGACGGCGGTGAGCGGCGCCCCGCCCTTCTCGCGCGGCGGGTACGTCTTGACGACGTCGGTGAGCGCGACGGCGGTGCGGCGCGCGGTGGCGACCCCGCTCAACCGTTCTGCTCCACGAGCTCCTCCGTCTCGTCGAGCGAGCGCCGGAGGTCCTCCGCCGGGATCTCGACGGTGACGGCGGTGCCGCCCGAGTTCTCGACGACGCCGTCCTGCACGGAGCGCGTCGACTGGTAGATCTCGACGAGCTTCGCGTACGTCTCGTCGTCGGCGTCGTCGGCGCGGGCGGCGAAGACGTTGACGTAGGGCGTCGAGGCAGGGTCGGAGGGGTCGTCCTGCGCCACGACGTCGTCGGCCGAGAGGCCCGCCTTGGTGGCGAACTCGTTGTTGATGATCGCGCCGGCGTAGTCGGGCAGCGAGGTCGCGGCGAGGTCGGCCTTCACGGTCGCGACCTGCACCTTCGAGGCGTCCTGGTCGATGTCGTCGATGCCCGAGAAGATGTCGCCGCCGCCCTCGAGCTCGATGAGGCCGTTCGACTGCAGCACGAGCAGGGCCCGCGCGAGGTTGCTCGTGTCGTCGGGGACGGCGACGGTGTCGCCCTCCTGGAAGTCGCTCACGTCGTCGTACCGGTCGGAGTAGAGCGGCAGCGGGTAGATGGCCGTCGAGCCGATCGGGACGAGGTCGCTGCCCGACGCGACGTCGTACTGGGCGAGGTACACGATGTGCTGGAACTGGTTGAGGTCGAGCTCGCCGTCGGTGAGCGCCGGGTTCGGCTGCTCGTAGTCGCTGTAGTCGACCAGCTCGACCTCGATGCCCTCGTCGGCCGCCGCCGAGACGAAGTCGGCCCAGTAGGGGTCGCTCTTGCCGACCACGCCGATCCGCACGGCGTCGGAGCCGCCCGAGCGCGCGGCCACGGCGACGGCGACGCCGACCGCGGCGAGCAGGACCACGACGGCGACGACGATCGCGATCAGGCGTCCGTTGCGGCGCTTCGGCGCCTCGATGAGGGGTGCGGGGCTCGACATGGGTGTTCCTCTCGGCGGTGCTGGGGGGACGCACCGGGACGCTCGGGGGTCCGCGCGGTGCACCTCCATGGTGCCCGGTCCCCGAGCCCGGGGCACGCGGGCCCGTCACACGGCGTCACGCGCAGGAGGCGCGGTGCGGGACGGACCCGCACCGCGCCTCCTGCGCGGACCTGCCGTGCCGGCTACGGCGTGAGCACCTGCACGGTGCCGACCTCGCTGGCCGGCATCTCGGCGGCGAGGCGGTTCGCCTCGTCGATGAGCGTCTGGACGATCTCGGCCTCGGGCACGGTCTTGATGACCTCGCCCTTGACGAAGATCTGGCCCTTGCCGTTGCCCGAGGCGACGCCGAGGTCGGCCTCGCGGGCCTCGCCCGGACCGTTGACGACGCAGCCCATGACGGCCACGCGGAGCGGCACGGTCATGCCCTCCAGGCCGTCGGTGACGTCGTTCGCGAGCTTGTACACGTCGACCTGGGCACGGCCGCAGCTGGGGCAGCTGACGATCTCGAGCTTGCGCTCGCGCAGGTTGAGCGACTGGAGGATCTGCAGGCCGACCTTGACCTCCTGCGCGGGCGGCGCGCTGAGGCTGACGCGGATCGTGTCGCCGATGCCCTCGCCCAGCAGGATGCCGAACGCGGTCGCCGACTTGATGGTGCCCTGGAACTCGGGGCCCGCCTCGGTGACGCCGAGGTGCAGCGGCCAGTCGCCGCGCTCGGCGAGCTGGCGGTAGGCCTTGACCATGATGATCGGGTCGTTGTGCTTGACCGAGATCTTGAAGTCGTGGAAGTCGTGCTCCTCGAAGAGCGAGGCCTCCCAGACGGCCGACTCGACGAGCGCCTCGGGCGTCGCCTTGCCGTACTTCTGCAGCAGGCTCGGCTCGAGCGACCCCGCGTTGACGCCGATGCGGATCGAGACGCCGGCGGCCTTCGCCGCGGCGGCGATCTTGCCCACCTGGTCGTCGAACTTGCGGATGTTGCCGGGGTTCACGCGCACCGCGGCACAGCCGGCGTCGATCGCCTGGAACACGTAGTTCGGCTGGAAGTGGATGTCGGCGATCACCGGGATCTGGCTCTTCTTGGCGATGATCGGCAGGGCCTCGGCGTCGTCACGGCTCGGCACCGCGACGCGCACGATGTCGCAGCCGGAGGCCGTGAGCTCGGCGATCTGCTGGAGGGTCGCGTTGATGTTGGGGGTCGGCGTCGTCGTCATGGACTGCACGCTCACCGGAGCGTCACCGCCCACGAGGACCTTGCCGACCTTGATCTGTCGGGACTTGCGTCGAGGCGCCAGGACCTCGGGGACCTTGGGCATACCTAGATTCACTGCGGGCACCCGCTCATCGTAAGCCCGCGGGGCTGGGCGCGAGCCCTAGCCGAAGATGTCGATCGGGTTGACGATGTCGGCGTAGATGAGCAGCACGCTCATGGCGCCCAGCACCGCGACCACCGCGAAGGTCAGGGGGATCACCTTGGCCGTGTCGACCGGTCCCGGGTCGGGGCGGCGCAGGAGCTTCGCGAACGCGCGCCGGACCCCCTCGATCACGGCACCGAGCACGTGCCCGCCGTCCAGCGGCATGAGCGGGATCAGGTTGAAGACGAAGAGGGCGACGTTGAGGTTCGCGAGCAGCCCGACGAGGTAGGCCGCGCGGTCCGCCAGCGGGACGGCGTCGAGGCTCGCGATCTCGCCCGCCATGCGGCCGACCCCGACCACGCTGACCGGCCCGTCGGCCTCGCGCTCTCCCCCGCCGAAGGCCGCGTCGGCCACGCCGACGAGCCGCTGGGGCAGGTGCACGATGAGGTCGGCGACGCGCACCACGTTCTCGCCCACGGTGGGCAGCACCGCCGTGACCGGCTGCTGCACCGTCTCGGTGGCGAAGCCGATGCCGACGAACCCGACCTCCTGCGTGACGGGCTCGCCGTCGTCGCCCTCGACCACGCGGCCGGTGGCGTCGTCGGTGACGTAGCGCTCGGTGAGCTGCGGCGTGAGCGTCGTCGTCGCGCGGGCGCCGTCGCGCTCGTAGACGACCTCGAGGTCCTCGCCCGGCGACGCACGGAGGATCGCCGTCACCTGGTCGCCGTCCGTGACCTCGTCGCCGTCGATCGAGACGAGGCGGTCGCCGGGGCGCAGGCCCGCCGCCGCCGCCGGCGCCGTCTCGGCGTCGGCCGGGCAGCTCGTCGCCGTCGACCCCGCGGGCAGCACGCACTCGGAGACGCTGCCGAGCGTGCTGCTGTACTGCGCCGTGCCGAACCCGCAGAGCAGCACCGCGTAGAGGACGACGCCGATGAGGAGGTTCATCACCGGTCCGCCCAGCATGATGACGATCCGCTTCGCGACGGGCAGGCGGTAGAAGGTGCGCTGCTCGTCCCCCGGGTCGATCGTGTCGGCGCTGGCCGTCCGGGCGTCCTGCACGAGGGTCTGGAAGAAGCCCGTGCTCGCGGTGCGGGCCTCGCCGCCGGCGCGGCCGGGCGGGAACATGCCCGCCATCGAGATGTAGCCGCCGAGCGGCAGCGCCTTGACCCCGTACTCGGTCTCGCCCCGCCGCCGCGAGAAGATCGTCGGCCCGAAGCCGATCATGTACTGCCCCACCTTGACGCCGAAGCGCTTCGCCGGCACGAGGTGCCCCACCTCGTGGAGGGCGATCGACAGGGCGAGGCCGACGACCATGACGAGGACGCCGACGACGAAGAGCAGGACGGTGGTCACCCGAGAACAGTAGTGGCGCGCCGCCGGGAACGAGCCGCGACCCGGCCCTGGCGACGCTGGGAGGCGACCCGCGACTCCTGCCGGCTGCCGGCTGCCGTCCTCCGGCTGCTGACTGCCGGCTGCCGGGGTCAGCCGGCGGCGAGCAGGGCGTCGGCCTCGCGGCGCGCCCAGCGCTCGGCCTCGAGCACGCCCTCGAGCGTCGCCTCCGCGCGGTCGTGCCGGTCGACGACCTCGCGCACCGTGTCGAGGATCCCCAGGTACCCGACCCGGCCCTCGTGGAAGGCGAGCACGGCCTGCTCGTTGGCGGCGTTGAAGACGGCGGGCACCGTGCCCCCGGCGCGTCCCACCTGCTTCGCGAGCTCGACCGCCGGGAACGCCTCGTCGTCGAGGGGCTCGAAGGTCCAGGTCGACGCGGTCGTCCAGTCGAGCGGCACGCCGACGCCCGCGACCCGGTCGGGCCAGGCCAGGCCCAGCGAGATCGGCAGCCGCATGTCGGGCGGCGACGCCTGCGCGATCGTCGAGCCGTCGACGAACTCGACCATGCTGTGCACGATCGACTGCGGGTGGACCGTGACGGCGATGTCGTCGTAGTCGACGTCGAAGAGCAGGTGCGCCTCGATGACCTCGAGGCCCTTGTTGACGAGCGTCGACGAGTTCGTCGTGATGACGAGGCCCATGTCCCAGGTCGGGTGGGCGAGCGCCTCGCGCGGCGTCACCTCGGCGAGCGAGGCGCGGCTGCGCCCGCGGAACGGCCCGCCGGAGGCCGTGAGCACCAGGCGCCGCACCTCCTGCGCCGATCCCGACCGCAGTGCCTGGGCGATGGCGCTGTGCTCGGAGTCGACGGGCACGAGCTGGCCCGGTCGCGCGGCGGCCCTCACGAGGTCGCCGCCGACGATGAGGCTCTCCTTGTTGGCCAGGGCGAGCGTCGCCCCCGACCCGAGGACCGCGAGCGTGGGTGCGAGGCCGACCGAGCCCGTGATCGCGTTGAGGACCACGTCGGCCTCGACGTCGCGCACCAGCGCCACGCTCTCGTCGGTGCCGAGGGCGACGTGCTCGACGCCGTGCCGGCGGGCCTGCTCGGTGACGAGCTCGCGGTTCGAGCCGGCCGAGAGGCCCACGACCTCGAAGAGGTCCGGGTTGCGCTCGATCACGTCGAGCGCCTGCACCCCGACCGAGCCGGTCGAGCCGAGGATCGTCACCCGGCGCATCAGGAGGCCGAGAGGATGTCGATCACGAAGACCAGCGTGTCGCTCGCCGCGATGCCCGCCTGCGGGTTGCCGCCCTGGGGGCCGTAGCCGTCGTCGGGTGCGACGACGACGACGACCTGGCTGCCGACCGTCTGGCCGGCGATGGCCTTGGTGAAGCCCGGCACGACCTGGCCCAGGTTGAAGTCGGTGGGGGCGCCGCGCGAGTACGACTCGTCGAACACCTCGCCGGTGCGCCAGTTGACGCCCTGGTAGTTCACGCTGACGTCGGCGTCGTCGGCCACGACCGGGCCGTCGCCGGTCACGAGGGTCTCGATCTGGGTCTCGCAGGGCGGCATGACGTCGGGGATCGTGACCACGGGAGCACCCGCGTCGGTGCGCGTCACGGTCGGGAACTCGACCTCGCCGTCGGTGCAGTCGTCGACCGCGGGGAGGATCTCGCCGATGTCGGCGACGATCACGGCCGCGCCCGAGGGCGGCGCGGTCGCACCGGTCGGGGTGAGCGACTCGGCCGAGGCCACCGTCACGGTGCGGCTGCCCACCGGGGCGCAGTTCACGGCGGCGACGAGGCCGGCGACGTAGAACTCCTCGCTCGCGGTGAGCTGCAGCGGGTCGGTGCCGTCGTAGCCGACCGACTGGAGCTCCTCGCCGCTCTGCGCGTCGTAGACCACGATCGAGGTCTCGACGACGTCGCCGGGCTGCACCTCGTCGCCGTCGCCCTCGCTGACGATCGTGCGCTGGACGTCGGTGACGTCGAGCGGCGCGTCGAACGTGACCGTCGGCTCGGCGCCGGCGTCGCCGGAGACCTCCACCGCGTCCGAGAGGTCGCCGGGCTCGGGGCAGGTGGCCTGGGGGGCCGACGAGGCGTCCGCGGCCGGCGACGCCGACGGGTCGTCCGACCCGCCGCCCGTGCACGCGGCGAGGGAGACGATGAGGACGGGGACGGCGAGGAGGGACAGCTTGCGACGCATGGAGGACTCTCGATCAGCTCGGGGACCCCACCAGTGTGCCGCACGCGCGGTCCGAGGGCGGTCCGAGGCCGCCGGCCGGGCGACGCTCGTGGCCGTGCGACGTCGGGCGACGAGCGCGGCCGGCCGTCAGGCGACGAGCGTCGTCGGCGCGTGGTGCACCGGGAACGCGACGGAGGCCGCGACGAAGCAGCTGCGGGCGGCCTCGGCGTGCAGCTCGACGGCGCGCTCGACCGTCTCGGGGTCGCGGACCGTCACGCGGGGGCTCAGCGTCGCCGAGGTGATGCGGCCCCCGCCGTCGTCCGTGCGCTCGAGCGTGCACGTCGCGGCGTCCTCGTAGCCGACGACGACGACGCCGGCCGCCGCCGCGACGTAGAGGTAGCTGAGCAGGTGGCACTCCGCGAGCGCGGCGAGGAGCAGCTCCTCCGGGTTCCAGCGGTCGGCGTCGCCGTGGAAGGCGCGCGCCGCGCTGCCCGCGATCGGGTCCTTGCCGGGGGCCGAGAGGACGGCGTCGCGGCCGTAGGACCGGTACGACGTGGTGCCGACGCCGCGGTCGCCCGTCCAGCGGAGGTCGACGGCGAAGTGGTGGTCGAGCACGGGGCCTCCTGGGGCGCGTCGGGTGCGTTGCTACGCTCCCCATCATGACCGACCAGCGCCTCCCGTCGACCCCCTCGACCCGCCGACCGCTCGACGCCGACGGCAGCGTGGAGCTCGCCGTGCTCGAGCGGTCCGGCCTCGACGAGAGCCGCCACCTCGGCGCGGGCGTCGTCGTGGACGCCGACGGCGCGGTGCTCCGCGCGGTCGGCGACGTCGGCGCGAGCATCTACCCGCGCTCCTGCCTCAAGCCGCTGCAGGCGCTCACGGTGCTGCGCACGGGGGTGCGCCTCGAGGGTCCGGAGGCGGTGCTCGCCACGGCGAGCCACGCCGGCACCGACGCGCACCAGCGGGTCGTCGCCGCGATGCTCGACCGGGCCGGTCGCGGCGAGGACGACCTGCTGTGCCCGCCGGACTGGCCGGGCGACCCCGCCTCGGGCCGCGTCGCGACCGAGCGGCGACGGCTCGCCATGAACTGCTCGGGCAAGCACGCGTCCTTCCTGCTCGCCTGCGACGGCTCCGGCTGGGACCCGTCCCGCTACGTCGACCTGGACCACCCGCTGCAGGCCGCCGTGCGCGACACGGTGGCCGACGCCACGGGCGAGGTGATCGACCACGCGGGCGTCGACGGCTGCGGCGCCCCGGTCTTCGCGACCACCCTGACCGGCCTGGCCCGGGGCATCTCGCACGTGACCGGCGCCGTGGGCCGGGGCGGCGACGCGGACGCGGCCCACCTGGTGCGCGCCGTCCTCGCCGACGCCTGGGCCCTCGACGGCCCCGGACGGGCGAACACGGTCACGATCGACGAGCTGGGGGTCCTCGCCAAGCTCGGCGCCGAGGGCGTCATGGTCATGGGCACGACGGACGGCGTGGCCGTCGCGGTGAAGGTGCTCGACGGCAGCCTCCGGGCGGCGACGCTCGTCGCGCTCGAGCTGCTGGCCGCGCAGGGCGTCGTGGACGCCGACGCCGTGGCCCGCGTGGAGGCCCGGACCGTCGAGCGCGTGCTCGGGGGCGGGGTGCCCGTGGGCCGGCTCCGCGCGGGGCGCGGGCTCGTCGCCGCCTGACGCACGAGGACGGCTCTCCGACGAGGACGGCCCGGCGGACGAGGACGGCCCGCCGGGCAAGGGCGCCGACCACGCCCCGTGCGACGGGCTCGACCGGGGCGTCAGGGGCCTGCGCCCCGGCCGGCGGCGTCGGACGTCGCCCTCGGCGCGAGCCCGGGCGGGGCGAGGCAGGGCAGGAGCGGCACCCGCTCCCCGGGTGACGACGGCCGGCGGGCCCAGCACGTCCCGTCCCCCTCGACGACGACGAGCACGGCGGGCTCCCCCGGCCCGGACGCGACCGTGCCGGCCTCGGCGCGCGACCCGACGCGGAGGACGAGGGGCGGACCTCCGGCGATCGCCTCCTGCGCCCGCCAGCCCCGCTCGACCGCGGCACCGACGACCGGCGGCGCGACGAGCACGACCGGGACGCTCAGGGGGACGCAGAGCGGGCCGTCGTCGACGGGCAGGCCGCCCGGCGCCGACACCGGTCCCCGTCCCAGCACGAGCACGCCGGTCGGGGCCGAAGGCGCCCGGCGGAGCGCTCCGGCCAGCTCTGCGGTGGTCGCGGGGAACGCCAGGGCCCAGGAGGCCCGGACCGACGGGTCGAGCTCCGTGGCGTCGGGCTCCGGGCGGGCCCCCGGTGGTCCACCGGGCACGGGCCGCGTCCGGCGGACCGGGAACGGCCAGGTGCCGCTCGGGGCGCGGTGGGCGAGGGCGGGTCGACCGGGAGGAGGACCGGCCGGCGAGGAGGGGCTCTTCATGCTCCCAGCCGACCAGGGCGACGGCCGAGGACGGCCGTGACCGGTCCTCGTCGGGGCAGGAGGCGCCTCCTGCGTCCGGTGGGGAGGACCGGTCAGCCGACCAGGAAGAACTGCTCGCCGATGTCGACGCGCGT
>Ga0265798_10002573_pt1 | contig 26627 bp, 25 predicted proteins | sample P3T30metagenome_FD_192430 | JGI IMG/M metagenome (GOLD analysis project Ga0265798, IMG submission 192430) | Plant litter microbial communities from East Loma Ridge, Irvine, California - P3 T30 | ecosystem: Environmental > Terrestrial > Plant litter > Unclassified | place: USA: California...
GATGATGTAGACCTCGGGGTGGCCGAAGAACCAGAACAGGTGCTGCCACAGCAGCGGGTCGCCGCCGCGCTCGGCGATGAAGAAGGGCCAGTCGAAGGCGCGCTCGAGTTCCAGCAGCGCGGTGCCGGCGATCACGGCCGGGAAGGCGAACACGATCATCAGCCCCACCACCAGCATCGCCCACGCGTACACCGGCATGCGGCCGAGCGTCATGCCGGGCGCCCGCGTGAACAGGATGCCGACGATCAGTTCGATGGCGCCGGCGATCGCCGAGATCTCGATGAAGCCGATCCCCAGCAGCCAGAAGTCGGCGTTCAGGCCGGGCGAATACCTGGTGCCGGTGAGCGGCGGGTACATGAACCAGCCGCCATCCGGCGCCAGGCCCACGAACAGCGTGCAGAAGAAGGCCAGGCCGCCGAAGGCATAGGCCCAGTAGGCGTAGGCGGACAGGCGCGGGAACGGCAGGTCGCGCGCGCCCAGCATGTTGGGCAGCAGGTAGACGCCGATCGCCTCGACCACGGGAATCGCGAACAGGAACATCATCACCGTGCCGTGCATGGTGAAGACCTGGTTGTAGGTTTCGGCGCCGAGCAGGTGGTTGTCGGGCACCGCCAGCTGCAGGCGGATCAGCAGGCCCAGCACACCGGCCAGCACGAAGAACAGCAGCGCGGTGCCGATGTACAGCAGGCCGATGTTGGTGTTGTTCACCGACGAGAAGAAGCGCCAGCCGCTTTGCGTGCGCCAGACCGCCTCCAGCTTTTCGAGTTCGCCGTCGGGACGCGGCGCCGGGTTGGGCGTGGTCCGCGTTGTCATTGCAGGTGCTCCAGGTAGGCCGCCAGCGCACGCAGCGATTCGCCGTCGATGCCGGACGCGGCCGGCATGAAGACGCCGGGTTTGAAGGCCTGCGGATCGGCGATCCAGCCGGCCAGCGTGCTGCTATGGGTACGCAGCAGGCCCGCGCCGATCTGCAGGCGGCTGCCGACGTGGGTCAGGTCCGGCCCCAGGCTGTTGCTGGCGGCCACGCCACGGATCGTGTGGCAGCTCTGGCATTTCTGTTCGAAGAACACGGCGCGTCCGCGCAAGGGCAGCGCCGCTTCGGGTGTGCGGGCGGGCTGGGCCTGGTTTCGCAGCCAGGCTTCGAATTCGGCCGGCGCCAGCGCCACCACGTGCAGTGCCATGTGCGCATGCTGGGTGCCGCAGTATTCGGCGCACTGGCCGCGGTAGACGCCGGGCTTGTCGGCGCGCAGGGTCAGGCCCGTGACACGGCCCGGGATCATGTCGCGCTTACCCGCCAGTGCCGGCACCCACAGGCTGTGGATCACGTCGGCCGCGTTCAGGCCCAGGTAGACCGTGCGCCCGACCGGGATGCGGATCTCGTTGGCGGTGGCGATCTCGCGCCCGCTGGCCGGATCGCGGTAGCGCACTTCCCACCACCACATGCGGGCGGTGACGGAGATCGCCAACGCATTGTTGGACGCCTGCGGCACCAGCTGGGCGCTGCGCCAGGTACTCCAGGCCAGCAGGCCGGTCAGCAGCAGCACCGGCAGCGCGATGCCGCCGCCGGCGATCCACAGGCCCGGCCGCAGCGGCGCCGCGTGACGGCGCAGGCTGAGGCCCAGCAGCGCCATCACGGCCAGGAAGATCAGCAGCCCGGCGCCGAACAGCACCCAGGTGAACTGCCCGATGACTTCGGCGTCGGCGCCGGCCGGGTGCAGCACCGACTGCAGGGGCTCGCTCATCTGGCGCATCCGGCTCATTTGGGCGAGCGCAGGGTGTAGAGGTAGGCCGCCATGTGGCGCGCTTCCTGCTCCGTCAGGCCCATGGCCGGCATCGTGGTGCCGGGCTTCATGGCCGGCGGGTCCATCAGCCAGGCGGTCAGCTTGTCCGGCTGGTTGGGGATGACGGTCGCGATATAGCTCAGCTTCCCGAAGCCGTCCAGCTCGGGCCCCACCTCGCCGGCGGCGCCGCGCACTTCGGAGATCTTGTGACAGGCCCCGCACTGGTACTGGGTCACCAGCTGCTTGCCGACCCTGGCGTCGCCGCCCGGCACCTGCTTTTCCTTGGGCTTGCCGCCGCAGCCGGCGAGCGCGGCCACGCACAGCGCGGCGCATAGCAAGGCGCGGGCGGTCAGGCGTAAGGTATCGGGCAGTATCGGCATCGGAAGATCGAAGTCAGCGTAAAGACAGGGCCACACGGTTGAAATCACACATCGGGCCGCCTGGGCGGATGACTTTTATAATACCGGAAACGATGCATTTTTTTTAACACGATACGCCTAGCGAATCCATGGCTTCCGATCGCACCCGCCTGATCCTCAAGACCGCCATTTACACGCTGCTTGCCGCAGGCGGGATCGGCGCGGCCGCCGGCTACACGGTCTACCAGGTCGGCTGGTACGACATCGGCGCCAACAAGCAGCACCTGCAACTCACCTACAGCGTGCTGGAGCAGGCCATGCACAACTCGGTGCGCCACCACGCGAAAACGGTCGTCGTGCCCAGCCTGGGCGATACCGGCCAGGTCCTGCGCGGCGGCGCCCTGTACCGCGAGCACTGTGCGCAATGCCATGGCGGCCCGGGTACCGCGCCCGCGGCGCATGGCCAGAGCATGCAGCCGGTGCCGGGGCCGCTGGTCGACGCCGCCGAGCGCTGGAAGCCGCGCGAGCTGTACTGGATCACGCGCCACGGCATCAAGATGAGCGGCATGCCGGCCTGGGAAGTGCGCCTGAACGAGCCCGATACCTGGGCGGTGGTGGCCTTCCTGACCCGCCTGCCCGGCCTCGATGCGCGCGCCTACAAGGAGATGACGGCGGGCGCCGTGGCCCCGGCAGGGAACGATGCCCCGACCTCGGCGGTCACCGCCACGAACGCCACCGAAGGCGCCCTGCTGCGCGGCGACGCCGGGCGCGGCAAGAAGATCCTCGGCCAGTATGCCTGCCAGTCCTGCCACAAGGTGCCGGGCGTGACCGGTTCCGACGTCGACGTCGGGCGCCCGCTGGACGGCCTGGCGCGGCGCCCGGTCATCGCCGGCAGGCTGGCGCCGACCCAGGACAACCTGATCAGCTGGATCCGCAACCCGCAAGCCATCGATCCGCGCACGGCCATGCCGAACATGGGCGTGACGGAGCGTGATGCGCTGGATATCAGCGCCTATCTACTGAGCAAATAGCACGTTCCAGACGGGCGATCCCGGTACGGATCTCGTCCGGCGTGAAGGCCGAAAAACCCAGCAGCAGGCCGGGCGGCACCGCGCAGTCCGGGCCGGCGGCCGGGTTCGTGTAGTAGGCCAGCGGCCGCACCTCGACCCCGCCCTCGCCCGCGCGCGCGGCTGCCTCGGCCTCGCTCAAGCCATTTGTGACGCCCACGCACAAATCCAGGCCGGCATCGGACGGGCCGCAGGCAAGCTGCCCCTGCATGCGTGCTGCAATCGCTTCCAGCATGGCGATGCGCCGCTCGCCATAGGCATCGCGGGTACGCCGGATGTGGCGCGCGAAGTGGCCTTCCTGGATGAAGTCCGCCAGCACCGCCTGCGGCACGATCGGGCTGTGGCGGTCGACCACGGCCTTGGCGCGCGCCAGCGGCTCGGCCAAGCCAGGGGGCGCCACGATATAGCCCAGGCGCAGGCCCGGAAACAGCACCTTCGACAGGGTGCCGACGTAGATCACGCAACCCGTACGGTCCAGGCTCTGCAGCGAGGCCAGCGGCGGGCCGGTGTAGCGGTATTCGCTGTCGTAGTCGTCCTCGACGATCCAGGCACGCTGCGCCTGCGCCCAGCGCAGCAGCGCCAGGCGCCTGGCCAGGCTCATGGTCACGCCCAGCGGCAGCTGGTGCGAAGGCGTGGCGAAAGCCATGCGCGCGTCCGGGTAGCGGGCCGCGGCATAGGCCACGTCCATCCCCTCGGCGTCGACCGGTACCGGGCAGATCTTCGCGCCCGCCACCGCAAAGGGCGCCAGCGCGCCCTGGTAGCCGGGCGACTCCAGCCACACGCCTTCGCCCGGCGCCAGCAGCAGTTGCGCCAGCAGGTACAGGGCCTGCTGCGAACCGGTGGTGATGACGATCTGCTCCGGCACGCAGCGCACGCCGCGCGAGGCCTGCAGGTAGGCGCACAGCAGTTCGCGCAGCGGCGCATGGCCGGCCGCGCCGCCGTAGCCCAGCGGGACCTGGCGGCGGCGCCAGTGGCGCGCCTCGAGCTTGCGCCAGACCTCGAAGGGAAATAAATCCAGCCCCGGCATGCTGATGCGGAAGGTGCGCAGCGGGCCGTCGTGGTGGCGCACGCGCGCCATCGCCGACGCCATCGCTTCGCCGCGCGCGGAGAGCGGACGTACCAGCGGCGGCGCGGCGGCGCCGTCCCCGCTCGCCTTGCCCCTGGATGCCGCGGCCGGCAGCGAGGCGCTGACAAACGTCCCCTTCCCCACCGTCCCGACCAGGTAACCCTCGGCCATCAGCTGCTCGTAGGCGGCCAGCACGGTCTGGCGCGACACCGTAAGCAGACGGCCCAGCTCGCGCGTGGCGGGCAGGCGCGCCGAGGGAGCGATGTCGCCGGCCAAAATCGCTTCCTTCATCTGCAGGTAAAGCTGGCGGAACAGCGGCGTGGCGGCCGCGCGCTCGAGCGGGATGGCGGCGAGGATGTCGTGGACGTGCATGGTACGCCCATCTTCGCCCTTATTGGTTATTTCGGCAAGCCACCGGCCGGCCTATGATGGACGCCATGAACACCTTCGAAGGAGCCGCCCGATGTACATGCCTGCCCGCACTGCGGAAGAACGCCTCGACGTCCTGCACGGCCTGATCGAGGCCCACCCGCTGGGCGCGCTGGTGCGCCCGGACGGCGACGGCTTCACGGCCGACCACCTCCCCTTCGAACTGGTGCCGGCTTCGCCGGATGCGCCGCAGGGCCTGCTGCGGGCCCACGTGGCGCGCGCCAATCCGCTGTGGCGCCGGGATGGCGCGACGGTGCTGGCGATCTTCCAAGGGCCGTCCGGCTATGTTTCGCCCGCGCTGCAGGACTTGCAGGCCATCGGGGGCCGCGCGGTGCCGACCTGGAACTATGCCGTCGTGCACGCGCACGGGCGCCTGCGTGTCATCGACGACAGGGAATGGCTGCTGGCCCACATGCGCCGCGCCACGGAGCACCAGGAAGGCCGGCATGGCCATGCCTGGTCGGTCGACGACGCGCCGCGCGACTACATCGACAAGCTGGTGCGCGCGACGGTCGGCGTCGAGATCGCGATCGGGCGCCTGCAGGGGAAGTGGAAGACGAACTAGCAGGCTGGCCAAAGAAAAACGCTGCCCCCGCGTGGGCGGAGACGGCGTTCACAGGGTGGCGGCAGGGATTACTTGCCTGCGGCGGTACCCGACTTGGCCGAATGCATCTGCTGGGCTGCCTTCAGGTGCTGCTCGACCACCGGCATGTGCTGGTCGGCCAGGGCCTTCACGTCCGGATCCTTGATCTTCTTGGCGTCGGCAACCAGCTTCTTGTGGGTGTCGGTGTGGTCCTTCACGCCGGCCTGGGCCATGTAGGCCTTGTCGAATTCGGCGCCGCTCATCTTCTCGAGCTTGGCCGACATGGCCTTGTGCTTGGCGTCCAGGTCGGTCGGCAGGGTCACGCCCTTGGCTTGCGCCACGGCCTGCACCTTGGTCAGGGCGGCGCCGTGGTCGTCGATCATCTGCTGGCCGAAGGCTTTCACCTCGGCGCTCTGGCCCTTGCTCTGGGCCAGCTTGCCGGTGGCGACTTCAGCCATGTCGGACATGGCCATGTCCTTCAGGGCTTTCTCGTCGCCGCTGCTCAGCTTGGCGCCGGCGGCCGACGAACCCGTTGCACCGCTCGCGCCGCTCTGGCCCGAAGCGCTGGTGCCGGTGGCGCTCATGCCCGAGGCGTTCCCGCGGTTTTCCATGCCGGTGCTGTTGGTGTTGTCCATCGTCCCTTCCTTGGTCGTCTTGCCGGCCTGGTTCGGGTTGGTGCTGCTGGTGCCGGTCTGGGACGGGCTCGAGCTCACCGAAGTTTGGGCCTGGACGCCGAAGGTGCTGAACATGGCGGCCACAGCCGATACAGCCAGCAGCCCTTTCAAGGTTTTATTGTTTTGCATGTCGTTCTCCTGATCTCATATGGTCAATAGGGGGCCGTGTTCAAATGACAACGGTAGGCACAGAGTGTATCGCCGTGTTTTGCCCTACAGCGCGCGTTAGCCATCAGGAAACTTTCATCCTCAACGGAAGCTGAGCGTGGCCGTCAAATCGCCCGGCGGACGCGCGCCGCGCGACTCGAAAGCGGCATTGCGCGCGGCCAGGCCTTCCAGCAGCGGCAGGCCGTGCAGGCGGCTGATGAAACGCAGGATCGAGGTCGTGTCGTAGAAGTTGTGGTCGACCGCGCCCTTCTTCGCGAACGGCGAGACCACGATCGCCGGAATGCGCGAACCCGGGCCCCAGCGGTCGCCCTTGGGCGGCGCCACGTGGTCCCACCAGCCGCCGTTCTCGTCGAAGGTGATCACGACCACCATGTTGTGCCACTGCGGCGACTTTTTGAGGTGCTCGATGACGTTGGCCACGTGGGCATCGCCGGATTCGATGTCCGAGTAGCCGGCGTGCAGGTTCAGGTTGCCCTGCGGCTTGTAGAAGGCGACCGGCGGCAGGCGGCCGGCGACGACGTCGGCGATGAACTTGTTCGAGATCGGGCTGTCGCCCAGGCCGCCGTCGCGGATGTGCCTGTCGCGCGCGGCGCTGCCCGGCGCGAACTGCCTGAAATAGTTGAAGGGCTGGTGGTGGTGCTGGAAGTTCGGGCGCGAACCTTCGCCGCGACCGTCCAGCGCCGCCTGCCAGGCGCCGCCGTACCAGGCCCAGTCGACGCCCTTCGCGGACAGCAGGTCGCCGATGGTGTCGTAGGTCTGCGGCGGCAGCACCGATGGATCCTGCGGGTCGGCCATGCTGGCGTCGCCGCCCGGCGCCGGGCGCACCCAGCTCGGCTGGTAAGGCGGAGCCATGGTGTTGACCGCGTAGCCGTCCGGCGTGATGGTGCCGTGGTTGACGAACTTCGGCTTGCCCTCCAGCGCCGACTTCGGCGAGTCCGGCGCCACCGCCAGGCGCACGCCCTGCGGACCGTCTTCCGTCACCGCGATCTTCTTCCTGGCCGGCGTCTCGGCCGCGTTGAAGAATTCAGGCGTACGGCCGGAAATCAGGAACTGGTGGTTCAGGTAGGAGCCGCCGAAAGCCGCCATGAAGAAGTTGTCGCACAGCGTGAACTCGCGCGCGATCTGGTACAGGCCCAGGTTCTTCGAAGTCTCGCCGTAGCGGCCCATCACCAGCGCGCCGCTGTCGCCCCAGGCGACAAAACCGTCGTTCCTGCCGCCGTTGATCTGCATCTGGTTGTGATAAAAATTGTGCACCAGGTCGCGGGTGACCAGGCCTTCCGGCAGCGGCTTGCCCTGCGCATCGCTCAGCTTGAACGGCGCGTTCGGCAGATGCTGGATCTCGTCTTCCTTGATCAGGTAATCCTTGCCGCCCAGGTTCTGGCGCGCCGGCACCATGCCGCCCCAGATCTTCGGCAGTTCCGTCAGCACGCTGCCGTCGCGGTCCTTCTGCGCGCTGGCAGAGGCAGGCACTTCCGAGAGCGGCTGGGCCAGGCCCGGGAAATCGGCGAACAGGTTGTTGAAGCTGCGGTTCTCGAGATAGATCACGACCACGTTCCTGACCTGCTCCTTGAGCTTGGCGTCGAGCGAGCCTTTGACGGCCTTGTGCGCTTTCGGCGCAGCGGCCGCTTCGCTGGCGGCCGGCAGCGTGGTCGACAGGCCGACCGCGGCGGCGGCCTGGAAGATCTTGCGGCGCGAAGGATTGGCGGGCTGGCCGGCTTCCGGCTGCGCCTGGTCGTGATGCTTTTCTTGCACGAGGTTCTCCTGGACGGGCGGCTGATGGGGCCGCCAAAACACCGATTATCGACGTTTTTTGCCAGGGGGAAAAGATTTACGCTCGTGTGCTGCCTATATGCGTGGTGGCTTTGCCTCGACACGCTTGATCAGCAGGCCGATCTCGTCCAGCACCAGCCAGGGGTCGCGCTCGTCGAACATGTGGTCGCTGTAGCGCATGCGTACGTGGCGCATGTCGTTTGACACTTTCGTGAGTTCGAACTGGGCCGCATCCCAGGTCGTGTTGTAGGCGTCGACATCTTCGTAGCTCATCTTCGCCTGGCGGATGGTAGTGAATGGCAGACCGCGGCTCAGCACCGTCACCGGCATGTCCAGGGTGCGGCCGCCGGCGTTCATCGCCTGCACGGCCTCAGGAAAATCCTCGTGCGAGTTCCTGTCGCGTTCCCAGTTGATGATCATGTCCATGGTGCGCCAGCCGTCCGGCGTCATGGTCCGCTTGAGCGCCGGGTACCAGGATTCGTGCACGCAATCGACGAATGCGACGCCGCGCACGGTTTCCGGATGCGCCTGCGCATAGGCGCGCGCGACCATGCCGCCGAAGGAATGCGCCACCAGCACCACGTCATGCCAGCCGCGCGCCTTCACCAGCCCGTCGATCTCGTCCGCCAGTGCCCGCAGCGGGCGGGCCGCGGTCTGCGGCGTGCTCTTGCCGACGCCGGCGCGGTCGTACAGGCAGACCTGGTAGCCCGGCACAGCGAAGTTGCGGAAGGTGTTCTTGTAGGTCGCATGCGCGTCGAGCCCCATGCCGGCGATCAGCAGGACGGTCTTGCCGCCCTCGCCGCGGCATTCCCAGGCCAGCTGGTTGGCGCCGACCCTGGTGAATTGTTCGCCGGAAGGCGCGGCCGCCACGGCATGCAGGGAAAACAGGGACAGCAGACCAGCCAGGACAGCTTTCATTCGACGCTCCTTGTGCACATGACGCCACCATGGTCCTCGCATGGGCGGCCGAGGTCAATTCGCCATGCATGGACGGCGGTGCGCGGCGCGTCAAACGCCTGTCATATTGGGCCGCCAGAATACGCTTCGCTCCCAGGAGTGGGAGACGGCGGCCCGGCCGCCCTACCGGCGTCGGCGGTAGGAAAACATTCCGGCACCAATTCAGCAGGGCGTTCTCTCGTGTGGCAAGATAAGCCGACAAAGGAGAACGACTTGGACAGCAAGCTGCACACCCTGCTCGCCGAACTGGCGGCCTTCGGCGACGCCCATGACAACGACGACGCCAACCGCGCCACGCGCATGCTCAACATCACGCCCGACACCGGCGCATTCCTCGCCGTGCTGGTCAAGGCGATGCACGCCCGGCGCATCCTCGAAATCGGTACCTCGAACGGCTACTCGACGCTGTGGCTGGCCGATGCCGTCGCCGGCATCGATGGTGACGTCACGACGATCGAGATGGCGCCGCAGAAGATCGCGATGGCGCGCGAGAACTTCGCACGCGGCGGACTGGAGAACCGCATCACCCAGCTCGAAGGCGACGCCGCCATGCATTTGCAGCGCTTCGGGATTGAAGAATTCGACCTGGTCTTCCTGGACTCCCGGCGCAGCGCTTACCAGGACTGGTTGCCGGACCTGAAGCGCATCCTGCGCGCGGGCGGGCTGCTGGTGGTCGACAACGCCACCTCGCATGCGGAGGAGATGGCGGCTTTTACCGAAGCGATACGCGGCGACCGCAGCTTCACGACCAGCCTGGTGCCGGTCGGCAAAGGCGAGTTTTTGGCCGTGAAGGCTTAAAAGCCGGCCCGCGCGCGCAGCTTGCGCCGCACATGCCTGCCCGCGCGCGGCAGGGTCTCGAGCGCGCGCGCCGCCAGCACCCCTTCGATGAAGCCGAGCAGCGCCAGCTCCTGCGGCACGCGTTCGCGCAGCTGGCCGACCAGCTCGCGCGCCACCACGCCGTCGTTCAGCAGGCCCAGCTCGTCCTGCATCCCGGTCAGCATGTCGTGGCGCCGCATGTCCTTTTTCCCGTGGCTGAGCGCCGCGAAAAACTCGCGCGCATAGCGTTCCTTCTTGGCCGCGATGCGCACCCGATGCAGGGTTTCGGGATGCTGCAGGTCGATGCCGCGGGCGCGCTTGCGCACACGCGCGGCGGCGTGCCGCACCAGGCCGGGTGCGGTCTTGCCCACCTTCTGCGCCAGTTCGGGCGCGGGCCTGCCCTCCTGCTTCCATCCCTGCCCGGCAATCCAGGCGCCCAGGCCCAGCATCAGGCCCGTATAGCGCGAACTGCCGACCGCCGCGCGCACGCGGGCGCGGTGCCGCTCGGCCTCTTCGCGCGCCGCCACCTCGACCCGCGCCAGCGCCGGCTTGTGCTCGTCCGGTACCGGCAGGCCGGGCAGCAGCGATTCGATGAACACGTCCCAGTTGCGGGCGTCGCCAAGTTCGCCCGCCAGCCATTCGACGTCGTCCGCCAGCGGTGCCGGCAGCCGCACCAGGTCCTTGACCATCGCCATCGCCGCGCGCAGGCGGCGCAGGCCGACGCGCATCTGGTGCAGGCTCTCGACCTCGCCCGCCAGCACGCCCTGTTCGTTGGCCTGCATCTGCTCCAGGCAGTTGCGCAGGATGCCGGCCAGGGCCTCGCCCATGCTGGCCTTGCGTTTAAGCTTTACCGAGGTGGCCCTGACGGCGCGCGGCGCCACCGCGCCGGCCATCGCATAGCCGCGCTCGGCCTTGCTGACGTTCTCGATCCGCACCGGCACCGCCTCGTGGACCTGGCGCGCCAGCTCGTACAGGCGGGCCGGATCGCCTTCCTGCATTTCGAGTTCCAGTTCGCGCACCGGCAGCGTGCGGTCGCCGCGCTGCAGTTCACCGGTGTCGAGCGCGCATTCGACCTTCAGGCCATCGGCCAGCGCCAGCACCCAGGTCGCGCGCTTGACCTTGTTGACGAAAACCTGCTCCAGCGCGGGTTCATGCTTGCCGAGCTGCCTGGCCAGCGCCGGCAGGGCCTCGCGCAGCTGGCGCGCGAACAGCTCGCGGTCCGGGTCTTCCGAGCTCACCTCCTGTTCCAGCTCGACGCGCTGGTGCAGGCCGGCGACCACGGTACCGCCGCCCTTGAGCGTCTGCACGTGGCGCGTGCCTTCGCTGCGCACGCGCAGCGCGAAGCCGTGCTGCCACAGCGTGAAATCGGCGGTATCGAAGTAGCGGTCGACGTGCTCGCGCTCGGCCGGCCTGGCGCCGTCTTGCGGGCGCAGGAGCGGGATTTTCCTGATCTGGGTGACGCTGGCGGTGTCCAGCGCCAGCTTGATTTCGCATTCCATCGCATCTCCTTTGCACGTCATTACTGTAGCGTTTCCCGCACCGGGCCGGCACACGGGTCGGCGCGCCATCGTAGCGCCGCTTCATGTCAGGAAGATGTCAGGCGGCTGTCAGGCCGGTACGCCGACGATGACGCTGGACGCCTTGAAGATCGCCGCAGCCTGCGCGCCGACCGCCAGCCCCATGCTCTCGCTGCTTTCGCGGGTGACGATGGCCGCCACCGAACCGCCACCGTCCAGGTCGATCACGACCTCGGTATTCACGGCGCCGGGTTCGATCCGGACGATGGTGCCGGCCAGGCGGTTGCGCGCCGAATAGCGGGCCTGGTCGTCGCCGGCGACCAGGATGATGGACGAGGATTTGACCAGCGCAAACGCTTCCGCACCGACCTGCAGGCCGAGGCTGTCGACGCTCTCGTGTGTGACGATGGCGACGATGCACTGCCCGCCCGCGACCTCGAGTTCGACCTCGTCGTTGACGGCGCCGCGCTTGAGCTGCGTGACCGTCCCCAGGAACTGGTTGCGTGCGCTGGTTCTCATGCTCATCTTCCTGACCAATGAATAATCGTCGGCGATGCCGCCGGCCTGCCCGCTCAGGCGCTGGACGAAACTGCGGTGCTCGCGTTCGATCAGCGCGAAGTTCGCCACCAGCTGCGCCCCGCGCGCGGTCAGGCGCGTGCCGCCGCCGCCCTTGCCGCCGGCCAGGCGTTCCACCAGCGCCTCGCCGGCCAGGTTGTTCATCGCGTCGATGGCGTCCCAGGCCGCCTTGTAGCTCATCCTGACGGCCTTCGCCGCCTGCGTGATCGAGCCGCATTCGGCGATCTTCGCCAGCAGCGCGATCCGCCCCGGCCCGCCGAGGTTGGCGCCGCCGACCGTCATCCATATCTCGCCGTCCAGCCCGATGTCCGTGTTTTCCGCTTCCATGTCGCTCCTGATCATGCGGCCCTGATGCCTGCATCGGTATCGATCCGGCCGTCGCGCAAATCGAGCACGTGGTCGCCGAACACCGCGGCGTCCTCCGGGTCGTGGGTGATCAGGACCATCGGCACCTGCAGGCGCTGCTGCAGGTCTTTCAGCTCGCTGCGCATATGCGCGCGCAGGACCGGGTCGAGCGCGGCGAAGGGTTCGTCGAGCAGCAGTGCGCGCGGCTGCGTCACCAGGGCGCGCGCCAGCGCCGTGCGCTGTTTCTGCCCCCCCGAGAGTTCGTGCGGGTACTGGTCCGCCACCTGGCCGAGCTGGAAGGCCTCGCACCAGTAGTCGACCTGCCGGTCATGGTGCCGGCGGCGCGGATTCAGCCAGCCGCGCACCAGCGGAAAGGCGATGTTCTGGCGCACGGTCAGGTGCGGGAACAGCGCATAGTCCTGGAATACATAGGCCAGTTCGCGCTTCTGCGGCGCCAGGTCGATGCCCTGGTCCGCATCGAACAGCACGTGGCCGTCGACGCGAATGTGGCCGACGTCCGGCCGCAGCAGGCCGGCGACGGCTTTGAGGGTCAGGCTCTTGCCGGCGCCCGAGGGGCCGAGGAGGACGATGCGCCGGCTGTCCGTCTGCAGGCGCACATCGAGCCGGAAGCGCTGCTTGCCGGCTTGAAGCGTCTTGCGGATGTCGAGATCGAGCAGCATCACGCCTCCCGGCGGCCGGCCAGCCGGCCCGGCGCCAGCCGTCCCGCGGTCAGCAGCACGGCGATGCAGACGAAGGACGTCAGCAGCACCATCAGGTTGGCGGTATCGTCCTGCCCGGCCTGCACGGCCTCATACACGGCGATCGACAGCGTCTGGGTGCGGCCGGGGATGCTGCCGGCCACCATCAGCGTCGCGCCGAACTCGCCCAGCGCGCGCGCAAAGCCGAGCAGCACGCCGGCCAGGATGCCGCGCCAGGCCAGCGGCATGGTCACGCGGAAGAACAGCGCCATTTCCGAGATGCCCAGCACCCGCGCCGCCTGCTCCAGCTGGCCGTCGACGGCTTCGAAGGCCGCACGTGCCGGCTTGAACACCAGCGGGAAGATGACGATGGCGGCGGCGATCACCGCGCCCTGCCAGGTGAAGATCAGGTTGATGCCGAAGGTGCTCTGCAACCAGGCGCCGATCGGGCCATGGCGGCCGATCAGCACCAGCAGGTAGTAGCCGAGCACCGTCGGCGGCATCACCATCGGCAGGGTCAGCAGGGTGTCGAGCAGTTCACGTCCCGGAAAGCGGCGGCGCGCCAGCAGGAAGCCGACCGCCACGCCCAGCACCAGGTCGATCAGCGTGGCGCAGCCCGCGACCTTCAGCGACAGCGCCAGCGCCGACCACGCGTTCATGTTCATGGCTTGAGGAAGCCGTACCTGGCCAGCACGGCCTGTCCTGCCGGCGACAGCACGAAGTCGACGAAGCGTTTGGCCTCGGCGGCATCGGCAGCGGCGGCGGTACGGGCAATCGGGTAGTCGATGGCGACATCCAGCGGCACCATGAACGCCACCATCACTTTGTTCGGCATGAGAGCGGCGTCGGTGCCGTAGACGAAGCCGGCGTCGACCTCGCCGCGCGCCACGTAGTCGAGCGACTGGCGCACGTTCTGGGTGTTGATGGCCTTGCCCGCGAGGGGCTGCCACAGCCTGGCCGCTGCCAGCGCATGCTGGGTGTAGCGCCCGGCCGGCACGCTGGCCGGGTTGCCGATGGCGAGTTTCTGCACTGCCGGCTGCGCGAGGTCCTGCAGGCGTTTGATGGCCAGCCTGCTGTCGCGCGGGACGATCACGACCAGGCTGTTGCGCGCGAAGTTGCGGCGCTCGCCGTTCGCGATCAGGTTCTGCTTCGCGGCCGCATCCATGGTTTCGACATCGGCGGACGCGAACACGTCGGCAGGCGCGCCCTTGGCCATCTGCTGCAGCAGCGCGCCGGACGCGCCGAAGTTCAGCAGGACATTGGCATCCGGATGCCGGGCTTCATAGCTGCGGGCGATGTCGGTGAACGCGTTGCTGAGGCTCGCCGCTGCGGACACGTGCAGGTCGCCGGCCTGCGCGAAGCCGGCCGCCAGCGCGATAGCCGTGGCGGCAGCGAGCTTGATCGGCAGGGTATTCGGCATGCAGCAGGCTTTCGGTCGTGGTCGATACCGCAATATACCTGAATATATAGCGGTATGTGGCACGGGGCCTGAATTCTCGCGAAATGTCACATTTCCGGATGAGCTCATCCGACCGGAAAAGCAGGCCAGGCTCTCTCAGAATAGCCGAGTTGAACATGGCTATACAAGCAATATTGCCTGGATAGTACATAACTACAACACATACCCAGTTAACATTTGTGCATACCATGACGGGCTCGCTAGACTGGTCCGGGCCGGATGTGCGCCGCGCCGGCGCCGCCGGCATCCGAACACTTCGACGAGAGACACACAGGATGAGAAAACAGACTGCATTGCCCGCATTTTCCCGCACCCTCCTCGCTTCTTCCCTGCTGCTGGCCTTTGCGCCGGCCTGGGCCCAGGAATCCACCGCCACCGCTTCTCAGCCCGCTCCTCAGCCCGCTCCTCAGCCCGCTCCTCAGTCCGCCGAGGTGCAGCCGGCACAAGCGGCACCGGCCGGCGACAAGGACATGGCCTCGGTCGTGGTGCTCGGCTCGCGCGGCGCGGCCCGCACGGCCCTCGACGCCTCGGCCCCGGTCGGCCTGATCAGCGCCAAGGACATGCAGATGGCGGGACCGCTGGAACTCGGCAAGCTGATGCAGACACTGGACCCGTCCTTCAACTTCTCCTCGACCTTCATCAGCGACGGCACCGACATCATCCGTCCGGCCACCCTGCGCTCGCTCGGTCCGGACCAGCTGCTGGTGCTGGTCAACGGCAAGCGCCGCCACCAGCAGGCGCTGGTCAACGTGCAGCAGACCATTGGCCGCGGCTCGGCCGGTACCGACATCAACGCGATCCCGATGTCGGCGATCCAGCGCATCGAAGTGCTGCGCGACGGCGCCGCGGCGCAGTACGGCTCCGACGCTATCGCCGGCGTGATCAACATCGTGCTGAAGCAGCAAACCAACGAGACCCAGCTCTCGGGCACCGTCGGCGGCACCAGCGAAGGCGGCGGCGAACTGTATTCGGGCAGCGCCAACAAGGGCTGGGCGATCGGCGACGGCGGCTACGTCAACCTGACGGTCGAAGGCCGCCACCGCGGCGAGACCAACCGCGCCGGCCTGGACACCGCGCGCGTGAATCCGCCGCGCGTGACCCAGCGCATCGGCGACAGCCTGGCCAAGGACAAGTACTTCTGGTGGAACGCCGCGCTGCCGGCCGGCGAAGGCGCCGAGTTCTACAGCTTCGGCGGCGTCTCGCACCGCACCGGCGACTCGGCCGGCTTCTTCCGCACCGCCGGCGACGGCCGCAACGTGCCCTCCGTGTATCCGAACGGCTTCCTGCCGAACATCCGCACGACCGTGAAAGACCAGTCGCTGGCCGTGGGCTACCGGCGCGACCTGGCGGACCAGTGGAAGTTCGACCTCTCGCTGAACCACGGCCGCAGCGAACTCGATTTCCACGAAAAGGAGACCATCAACATCAGCTACTGGTACGAGCCGAAGCCGGGCGGCGGCATCTACGCCGAGTCGCCGCTGGAAGCCGACACCGGCAAGCTGAAATTCAGGCAGACCACCGTCAACGCCGACCTGCGCGGCCCGCTCAACGTCGGCGGCCGCGAGATCTCGTTCGCCACCGGCTTCGAATACCGCCGCGACGGCTACGCGATCGGCGCCGGCGACCCGGTCTCCTACCAGTACGGCCGCACCAACAACCCCGCCATCGTGATTCGCGACCAGACGGGCGGCATCGCCGCTTCCGGCACCCAGGGCTTCCCCGGCTACACCCCGGCCACCGCGGTGGACGACAGCCGCCACAACATCGCGCTGTACCTGGATGCCGAACACAAGCTGACCAACGAGCTGCTGCTGGGCGCGGCCGTGCGCTGGGAAAAATACTCGGACTTCGGCAGCACCACCACCGGTAAACTCAGCCTGCGCTACGACCCGAGCAAGGTCGTGGGCCTGCGCGGCACCGTGTCGACGGGCTTCCGCGCGCCCGGCGTGCAGCAGAAGTTCTACAGCTCGGTGTCGACCAACCTGAACGCCGCCGGCGTGCTGACCGAGACCCTGACCGCGCGCGAAGGCAGCGCCGTCACCAAGGCCTTCGGCATCCCGAACCTGAAGCAGGAAACTGCGAAGAACGCCAGCGTCGGCATCGTGCTGCGCCCAGCCTCGAACTTCTCGCTGACGGCCGACCTGTGGGGCATCGACATCGACGACCGCATCGTGTTCTCGTCGAACATCGCGCCGGAATCGGGTGCGTGCCCGACTGCCGCCGCCTGCCCGATCAAGGCCATCCTCGATCCGCTGAAGGTGGGCCAGGCCCAGTTCTTCACCAACGCCATCGACACCGAAACGCGCGGCCTGGACATCGTGGCCGAGCACACCACGCGCTGGCCGGGTTCCACGCTGGTGCTGTCCGGGCAACTGGACTTCAACCGCACCAAGGTGGCGGGCCGCCATTCCTCGTCGCCGGTGCTGAACGGCGCCCAGCTGTTCGACGACGCCCAGGTGACCCTGATCGAACGCGGCCAGCCGCGCCAGCACCACGTGCTGTCGGCCGATTACACGACCGGCGCCTGGAATGGCAACCTGCGCGGCAACTACTACGGCGAAGTCCAGGGCCAGGGCTTCACCGCGCCCTTCGTGCAGACCTGGGACGCCAAGTGGATCTTCGACGCCACGCTGCGCTACAACTTCAGCAAGACCGCCAGCGTGACGGTCGGCTCGAACAACATCTTCAACACCTTCCCGACCAAGTGGGACCCGGTCAAGGCCGCGCCCTTCCCGCAGCTGGGCTTCACCTACTGCTGGGAGACCTGCCCGTTCGGCATCAATGGACGGTCGTGGTATGCGCGGGTGGATGTGGCGCTGTAAACCGTCAGGCTGACTGCGAGACGGCCGGCGCCGGGTGCAGGTCCAGGCGCCGGCCGGCCTTGAGGATCTGGCTCGGCACCTGGTGGCCGAGCAGGCCTTCCAGTGCATGCGCGGACTGCAAGAGCTGACCCAGGTCCACACCGGTGTCATAGCCCATCAGTTCCAGCGCATGCACGATCTCCTCGGTGCAGACGTTGCCGGTGGCGCCGGGCGCGTAGGGGCAGCCGCCGATGCCGCCCAGCGAAGCGTCGAAACGCTCGGCGCCGGCGTCGATCCCGGCCAGCACGTTCGCCAGGCCCATGCCGCGCGTGTTATGGAAGTGCAGGGTCAGTTCCAGTCCGGGCCAGCGCTCGCGCACCTGCCGGGTGAGTTCGCGGACCTGGGTCGGGTAGGCCATGCCGGTGGTGTCGCACAGGGTGATGCCCTGCACCTGCAATTCGTCGACGAAGCGCGCGCACCAGTCCAGTACCGTTTCTGGCGCGACCTCCCCTTCCATCGGGCAGCCAAAACTGCAGGACAGCGAGACGTTCACTCTGGTGCCATGGCTGTGCGCCAGTGCCGCGACCGCCTTCAGGCCGGCGAAGGACTGCGCGCGCGTCATGCGCAGGTTGCTCAGGTTATGGCTTTCGCTGGCCGACATCACCAGATTCATCTCGTCGACGCGGGCGCCAATGGCGCGCTCGGCGCCGCGCAGGTTGGGTACCAGGGCGCTGTAGACCACGCCGGGCTTTCTTTCGATACCGCCGAACACCTCCACCGCGTCGGCCAGTACCGGCACCGCTTTCGGCGACACGAAGGAGCTGACTTCCAGTTTTGCCAGGCCGGCCTTCGAGAGCGCATCGGCCAGGGCGATCTTGTCGGGCGTCGGCACGAAGCGTGTTTCGGCCTGCAGGCCGTCGCGCAGGCCAACCTCCTGGATATGGATGCGGCGGCCCTTGCCGCTCCACGCGCTCATGCCACCACCTTGCGTTCGCGCAGCGCCACGATCTGCTCCTCGCTGAGGCCGATCTCGCGCAGCACCGCGTCGGTGTCCTCGCCCAGGCGCGGCGCGGCCGAGCGCACCGTGCCCGGCGTGCCCATCAGCTTGGGGACGATGCCCGGCACCTCGACCTCGTAGCCTTCGCGGGTCTGCTGGGTCAGGATCATGCCGCGCGCACGGTAATGCGGGTCTTCGGCGATGTCCCGGGCGGTATAGACCTTGCCGGCCGGGACCTTGGCCTCGCCGAGCGCCGCCAGCACCGCGGCCACGCTGCGCTCGATGGTCCAGGCTTCGATCGCGGCATCCAGTTCGGCCACCCGTTTCACCCGGCCGGCGTTGTCGGCCAGGTCCGGCGCCTCGGCCAGGTCGGCACGGCCGATCGCCATCATGAGGCGCTTGAAAATGCTGTCGCCATTGCCGGCGACCAGCACATAGCCGTCGCTGCAGCGGTAGGCATTGGACGGGGCAATGCCCGGCAGCGCACTGCCCGCCGCCTCGCGCACCGCGCCGAATGCGCTGTACTCCGGGATCAGGCTCTCCATCACGTTGAAGACGGCTTCGTGCAGGGCCACGTCGATCACCTGGCCTTTGCCGCCGTTGACCTTGCGGTGGTAGAGCGCGGTCAGCACGCCGATGGTGCCGTGCAGGGCGGCCAGGGTGTCGCCGATCGAGATCCCGCAGCGCACCGGCACCCGTCCCGGTTCGCCGGTCAGGTGGCGCAGGCCACCCATCGCTTCGCCGATCGCACCGAAACCCGGCAAGTCGCGGTAAGGGCCGGTCTGGCCATAGCCGGAAATGCGCAGCATGACCAGGCCCGGATTCAGTTCGGACAGCAGCTCGTAGCCCATGCCCCAGCTTTCCAGGGTGCCGGGCCGGAAGTTCTCGACCAGCACGTCCGCTTCCGCGATCAGCTTGCGCGCGATGTCCTGGCCTTCGCTGCTGCGCAGATCCAGCGCCACCGAGCGCTTGTTGCGCGACTGAACCTGCCACCAGACCGAGGTGCCGTCCTTCATCATGCGCCAGTTGCGCAGCGGATCGCCGGCGCCGGGCGCCTCGATCTTGATCACGTCCGCGCCGAATTCGCCGAGGGTCTTGCCGGCGAAGGGGCCGGCGATCAGTTGTCCCATCTCGATCACGCGCACGCCCTTCAGGGCCTGGCCGGAGATCATATTTGGAGCTGTCATGGTCTACCTCTTCAATTGTCGGATTGTTCGCGCTGGCGCAGCTGCTGCGGCAGGCCGAAGGCCAGCACCGCGGCGCATACCAGACTGAGAGCCGCGATCGCATACAGCGCCGGCGTGGTGCTGCCGGTCAGGTCCTTGATGCGTCCCACCATTACCGGGCTGACGATGCCGCCCAGCTGGCCCAGGGTGTTGATCAGCGCGATGCCGCCCGCCGCGCCGGCCCCGGTTACCAGCTTGGGCGGCAGCGCCCAGAAGGCCGGGATCGATGCGACCACGCCGGCACCCATCACGGCCAGCGCCGCAAGCAGCATGCCCGGCTGGTGGTCGAACAGGCCGGCGCAGCAGAAGCCGATCGCGCCCAGCACGACCAGGCCGATCACGAACTTGCGGCGCTCGCCGCTGGCGTCCGACAGGCGGCCCACCGCCACCATCGCGATCGCGCCGCACAGATAGGGCACAGCGGTGAGCAGGCCGATCATGGTCGGATTGGTGGTGCCGGCACTGCGGATCATGTGCGGCGCCCAGAAATTCAGGCCATAGGAGCTCACCTGGATCAGGAAGTAGACCAGGCCCAGGGTCAGGAAGCCCGGTGTCTTGAGCGCGCCGAACAGCGAATGGCTGCCGATATGGCGGTTCTGCTCGGCGATGCGCGCGGCCAGCAGGCTGCGCTCCTGCGGCGCCAGCCAGGTGGCGTCTTCGACCCTGTCCTTCAGCGTCAGGTAGACCACGGCGCCGAGCAGGATGCAGGGCAGGCCGCCGACCAGGAACAGCCAGTGCCAGCCGGCCATGCCGAGCGCACCGTCCATGTGGCCCAGCACCAGGCCGGCGGCCGGCGCACCGACCAGGCCGGAAAAGGCCGAAGCCAGGAACAGCATCGAGGTGATACGGCCGCGGAAGGCGGTCGGGAACCAGAGGGTCAGGAAGTACAGCACGCCCGGCGCGAAGCCGGCTTCCATGGCGCCGATGATGAAGCGCAGCACGTAGAACTGCCACTCGGTCTGCACCAGCGCCATCAGTGCGGTGGCAATGCCCCAGGACACCATGATGCGGGCGATCCAGCGGCGCGCGCCGACCTTGTACAGCATCATATTGCTGGGCACCTCGAACAGCACATAGCCGACCGAGAACAGGCCGGCGCCCAGGCCGTAAGCCGTATCGGACAGCGACAGACTGCTCTGCAACGCGAACTTGGCGAAGCTGATATTGATCCGGTCAAAGAATGCGAACAGGTAGCAGATCATGATGAGGGGCATGATGCGCCAGGCCACCTTGTTCACGATCCGCGCCAGCTCGGCCGTGGCGCCGGCCGCCGCGTTGATGGGGGCGTTGAGGGTCTTGTCCATGAGGTCTCCGATGTTGAATGCCGTGGTGACGTTCTATGACGTCTTGCTGCAATTCTGTCACCGGTCGTCCAGGCGCAGAAGCGCAAAGGCATGAACCCAGCTTTCGCGGATCACGAAAGCTCGACGAAAGCCTTGCCGTTATCGGATCATGGCTGCACGGGCTGCGCCAGGTGTTCGACCAGCTGGCGCGCGTGGCGCGGCAGGCCTTCGAGGTCGCGCACGCCGATCAACAGCTGGCGCCGTGCCCAGGCATCCTTCAGCGGAATCTGGCGCAGGTCGAGCGAGCGCACCAAGGCGCGCACCGCATCGGCCGGCAGCACCGCCACGCCCAGGCCGGCGGCGACCATCTGGCACATGGCGTCGAAGCTGCGTACCTGGATCCGCAGCTTGAGGCGCCGCCCCATCGCCTCGGTCTCGGCCTCCAGGCGGCGCGCCAGCGAGGTGCCCTGCGACAGGCTGACGAAGTCGTAGTCGATGGCTTCGCCGAAGGCCAGCATGCGGCGCCGCGCCAGCGGGTGCCTGGCCGGCACCACCAGCACCAGCCGGTCTTCCCGGTAAGGCATCAGCTGCAGCCCGAGGGCCGGTGTGCGGTCGGCGAAGATGCCGATGTCGGCCCTGCCCTCCAGCACGCCGAGCACGACTTCGCTGCTGTTCAGTTCTTCGAGCTCGATCCGGATCGCCGGGTTCGCCCGCGAAAAGGCGGCGATGTCGGCCGGTAGGAACTGGGTGATGGCCGAGGTATTTGCCCACAGCCGGGCCACGCCGACGATGCCGCTGGCATGGTCGTGCAGCTCGGCCGCGAGCAGGTTGACGTCGCCGAGGATGCGCTGGGCATGGCGCGTCAGCGCGTCGCCGGCGGCGGTCGTGCGCACGCCGCGCGCATGACGCTCCAGCAGCGCGGTGCCGACCGCTGCTTCCAGGTCCGAGATACGCTTGCTGGCGGCGCCGACCGCCAGGTGGGCGGCCTCGGCACCCTTGCTGATGCTGCCGGAGCGGACGATGTGGGTGAACAGGGAAAGCGAGACGAGGTCGAGACGGTGCAGGTTCATGGCGACATGCTACACTCATCGCATGTTGAACCGCACCTTCCACCTCGGAGCATGTCCCGGCTGGCCTTAGAAGCTAGCCGATCGCGTTTTCACGTCTGCAGTTTCTACAGGCCGCACGAGAATTCTTCTCCTGCGGCCTTTGTCTTTTCTGGAGCCCTTCATGCCGCTGATGTTGTACGACACCTACGAACGCCGCCTGCGCCCTTTCGAATCGCTGGAACCCGGTCACGCCGGCCTGTACGCTTGCGGCCCGACGGTCTACGACTACGCTCACATCGGCAACCTGCGCACCTATCTGTTCGGCGACCTGCTCCGCCGCGTGCTCGAGCTGAACGGCTATGAAGTCAAACACGTGGTCAACATCACCGACGTCGGCCACCTCACTTCCGATGCGGATGCCGGCGAGGACAAGATGGAAAAAGGCAGCCGGCGCACGGGCCGGACGGCCTGGGACATCGCCGCCTTCTACACCGAGGCCTTCCAGCGCGACCTGGAACGGTTGCGCATTCTGCCGCCCACCGTCTGGGCGCGCGCCACCGACCACATCCCCGAGCAGATCGCCTTCATTTTGGCTATCGAGCGCGCAGGGTTCAGCTACCGCACGCTTGATGGCATCTACTTCGACACCGCGCGCCTGGAACGCTACGGCCACTTGGCACGGCTCGACATCGCCGGCCTGCGCGCCGGACACCGCGTCGACGTCGGCGACAAGCGTTCACCGACCGACTTCGCGCTGTGGAAGTTCAGCGGCGATGGTGAGCAAAGGCAGATGGAGTGGGACAGCCCCTGGGGCCGCGGCTTCCCCGGCTGGCACATCGAGTGCTCGGCGATGTCGACGCGCTACCTGGGCGCACTGTTCGACATCCACATCGGCGGCGAGGACCACGTGCCGGTGCACCACTCGAACGAGATCGCCCAGCACGAGGCTTGCCATGGGCATCCGCCGGCGCGCTACTGGCTGCATGGGTCGTTTTTGCGGCTGGCGGACAGCGAGAAGATGTCGAAGTCGGACGGCAGTTTCATCCGGCTCGATTCGTTGATCGAGGGTGGTTTCGATCCGCTGGCTTACCGCTATCTGGCGCTCACCGCGCACTACCGTTCGAAACTGGTGTTTTCGTGGGAGGCCTTGGAGGCGGCGCAGACCGCGCTGGGACGTTTGCGCCTTGCCTTCCACCGGCTGCCGGCCGGCGGCGTGGCCGATCCGGCTTATCGCGAACGCATGCTGGCGGCGCTGAACGAAGACCTGAACACACCCCGCGCGCTGGCGCTGGCTTGGGAAGTGCTGAAGTCAAGGCTGCCGGGCGAGGTGCAGAAGGCGACGCTGGCCTGGCTGGACGGCGCTCTTGGACTTGGGCTGGATGCATGGCGGCCGGCAGCGCACGATGTGCCGGATGCCGTGCGCGCTCTGGTGGAGGCGCGTCAGCAGGCGCGGCGCGATAAACGCTGGGCCGATGCGGATGCCTTGCGCATGCAGATCGAGGCCGCCGGGTTCAGGGTGCGCGATACCGCTGCCGGCTCCTTTGCAGCGCCAGCCGATACGCTGCCTGCATGACATGCAGCGTATGTACGCATGCGCACAGAGCGCAGCGGTACAGCTGGGCTAGCATCGGTCATCGACTGTATGGGAGGAATCATGAAGAACGCACGCCAACATCTCATCCGCGTGGCCACCGTGCTGGCCTTGATCGGCGCATCCAGCGCCGCCTTCGCCCAGAGCGCCGAGTATCGCCGCGGCTATGACGACGGTTACGCAGCGGGCCAACGCGACGCCCGCGACGACCGCGGCGGTCCTGGAGGTCCTGGCGGCCCGATGGCTTGGGGCCGTGTACACATCGAGGAAGCCGAGTACGGTGCGCGCGGCGCCACCTGCAATGCACGCCGTGGCGTGCGTGACCAGCTCGAACGCAATCGCGGCAACATCGAAGTCAACAACCAGTTGTGCGGCGATCCGGCGCCGGGTGAACAGAAACGCCTGCGCCTGGTCTACCGTTGCGGCGATAGCGCATCGGCACGGGTCGTTGCACGTGAAGGTGAGAGGCTGCGTCTGAACTGCCGCAGGTGATGCCGGTTCAATTCGGGATCAGGTCTGTTTCAGCGGTCGGCGGTGTTCTGGATACCACCTGGTAAACCAGGCCGCCGCCGCCAGGGCCACTGCGGTGGCCAGCACACTGCCCGCATGCGGGAGCGCCGGCATGAAGGCCATGACCACGTCGGCCAGCACCAGCACGCCAAAGGCGGCGGCCCAGGCCGCGCTGACCACGTAATTCGTGCGCAGGAATTCCGGACGGTCCCAGTGCTGCCGGTCCACGCTTTCGCGCGCGTATTGCAGCGAGAACGGCTTTTGAAAGACCATGGTCAGCAGCACGATCGACAACAGCCCGGCATCGACGCGCAGGCGTACGTCGGCGATCGACCATTGTGCGCCCATCGCGAGCGCCAGCAGGAAAAGTCCGCCGAACAGCAGGCAGGTGCCGATCTCGAGCAGCTTGGGGCTGCGGCCAGGCGTGATGAGATCGCGCACGAGCATGATGGCGGAAACGATCGCGGCGGCAGCCAGCCCGGCAGGGATGCCGGCCAGGCGTTCGACGACGACGAAAACGATGAATGGAGCGAATGCCAGTAGCAGGTTCATGATGCCCTCCGCAGCCAACAGAGCGTGGCGCTGCTGGTTTGATCGCACGGGGACCGCTTCGTTCTCGCTTCAGTTTTTCTTGATGGCCCGGATGGTCCCGTCACGCTTGCCGAGCTCACCCGAATGCCCGCAGGCGCTGACCCAATAGCCATCGGGCCCGCGGCGCACCAGCATCAGGTAGCGCTTGCCCTTGCCCGCGCCAATCGGATCTTCAAAGGGAAAGCGTCCCGAGGTGTTCTCGTTGTAGATCGTGAGGCGGGCCGGAGGGCGGCCGCGCAGCACCCGGTCCACATGGACCCGGTACAGCGTGGCCGCATAGCCCTCGGGATCCTCGGGATCCGGCACGCGCCGGTAGGACACCAGCATACCGACGATGACGAAGGTGCTTTCCCTCACCTCCCGCGACAATGGGATGTTCGGGTAGCCGCCATCGCAGAACGCCGCGGCCTGCCAGGACGCGGCCAGCATCGCCGCGAGCAGCAATCCGTGCAGGCCGGCCCGCATCACGCTCAGTCGAACTTGCTGAAGTCCGGCTTGCGCTTTTCGAAGAAAGCGGTGAACGCTTCCTTCGCCTCCCCACCCACCAGCATCGCACTGAAGCGCTCGTTCTCGACCGCGATGGTCTCCTTGACTAGCGCCGCGCGCGAACGCTTCATCAGCATCTTGGTGGTGCGGATCGAGGCCGCCGGCAGTTTTACGAGCTTGGCGGCCTGCCCTTGCGCGAAGGCCAGCAGTTAGGCGGCCGGCAGCACCTTGGCGACGATGCCCATCTCGAAGGCTTCCTGGGCGCCGAAGGCTTCGCCGAGCATCAGCTTCTCGGCGGCGCGGGTGTAGCCGGCGGCCTGCTGGACCAGCAGCGAGGATGCGAATTCCGGGCACAGGCCCAGCTGGGAAAACGGCATCGAGAACTTGGCGGTGTCGGCGCAATAGACCAGGTCGCAGTGCATCAGCATGGTGGTGCCGATGCCGACCGCGGCGCCGGCCACAGCTGCGATCACCGGCTTGGTGCAGCCTTCCAGCGCCTGCATGAACTGGAACACCGGGCGGGTTTCCGTCATCGCGCCTTCGCCGACGTTGTTGAGGAAGTCGTCGAGGTCGTTACCGGCGGTGAAGATCTCCGGCTTGCCGGTGATGAGGATGACGCGGATTTGCGGGTCGGTTTCGGCGCCGCGCAGGGCTTCGGCCATGGCGGTGTACATCGCACCGGTGATGGCGTTCTTGCGCTCCGGGCGGTTGAATTCGATGCTCAGTACGCCGTTGGCGGTGGTGGTCTGGATGTCCATTTGGGGTCTCCCTTTATTGTTTGTGGCTGTGCGCCTGACTTGGGTTCCCGCCTCCGCGGGAACGACGAGCCAACTTAGAAAAAAGGCGCTGAGGGTCAGCCCCACAGCGCCTTTCTTATCGGTTTACGCGAGGATTACACGCGCTCGATGATACCCGCAGCGCCCATGCCGGCGCCGACGCACATGGTGACCATGCCGTACTTCAGGCTGTTGCGGCGCAGGGCGTGCACCACGGTCGCGGCGCGGATCGCGCCGGTCGCGCCCAGCGGGTGGCCCAGGGCGATCGCGCCGCCCATCGGGTTGACCTTGCTGGTGTCCAGGCCGAGGTCGCGGATCACGGCCAGCGCCTGTGCGGCGAAGGCTTCGTTCAGCTCGATCCAGTCCAGCTGGTCCTGGGTGATGCCGGCGGCTGCCAGGGCGGCCGGGATGGCGACCTTCGGGCCGATGCCCATGATCTCCGGAGGCACGCCGCGCACGGCGAAGGAGGTGAACTTGGCCAGCGGGGTCAGGTTGTGCTCCTTCAGGATCTTCTCGCTGACCACGATCAGCGCGCCGGCGCCGTCCGACATCTGCGACGAGGTCGCGGCGGTGACGCTGCCCTTGGCGGCAAAGACCGGCTTCAGCTTGGCCATGCCTTCCATGCTGGCGTCGGCGCGCGGGCCTTCGTCCAGGTCGACGGTGCGGCGCGCAACAATGATTTCACCGGTGGCCAGGTTCGGCGTGCGGGTCACGATTTCGACCGGGGTGATCTCGTCCTTGAACAGGCCTGCCTGCTGGGCGGCGATGGCGCGGCGGTGCGATTCCAGGCCGAAGGCGTCCTGGTCTTCACGCGACACCTTCCACTGCTGGGCGACCTTTTCCGCGGTCAGGCCCATGCCGTAGGCCAGGCCGACGTTCTCGTCCTTGAAGGTCTCCATGTTGATCGACGGGTGGTGGCCCATCATCGGCACCATCGACATCGATTCGACGCCGCCGGCGATCATCACGTCGGCTTCGCCCACGCGGATGCGGTCCGCAGCCATGGCCAGGGCGGTAATGCCCGAGGCGCAGTAGCGGTTGACGGTCACGCCGCC
>Ga0265798_10002576_pt1 | contig 26605 bp, 12 predicted proteins | sample P3T30metagenome_FD_192430 | JGI IMG/M metagenome (GOLD analysis project Ga0265798, IMG submission 192430) | Plant litter microbial communities from East Loma Ridge, Irvine, California - P3 T30 | ecosystem: Environmental > Terrestrial > Plant litter > Unclassified | place: USA: California...
GTGCGCAGCGTCTCAGATACCTCTCGGCTGTCATAGACGAGACCTTGCGTATTCATCCGGCTGCCGTAGGCTCAGTGCCACGACTGATTCAGCGCAATGGCGAGGTCGTCGGGGGGCACTTTCTGCCCGGAGGGGTAAGTATCCAAAGCATTCCCGCAAATCCTTCTGTGAAATTCTGAGCACGTCGCTGATTGCAATGGGGAAAACCTAGACCTGCGTGGACATTTGGCACTGGGCAATGTATCATAACCCAGCCAACTTCACGGAACCAGAAGTTTTCGCCCCAGAGCGCTGGCTCGGAGATCCTCGCTTCGAAGCGGATAAGAGAGCGGCATTCCAGCCCTTCTCGACAGGAAAACGCAGCTGTATCGGTCAGAAGTACGCCACGTCCTGTCCCCGGTATCAATACGAAAGATTTCGCTGACTGAGAATTCGCGACTAGCTTGGCACATTCCGAGATAAAGCAGATATTGGCCCGGCTGCTGTGGAAGTACGATATTGAGCTTGTGGACCGCGAGTGGCTTGAACAACCATGGCACGATCAACGCGTGCGCGCATCTTACGTGCAACCGCCTTTGAACGTGAGGCTTATCCTCAGACGAGAGAAATGAGATCCGGAGTAAAGATGTAGTGTGGGAACAGCTGAGGTTGCATTGATGATGAAGCTCAGGTGTTCTCTGCCCATGGGCAGGCGGGAGGCAGGAACCTCGGAGGCTGGAGCCGAGGCTCCGTGGGCTTGGCATTGATCTCGTCCCGCCATCTGTCACGTCGCGTCGCGTCGCGAACAACAACATTTCCCTTCTTCAATTCTTCGAACGCAGCTACCATTTATTTTACGGGCTAGATTGTAGCTACATAAGGTATCTTCGACCAGCACAACTTCACCAATAAGAAGACTTGATGCGGAAAGAGCTACCTGCGTTTTGATGACGTCAATATCTTTGGCACTGCGATATGGCAGTTTAATTTGACCCCCCCAGCTAAAAGCCTTGCATTGCGCTGTGCGAAACGTTCATGGATTCCAAAATCTGCCTGGTCTCGCTCAGAACCTTCTTTTCCAGATCGTCACCACGTTTCGAATACATCAGAACGGGATAACTACGACAGTGTCAGCGAAAACCTCAGTCAGAGTGCATCGTTGCAGTTTCTCGACTTACGGACGTACTCCCCACTCACTCAAGAAGCCCCCATGGCTTTCTCGGCCTGCTACCACTACAGCATGAACATATGTACTGGCACCTTCTGCCAAACTTCTACCAAACAAAGCGAAGTACACTATCAACATATACCTCATGACAGCGTTTGCGTTCAATGTACGCCAGATCTCCGTTTCTCCTACCAGCCCAGGACAAACTGTGTTGACAATCACCTCATCGGAGTTCACAAGCGATGCCAGCCTCCTCACAAAAATCATCTGTAACAACTTCTCGCGCGCATACCATTTCGTAACATCATACTTCTCGTCGAACTGCGGCAAGATTGGTTTTCCTTGGTCGAAATCCGCAAAATATGCCGTCGTCGACGTTACAACTGTGAGTCTCGCCGGCTTTCCCACCAACCCGGTTCTGGCTCTCAATATCGGCAGGAGAAGCACCGCCAACATGATAGTCGAGAGATAGTTGACCTGGAAAGTCTGCTCTTTGCCTGTCTTGGGAGAGACAACATGGTCCTTGTTTTGCACACCGGCGTTCAAAATGACCATGTCCAGTCTACCCAGAGTCTGACATAGTCTGGCAAACGCCGCGACAGATTCGGGATCTTCCATATCTAGGATCCAGACTTCGACTTCAGCGCGTGTAAACTCCCTGCGGAGGGCTTCTGCTGCAACGTCGCCTTTGGCCTGGGATCGGACGGCCAGAATGAGCCTAGATAGATCTAGCTGTAGGAGCTGTCGCGCTGCCTCGAACCCCAGGCCGGTATTTGCGCCGGTGATAATGGCTGTTTGACCTTCAAGAGTGGTTCCCGCTGCGATTGGCGGAGAGTGCATGAACAGTTGGCGGTACATGAAGCCTATACCGCTTTGGAAGGTGAGGCGACTGTTGATTCGGTCCCACAAAGACATGTCGACTGCGTTGTGTTGAGATTCGGAGATACTGTTTGTGATCCATCATCAGAACACGTTACTTTCTGGAGGACTTTAGTGGCAGCGGTGAGCTCTCGAAGGTGAGGTGTTTGCATTTGTGGGTCAAAAGGGTCCCTGAATCGTGCTCGTATCATACGTAAAGCCACCGAGCTATGGCCTAACCACCGGAGTAATACCTAGCCACCGGATTACGCCCTAGCCACAGTTCATAGAGTCCGGCCGGTTCAACAGCCACCGAGGTGGGTACAATCGCATGCGGTACTGACCGGATTAGCGTCTCCACAAACGGTAATGTGCCTGACACCATTGTAGCTACTCTGGTCCTTTGAGACAAGGAAGGTACTCATGGGTCATGACCATGATGGAAGCGGTTTTCGGCGAGACGCCTGTTGTATTTAGCAAAGCTTGGTCACTGTCTTTTCAACGAATCGAGCTTCTACATGTCGAATTCCCAGACTTGAACTGTACTTGCGACCATCCCAGGTAATCTTCCACGAACTTTATCGTTAAGCCTAGAAACATCTGCGCTTGGCAAGAAGGTTACAGGACGTTGAAAAGCTTGTATTCGTTAAGCTTGAATACCATACCAACTACCGCAATCATGGCTACTATCGATAAGACAACACCCATAGCCATCATCGGCATGAACATGAAGTTCCCAGGCGACGCCGTATCCGCCTCCTCCTTTTGGGAACTGATAATGAGCGCTCGAAATGTATCCAAAGAGATCCCCGCCGACCGCTTCAACATAGATGGTATACAACCATTTCCTCTACGGAAGTAAAAATGAACATAAGCTAACTTGAACGAACAGCATTCTACCACCCCGACCCAAACCGCCTAGACAGCCTACGCATCCGCCATGCGCACTTCATGGAAGAAGATCCCCGCAGTTTCGACGCCCCCTTCTTCAATATGTCCTACGCTGAAGCTTCAGTCCTCGACCCGCAACAACGCGGCCTCCTCGAAGGCGCCTACCGCACATTCGAAAACGCAGGAATACCTATGGAAACACTCTCTCGCTCCCCCACATCTGTCTACTGCGCTTCATTCTCACGTGACGGCGAAACAATAACAGGTCGTGACTTTAGTGCGCAGTCCCGGTATCATGCCACAGCAAATGGGTCGTCCATGCTGAGTAATCGCATTAGTCATTTCTTCGATCTCGCAGGGCCGAGTTTGACGGTCGATACGGCGTGTTCATCAGGGTTGTACGCGCTGCATCTTGGTGCGCAAAGTATTCTTGCGGGAGAGAGCAAGATGTCGCTTGTCTGCGGCGCAAACACATTCATCACACCCGAGAGCCAGGCGCTTGCGCTCAGTAACGGCGGGTTTCTGAGCGTGGATGGAAAGAGCTATAGTTTCGATGCCAAGGCGAATGGCTACGCGAGGGGCGAGGGGTTCGGCTTCGTCTTGCTGAAGCCGCTGGATGCGGCACTGAGGGATGGCGATGTTGTCAGGGCGGTCATCAGGGCGACTGGTGCGAATCAAGACGGGAGGACACCGAGTATCACACAGCCGAGCCAGCAGGCCCAGCTAGATTTGTTGCAGGACACGTATCGTGTTGCAGGGCTGGATGTTGCTGATACCGACTACGTTGAAGCTCATGGGACTGGTACGCCAGTCGGTGATCCTATTGAGGCGGCTGCTGTAGGGCAAGCTTTCCGCGATGGTCGAAATGCGGACAGGCCGCTTTATATGGGGTCTGTGAAAGCGAACATCGGTCATTTGGAAGGCGCTTCGGGTATGGCTGGTGTCATCAAGGCCGTTCTTGCGTTGGAAAACGCGATGATCCCGCCAATCGCCATGTTCGAAAAGCCGAATCCTGCTATCGATGTGGCAGATTTGCAGCTCGCGTTCCCCAAAGAGGCAGTCCCATGGCCAGCAACGGAAACCCGCCGGGCATCCGTTTCCTCCTTCGGCTACGGCGGTAGCAATGCCCATGTCATCCTCGACGACGCGTACAACTACCTGCGCACCCACGACCTTCAAGGCTTGCACCAATCCGTTGGAGAGTCCATACATACCAACGGACAAACCAATGGCCACACAAACGGCAACGGTACCCTCCCATCCACAACCCCCTACGCTATCATCCCCTTCTCGGCCGCAGATAGTGACGGCACAATGCGCCAAGCAGAAGCCCTCCAGACGTTCCTCTCATTGAAAGAGGTCACGAACAGCGCAAACTTCCTCTCAGATCTAACACACACGCTCTCTTCCCACAGATCTCTTCTCCAATTCAGGTCTTTCGCCGTCATCTCATCCCTCACCGACGATCTCACCACTATCGTCTCGCCCAGCGTCTTCAGCAGTACTTCCTCGGCCCCTGACTTGTCCTTCGTGTTTACAGGGCAAGGCGCACAGTATGCCCGTATGGCGACCGGTCTCCTGCATTATCCCGTCTTTCGTCAGAGTCTTGAGGTCTGCGACGCGTATCTTGCTACTCTCGGTAGCACCTGGTCTGTGCTAGAGGAGCTCGAGAAGAACGAGGACACGAGTCAGGTGTCCAAGCCAGCGCTGTCACAACCTCTCTGTACAGCTATTCAGGTGGCGCTCGTCGATCTACTTCGCACATGGGGTATTATCCCCCGTGCGGTAGTTGGCCATTCGTCGGGTGAAATTGCAGCTGCATATTGTGCAGGTGGACTGGATCGCGAGAGTGCGTGGCGAGTGGCCTACTTCCGCGGTATTGTCGCCGATAAGCTGGCGTCTGACCCACCGAGAGAGCCAACGACAATGATGTCTGTAGGTTTGGGAAAAGAGGCTGTCCAGACATATCTGAAGGCCGAGCCAACGGTGACTGTCGCTTGCGAGAACAGTCCTGTCAACGTCACGTTGTCGGGTCCCACAGTGGCTATCTCGCGCTTATTCGACACGCTGGATGCTGATGAGGTCTTTGCACGGAAGCTACCTGTGAAGATTGGTTATCATTCCGAAGCGTTGCGGGATGGCGCGGAGGAGTATGAGCGTTTACTGGCTGGGATACGCGCACCGGTAAGGGAAGGCAAGGAGCCAAGTGCTGTCGCCTTCTTCTCATCCACCGAAGGCAGCTTCATCACACTAGAGGGTCTTGCGAGTCCGAGCTACTGGGTGAAGAACCTGCTCTCCCCAGTCCTGTTCACCGACGCAGTAACAGCGCTGGTAAGCGAAAAGAAGCAGGTCTCCAATTTCTTCGTCGAGATCGGTCCTCAATCCGCTCTTCGACGCCCCGTCAAAGATACTCTCAAGCACCTAGGCGAAGGCGAGGAAAAATGGTCGTACGCAGCTGTGCTCAACCCTCGTCAGCCTGACGTCCGCACCCTCCTCGAAACCATCGGCGCTCTTTGGAGCGCTGGCCTCCCCATCGACCTCAACTTGCCCAACCAAGCCACTCTCAAGCCTACAGCCAAGCCAAAGCGACTAACAGATCTTCCCGCCTACCCCTTCTCCCGGGCCAAGCTCTACTGGGACGAACCCCGTCTCAGCGCCCTCTACTCCCAGCGCCCCTTCCGGCGACACGCTCTTCTCGGTCTACGCGAAAACGACTTCAACCCTGCTCAACCCACCTGGCATCACAAGATACGCCTCGCGGAAGCTCCTTGGATCGTTGACCATGCGCTCGAAGGCTCTCCGCTCTACCCCGGCACGGGTATGCTCGTAATGGCCATCGAAGCTGCGCGTCAGCTGCTTCCGCCTAGCGCAGCCATCAGCGGGTATAGACTTGAAAACATTCGCTTCATGCGCTCTATACCCGTGAACGAGACGGAGAAGGGCACCGAGGCGAAGATCTACCTCCAACCGCGCCGGCACACTGCTAAAGACGCCGCGCAAGGCGTGTATGATTGGCGTGTCTTCACTCTCGGCGGAAATGAGTGGATTGAGTGTGCATTCGGCAGCATTCGCGTCGAGCTTGAGGAAAGTGAGCCTTCTCCAGAGACAACTGCACGCAAGACTAGATGGGCAAAAGCTGTGGGCGAAGAGCACGCGAGCGCAGCGAAGCAATGTACGCTGAGTGTGCAAAGTGCGCAGCTGTACGAAAATCTGAGTAAAAAATCTGGATTCGATTATGGACCGTATTTCCAGGGCTTGCGAGACATCAAGTACTCGCGCAATGGGTGTGCGACTGGCACTCTTGCACTGCGAGATTATGCGAAGAGTATGCCGTATGCCACCGAAGACCCGTGTGTGATTCACCCCACAACGTTTGACTCAGTTTTCCACGTGGGCTTTGTCTCGCTGAGTATGGGTGGTTGGGAGCCAATTCCAACGCTCATGTTCAGTAACCTCAAGGATCTGTGGGTGTCGCACAAGCTATTCGCACTCCCTGGCAATCCGCTGCTTCATGTGGCGACGAAGGAAGTGGCTCGCACATTCAGAGAATTTGAGTGGGATGCTAGCACGTTGCTTGCTGAGACAGGCGAGCCTGTCATGGTTGCCAAGGGTGAGCGTGGAACTGTCATTGCCGGTGCAGGTAGCAGCACGCGTGACGATGATGGTGCAAGTCGTTTCTCGTACGGCATTGATTTCAAGCCCGACCTCTCGCTGCTAAGCAAAGCTGAGACAGAGACATACTTGAAGGCGGTTTTCGCACGCGACCCGCAATTCTCACCTGATCCCAAAGACGCTGAGGCTGTCGACCGCGCGGACGCTATTGCACTGTATTTCATCGAGCAAGCGCTGGATAAGATCGAGAATGGCGAGCCGGTGACGTTTGACAACCACCTGACCAAGTACGTGGACTTCCTCCGCAAGGTCCGTGCAAATAGGGAGAAGTACACATTGGCGTCGCGGGGACTGGAGCACTTGAGCATCGAGGATGTCTTGCGTGAGGCGGACGACGAGCCGACACAGAAGCTTGTGAAGAAGGCTGGTGAACATCTCTATGGGATATTGACAGGAACGGACAATGCGTTGCAGATTATCTTTGAAGGCAATCTTGCTAATGGTAAGTTCAATAACACATACTGTGGAGATAGAAACAAAAAGACTGACATGGTGACAGATTTCTACCACTGCGACTTCTACTCGCGCCACTACCGTAAGGCTGGCGCGTATATGAACATCCTTGCACACGCGAATCCTCAGCTCAGGATCTGCGAGGTTGGCTCAGGAACTGGCAGTGCCACCTCCAAAGTGCTACCGTTTCTGGTAGATGATGAAGGTCTTCAGGCTGATCAGTTGGTGCGCTTCAGTGAGTACGCCTACACCGACATCTCAGTCGGCTTCTTTGAGAAGGCTCGCGAGAAGTTCGCATTCGCAGAGAAGCATATGCGCTTCGCCAAACTGGATTTAGAGATCGACCCCTCTCTCCAGGGCTTCGAGCTCGGCAGCTACGACGTGATCATGGCCTGCAACGTGATTCACACCACATCGGATCTCATGAAGTGTCTCCGCGATCTCTACGCTCTCTTGCGCCCTGGCGGAAAACTCATCATGATGGAGACCACAGTCGACAACATCCGCGACGGCATCATCTTCGGCTTGCTTCCAGGGTGGTGGATGCGCGAGGGCCACTGGTGGGAAGGCGAAGATGTTGACGCCGTACCCGGAGAAGACGAGGCGTTGGGACCAATTTTGACCGAAGAAGGATGGGATGCTGCGCTGAAGACCGCGGGCTTCTCAGGTGTCGACATGGTGTTTAGGGACAACGAGTACAAACCTCGGCACCGTGTCTCAACGCTCGTCGCAACGAGGCCAGAGGAGGCTGAGGTTCAAGCTGCGCTTGAAAGGTGGGTCATCATCGCGGATGCTGCGCAGGCTACTTCTGCCGATACGCTAATGGCGAGGCTCACTACATTGCCGTGGATTGGCAAGACCGAGACACACACTCTCGAAGGTCTCATTGCCGCTGGATTGGATTTGAGCAGCACCAAAGTCATCAGCTTGCTCGAGCTCGACACTTCCATTCTCGGCACCATCGCAGAACCCGAGTTCGAAGCCCTCAAAAAGATCAGCTTGGACGCCAAGACAGTCCTCTGGCTGACACGCGGCGGCAGTCCTGGTGCTGGGAACCCCGCCGCTGAGATGGCAGTCGGTTTCTCGAGAAGTATTTGCTCTGAGCGGGGGGATCAGGCCTTCGTCACTTTGAGTTTGGAGACCAATGACCCAGCTGAGGGAGCGAGCCATGTGGTCCGTCTCCTGGAGCACTTCCACAAGATAGGAGACAAGAGCGCAGACGCCGATTCCGAGTTTGCAGTGCATAACAGCCTCATCCACATTCCGCGAATCGTCCCACAGAAGAGCGTTAATCAAACCCTTGCCGCGCGCGCCAAACTTCCCGACAAAGTCAGCTTCACACTTGGCCAAGCATCCCCGAAACCGCGCATCAACTTGACCATCCAGCAGCCTGGTTTGCTCGACACCCTATACTACACCGAGACCATCCCTTCCAGCACAGAGCTGCACCCCGGTGAAGTTGAAATCGAAGTAGCAGCCGCTTCCCTCAACTTCCGCGATGTAATGATATCCCTGGGTCAAGTGCCAGGTGATGGTCTCGGCCTCGAAGGCTCTGGCAACGTCATCCGCGCTGGACCAGACTGCACGTTGCAGCCTGGGGACCGCGTCATGTACTTCATCTTCTCGACGGGTGGCTGCTGTGGAACCTATGTACGCTGCGACGAGGCATCGACGCGTAGGATCCCACGCGAAGACATCTCGTTCTTGGATGCGGCTGCCATTCCTGCTGTATGGGCTACGGTTGTGTATGCTTTCGACTATGTAGGCCGGCTGCGCAAGGGCGAGAGTGTATTGATCCACGCTGGAGCTGGTGCTGTGGGGCAGGCTGCTATACAGCTCGCGCAGCTGCGTGGGGCGGAGGTGTTCGTCACGGTTGGAAGCGAGTGGAAGCGCCAGCTGGTCAGGGAGCTTTACGGCCTCGCGGACGACCACATCTTCCACAGCAGAGAGGCGAGCTTCGTCGACGATGTGTTCCATGCCACGGCCAACCGCGGTGTTGACGTCGTCCTGAACTCTCTAGGAGGCGAACTTCTCCAACACTCATGGCACTGCACAGCGCCCTTCGGTCGCTTCATCGACATTGGCAAAGCCGATATCCTCGCCAACAACACGCTTGAGATGGGCCACTTCCTGCGCAATGTCACATTCGCGGCCGTGGACGTCGCGGGTATGTACGCCGAGAACAAGCCCCTGATGCAACTCGTGCTCGACGACGTCTTTAGTCTGTTCGCGGCGAACCCTGGGCTCCACAATCCCAAGCCGCTGCATGCGTTTGCGCCGAGTAAGATTGAGGAAGCGATGCGCGCGTTGCAGGGCGGTAAGATTGCAGGGAAGGCCGTCATCGATTTCGAAAAGTCGGGAGATGTGGTCGTGTATCAGCCCGCGCAGAAGCCGGCGTACGCATTTGAGGAGCAGGCTACATATGTCATTAGCGGTGGTTTGGGCGGTTTGGGGCGCGAGATCATGCGCTGGATGGCGTCCCGCGGCGCACGGCATTTCCTCGTCACCTCGTCGCGAGGCGTAGCTGGGCGCGCCGATGTGATCGCCTTCATCAAGGAGATGGAAGCCCAAGGCGTCGTAGTACACGCCCCGGCGTCGGATATCTCCAACCGCGCGGTCCTCAAGAGCACCCTCGAGGAGGCTAGCAAAACGCTGCCGCCGATCAAGGGCTGCATCCAGGCAGCGATGGTGTTGTCGGACAACATGCTCTCCAACATGACCGTCTCGCAATTCCACCGCGCCCTGGCGCCCAAGTATCAAGGCTCGTGGAACCTTCACGAACTCCTGCCCAAGGATCTGGACTTTATGGTCTTTCTCTCCTCCATGAGCGGCATCATCGGCAACCCCGCGCAAGCCAACTATGCAGCCGGCAATACTTTCGAAGACGCGCTCGCGCGGCACCGTGCCGCCAGTGGGCTGAAAGGCGTTTCGTTCGATCTCGGCTTGGTCTTAGAGGCTGGGTGGGCGAGCGACAACTTTGAGGACGTGACGAAGAGTCTGCGCGCTGGGCTGGGTGGGCTGACGCAGAAGCAGCTAATGGCGATATTGGATGTCTTGTGTGATCCCGGTTACGATTGCGCCGGCGGCGCAGCGCAGGTGGTGAACATCCATGATAAGCCTTCGAAGCTGTATCGGATGTTCCAAGACGGCGTTTTGCACTGGGTGGGTAAGCCGCTGTTCAAGAATCTCCTTCGTCTGGGTCAGGTCGAGTTGGTCAACGGCACCGGGGCTGGCGGCGAAGGCGAGGCGGCAACCGTCGACTATCTCGCTCTCATCAAGGCGGCCGCTGGTGCGAAGGAGGCTGCGCAGATTGTAACGTCGGCGTTACTTGGAAAGCTGAGTAAATCGCTGTCGATACCGGCGGAGAATCTCGACGTAGGCAAGCCAGCCTATGTGCTTGGTGTTGACTCGCTCATTGCGGTTGAGCTGCGGTACTGGTTCCTCAAGCAATTCGGCGTTGAGGTTCCTGTGTTCGTCATCTTGAAGAAACAGCCGGCCGTTGAGTTGTGCCAGCATGTAGCGGATCAGGTCATTGCAGCTAAATGAGGTTTGTAAGTCGCGACGCGACGCGACGCAACGAGGTTGGCGTCGCTAGCTGCGCGGGGCAGCCGCTCACGACTCCGACGCAGCGAGGCCCACCACCTTCGATAGAACATCAACATATTTGTGAAGACAACACAAGTTCATTTTGGAATAAAACAGATTGCACATGATTCCAAGGAAGCCATCATACTGATCCGTTTGCCGAGCTTTCAGTTCCACGCGAAGCCGATTCGATCGACCAGTGAAGTTACGTACTGATCCATAGCGGGCGTCCATGGCAAACCTCGCGCCGACGACAGCAAGGTCTCCGGGCCCTCCACGACGTGCAACGCAAGAAGACACATTGCTATGATCGACGCTTTCTGCCACCTTCCTAATCGGGTAATTTATTTGAGGTTTGTAGGCTGTTGTAGGTTTGTTAATCCTACACCTGAGAAATCTTGAACCCGCCCGGCAATTGACTCTGGTAGACGCCTGTCGGGTCGTACTTCTTCGCGACCTTCTTCATGAATGCCACCTTGTCAGCGCCATAAGCCGAAAGTGGATCCTGGTCCTTATCGGCATAGTTGAGGTACAGGTACTCCACCGCTGTGCCTTTCTCTGTGGCAAACTTCTGAATGCCGTCGGTCAGCATCTTGCCCTGAGTAATGAACAGGTCATCATCCTTCGCCTCGGACCAAAGTAGGTATGACTGATACATAATGAAATTTTCAGTGTAGCGTTCCAACCCAAGCACGTTGCCGCCTCTGGCTGTACTGTTCGCCGTGTAGCTTGTGGCAAAGACCTGGTGCAAGCACGAGATGCGCCATTGTCCAGAGGCCTTGGCTCGAAGCTCCGTCAGCATGATGTCGTATAGACGCGCTGTCTCCTGAAGAGTCTCATAATCAATCTTGTATGAGAGGGTACGGAATTGAACTCTAGTTGCTTGTATTAGCGACAATCGCACATTGAAGTCAGTGGGAAAACGTACCGTTTGGTTGTGTCACTACCAAACTCGGCAGCAATCGCGTTCATTGGCTGGATCTTGGTAGAATCGCTGAGGGTGTTGTTGACGGCGAGAAACTCGCTGTAGGCATCCGGGCGAGCCACGGGTTTGGTGTAATCGAACGCAGCTCGTACGACGTTCACGGGACTCGCTGTTGAGTATCCTTGGAAGAGGATCAGAGCAGCGTTTGGATCTCTGTTCGGGTCGAGACCAAAATTGACAAGCGACTTGAAATGCTGGCTGACGGTGGATGCAGGCCACGAGACGATACCTCCCCAGAGATCTTCGTTCTCAAATGTCTCCATGTCATAACGCGTTACGATGCCAAAGTTGCTATTACCCCCTTTGAGAGCAGTGAAGAGATCAGCATTAGACGTCTTGTTGGCATTTACAACGCGACCATCGGCAAGAACGACCTGAAAATTGATCACGTTGTCACAAGACAATCCAACGCGAGGTGCGTAGTGAGATATCCCACCACCTAGTAGGTAGCCACCAACGCCGACGGTACTGCCTCGGCCTCCGGCTACCATACGTCCTAATGGCTCAAGAGCTGCGTAGACAGAGCCCCATCTCGCCGCTGGTAAGATGCTTGCTACCTCGGAATCAGCATTGTAGGTGGTTCCATTCATGTTCAGCAGATCGATTGTGACGCCATCGTCGACGTTGTTGGCGCCAGGAATCGGAGTATGGCCACCAGATCGTACGGCAAATTTGCAAGTCTTCTGTATGCTGGCAGTCGTAAGAGCCTTGACAATTGTAGCCACTTCCTCGGCGTTTTTGGGCTGCACGATACAGTTGGGCGACAGTCTGCTCTTTCCATCGAAATAAGAGGCGATACTCGCGTCGTACGCATTTTGACCAGGGTAGGTTACGCGCTTGGCTACAGGACTCTGGGTCAGAGCTGTGCACTAAAGAAAGTCAGAACAGCATCACTGGGCAACATGAAGCTTACACAGTAGGATTCGTTTTGGGCGCGCGTTACGCTGAGCAGGGTCGCGGCGGCCAGGGCCAAGCTCAGACAAAACATGATGCAAGAACAGGCGGTGAATGGTCCTTAACGAGGACGAAACAGCTCAGAAATTTGTGACAATTCGGATCATCAGCCTTTTGATACTGATCTCATAGGTGGACCAGATGCCAGCCGAAGATGTGAAAGCTCATTGACCGAGTCTGCAAGGTCGCGGATGGCTGCAGCCGAAACTGATCTCTACGCTCTTTGAATCATTGCGGCAGATGCCTCCGTGCCGACGGCATTGACTCGACTACATCGAATCTGGAGTCTGCCGTGGGGTTTATGGCGAGTCTAGGTATCGTGTTCATGGAGAGAATAGGGCAGGAGCAGCACCCATCGGAGAAACTTACTAATGGAGCTCGCGCTAGTTCCAATCAAGTAACGCGCGGCCATCTCTTGGCGTCCACAGAAGCACGGCTGCGGGCGGCATCCCCATGGAAGAATAACACCGTTTCGGCTCTGCCGTCTATCAAGCGACACAACCCTCGATCCAATGAGATCGAGTACCGACACGGCTGAGTCGATGATTGACCCGCAACTCGTTCGCCTGCATCCTTCGCGCATGTTCCCCTTTCCTGGCCTGGTCCCGCAGGATTTCCCTAGCAGCGTGGCAGCAATGCCACGGCAGTTCGGCTGTGCGACACATCGGGACCTCTAATTCAAGTCACCGTATATCGCCTTGTAGTAATTGAAAGGCAATTCGATACGAGTAAAGTCTAGGTACTCGATGGAGATGACCTTGAGACAGGCGCACCAAGATGTGATGGACGATACTGGGAGTCAACGCGTTGCCTGCAAGCTGAGTCGGAAGGATTGCGCTATCGATAAAGTTAGATCGAGATTCATCATTGCCATTACAGGGGACAGTATGGACGGGACGCATTGCATTATGCTTTCAGCCTCGCTCACAATAGCGGCACATGAAATGTCCGGATCAATCAACCTGCTTCGCTTAGGTGGATTACCATTTGGCTGGATCTACCAAATCAGCTTGTTTCGAATCCTGCGAGACAGTGAGACTCAAATCGAAGCAATGCCCCCGTCTTGCTGTTTAATGCACCCCAACTGAGGGCTGCCTCCACAGCAAGCAATCTCGCAGGAAGATGGCGGATCTCACCCAGCCAATTGTACCCGCACCAGACGACTATGTGGTAGATCTCGAGAACCCACAAAGACGAGGTGAACTCATTATCCTCTGGATTGGAATCGTGGGAACGGTTATTTCCACGTTTCTGTTGGCTGTTCGAGCGTACACCAAAGTTGTATTAGTTAAGAAACTGTCGTCTGACGACTGTAAGTCTTCCCCATCCACGCAGTGCATCCTTACTAACAGCTGCGCCAGATTGCCTGCTCCTTGCCTGGGTAGGTGGTCACGATTCTTCTGTCGATGAAAGCTCATGGCTGACATGAGCTGGTCGTCGATTGGCAGGTCCTTGCCATACCTGTACAGTCACTCATCATTTGTAAGTTCTGCCCGTTGCTTCTTCGTTCTATAGAACGAGATTAACAACAGCATCGCAGATAGGGCACCCGCAGGTTTGATCGGTGTACATGCCTGGGAACTTACCGGTCATCAACTGAACACTATCGCAAAAGTCGGTCTCCCGTCGGCAAGCTCGGCAGCATCGTTCGCTGACTTCCAGGACTCTAGATAACGCTGACGACCACTGTGCTGTACTCGCCAGCTCTCGCCTTCGCAAAGTTGTCCTTCCTCTGTCTCTATCTCAACTTGAGCCCCGCACGCAGCTTCCGCGCTGGAGTCAACTTCACCATATTCGTTGTCGTCGGATCCTCTGTCAGCATCGTCATCTCTTTACTCGCAGCATGCGAACCGTTTGCAAAGAACATCGACGTGACCGTCACAGAAGGGCAATGCTTGAACAAAGCGGCGTTGTACATCGCTACTGGGGTACTGAACATCATCACAGATATCATGGTCATCATCCTACCTATACCCATGGTTTTGCGACTGCACATGTCGAAGGAGCGGAAGATCATGGTGATAGGTATTTTCGGTGTTGGCTCGATGTAAGCTTCCAGCTCCAGGTACGCGAGTATGACTGACTCATATGCTAGTACATGCGTGACGAGTGCGGTGCGCGTCGCATTACTTCCTCCAATGTTGACTTCCAAAGACGCCTCTTGGGACACTGTTTACCCTAGTCTGTGGATGTAAGTGCGCGGCTTTCGCCGAGCATCAGCTCTTTGCATCCCTCGCTGACAAGCTCCGCTAGCCTCATCGAAGCTAGTCTTATCATCATCACCGGTTCCCTCCCAACCTTGCGGCTCTTCCTCAGGCACGTCGCCCCATCTTTTGTCGAAAGTTTTGAAGCAACTCGACCATCGGCAACGCGTCAAGACTTCGAATTCGAACTACAAGAACACGGAATGCTTGATCCCTATGAGGTTGAAGATGGTGCGTCTGAGAGGGAGATACTGGGAAAGCAATATGACGGGAGTGACAGGTTACCGCCGTCTCGGAGCTCGGAGCTAAGACGCTTTCACCAACAGCAACTACTTGGCTCGGAAAATAAGCTTCGATAAGGGTCTGGACGCATTTTGCTTAGATGCGAAGACTATGACATCGCTTTCACGAAGTAGATTCTGTGCCAGCATCTTTCACTCCACATGGTTTATTCCGAGCCATGCTTTTTAGTTTGTGCTCTTGGGCATTGCTTCAGCTGCCTTCTTGATATAAAATTGCGAGACTAGCTTCTGAGATGCATTATGTCGGGTCTTTCCAGCCTGGTTGCACAGCCACTCTGATCAAGGCGCTGGCGCACTAGTGCTATTGACAACCAAACTAGGCCACACTCCAAGCTAGCCGGCCGGGTACCTTGCATCCGTCCGCGCTATAGTGTTGCGCCTCCTGAGTTAAATGACAGTTGACTATGAATGTCGATATTTCTTGTTAGATGGAAAGTCACTCAGGCGGTTATCAGCAAAGCAAGTCAGGAGAACGATGAAGTAGAAAGAATGTTTTGTATTCATCAATCATATATCTGATGCGCTTGCAGATTTACAAAGAAAAGAACTCCTACAAGGGATATATCAAGGCCGTTAAATGAATGTTGCAGAACTTATCCGCATCACCCCCAGATCTACCCATACAAAACCACCGGAGTAGCAGCAGCAGCCTTTGCGACCGTAGCCAGAGTAGAAAGGGGCATCCACCTAGCAGCCACGGAGGCCTTGCTCTGCACCGGCGCCGCACCACCATCGTTGTTGTTCTGGCAAGTGCCGCCGGTGCACTTGTGATAGATGCTCATCGCATTCGCACCACCACAGATCTGGTTGACATTGCCGACACAAGACTTGGTGCATGAGCCCATGATACCGGCCTTGGGTGCGTACTTGGGGTTGAGGCTGTTGTTGCAAAAGCATTCGTTGCCGTTCTCGGGCGCTGCGTAGGTGAAGCCGCGGGCATTGCAGTAGTCGACGCAGATCTCAATGGACATGTAGTCATTGAAGGTCCATGAACCGTTCATGGCGCGGTCGCTCACGTTGTCGGAGCCACAGCCAACGTACTCCCAGCCCTGGATGGCGGTCAAGTCGTCGTGATCGGTAGAGTCGCCGTCTGTTGATGGTGTGGTGCTGTCTGGGCAACTTCCTGGTGTAGCGCGTTGCGGGCCATAGGTGACGGGGTTACAGCCGGGGAGTGCAGCAAGCTTTCCACTAGTCTTCTCGTTGACGGATACTGGGATCTTGCAGTCGTTGCACTCTCGGTCGGTGAACATGGTTACGGCTGGGCAGTCTTCCACGGCACCCCCGGCATCGTTGCAGTTGTCGACAGCGTTCTGAAGTACCTTCACATCCCATCCGTTCAGGAAGTCGCCGTGGAGGCCAAAGCCAGTTGCATCTCCTTGAGCGAAGACAAACGGATGCTTGCCATCTACCCACTGGTCCGCGAACAGGGCAGTGTCGTAGAAGATCTCGAAGAAGATCGATATCATGTGGACAGGATGCGAGGCGGGGCAGTTGCCGCTGTTGTATACGTTGCCCTCTGGGTAGCTCATATGACTCTTGTGATCGGAAGGGTCAAGGGTTTTGCCGTCCCAGCACTGAGGAAAGTAGACTTGGGCTCGCAGTCCACCTGGGCATGGGTAGTCGGGGAAACCGTTAGTTTCCGGTTTGTTCGCACCAAGGCAGTTGAAGGAGATGCCCTGGGCGGCAAGACTGCCGTCGTAGCTGCGAGTGAATGGGTCACCGGCGACCATGCGGAAGCCCTCCGGGAAAGCGTGGAGTTTCTCAGTCTGATTGTTGCCTCGACGCTGGAGGTAGTAGACGGTCATGCCGCCGTTGGTGTCGTCTGGGTCACCCATGACCGGGACAGGAGCAAAGCCGGATCCGTCCTTGTATTTGACGTAAAGCTGCGGCGTCCAATAATTAGACATGTCCTCCTGCAAATCGTTAGTCATGTAGCACCAAAACGAGGTGACTGTCTTACCTTGATCGTGCATGACGAGCACTTGGAAGCTCGGGTGTCTGCGTAGGTCATGGAGGCTTTGAAGGCGGCTCCGCCTGAGATTGTGTGGACATGGCCAGAAACGGCTCCAGGGTTGACAATGGGATCAAGTCGCTCTCTGACAGTTCGTCCCGGGCAAGACATGCGGAAGAAAGCATCTGAGGAAGCAGCAAGCCCAAGGGCAAGAAGAAGAGTTTTGGTGCTGAACATGTTGGAGATCTTAGATAAAGAGTAGAAGAGAGAGGTGAAGATGGTAGAAGTGAAGTGCTGGTGATGATATTGATGCGTTGGAGACACGAGCTTTATACCGAAGTGAAGGTAGATACTGATGGTGAATGCTAGTCCTAATCCTGTGTGACAGATGTCAAAATGGAAAGCGTGGCACACTAGAAAGGTGATGATGTCGGATGTCTTTGTTAATCAGTAGCCCCGAATCCTTAGGTCAAATATATCAGTCTAGGCGCAGAGGTAGTATGTATCGGGCAGAAGATGTGAATTCTAGCCGGTGGGCGTTTGTCGTGGCTGTTTTCTCGATCTCAATCATCGCGCGAAGTCGGTTTCTGACAGCCGCCAAACGGCGTGTCGCAGTCCCACATTCATTACGCGTGACCTCACTTTCGAGTTAGGAAATTAGATGAAAGAACAAATCGTGGCTTCCAAGATGGCTGTGAGACCTAGCGTCCAAATGCACGCTTCTGGACGTGTATCACCTCGCCAATTTGAAAGAGGCCATATTCACACGCCATTGTTTTTCGCCGTCGGTCACCGAGATGCGTCCATCTCCGAAAAGCGACACTGAATAGCGCGAATTGCTGTATGCGATAGCGGTATATACGAATTGGTGTGCGGTCTAATCCCGCTCATGCGAAAGGCACATGACACCTCGATTGAAACCCATGGATGTGAATGGCGAGTCCTATTCGTCCGCCGCCGAGAGATGCCCAGCATGGTGGTAGCTGTTGAGAAATCCTGGTCCCATCGACTATCAAGCTTTGGTCCCTGGGGTGAAACTTTGTCTAAGATGCGATTCTTTAGCATGAACGGGGAATGCGGAAGTAAGCCCTGTGACAATATCACCTTTTCGTCCTCTTGCCGGCTACAGCACCGTGAATGAGATCTAATGGAAAAGGAAGCTATACTATAGAGTAGCGCTCATCGAAGGCCTCTTCGAGAATTCCTCTTAGATTCTTTGTTGCTGATTCAGAAAAGGCTACCCCGAATCAGCTTCTTGTGGTACTGCGATGAGCCACCCACCTCATGACATGTGGGCGACAAGCCACTCGCAACTTCCGCATCGCCAACAACAAAGACGATGCCAATAATCCCCTTCATGCGATTGATATCAGGGACAACACGGAAGCTCACCGTTAGCTCTATTCCAACTCCCGCGATCGTGCTAGAGGCAGTTGCCGGGCGGCCGCATCCCCGGAGTCGAGATGATCGATAGTGTTGGTGCTAACCGAGAACAGCTAGACCACGTGAAACGATTGCGATTGCGGACCCGGTAGATGGCCCGGGAACGTCTCGGAGCCCTCCCCACGCTCCCCTGCAGGACAAAATCCCATGAACTCCTTCATGAACATATACACTACCCTTCACTCACATCTGCCGAACGTGTTCCTGCGTCCTGAAGTCTCGTCGCCGACTCGTACCTTCCATCCACGGGACATGCCGACCAGCGCAATTTTACCTTTCACACAAGCCGCTCAATCTCTTCTGACCTTTGCGCCTAGGCCCTGATGTACTTTCATGCCACTCGGCCTCCATCCCCACATTTGGCCTAAACATGTCAGTAACACAGCATCAGTATCAGCAGCCACCGACCGAATTATCGCGCTGATAGTGCTCTGTACCACAATGCAAGTGGGGTTGATTAAGAGGCGAGACAAAGACAGTATCCACCAGGTGGCGCATCACTTGATATCTACGAGAACTTCAAAGTGCATAGCGCATTCTGACCCCAGATTTTTGCGCAGCCTCCAACAGACTGGGGTTTCTCTTTCCCATGACATGTTCCCCGGTCTTCTAACGCGACGTGGTTGCTGGACCGAGCCAGATTCCCGAGTACCATGGTACGTTCCTGCGTGCGGACAGGCCACAACGCTGTTCAAAGGACCAGGTTGATGGGCCTGCAGGAACCGTCAGTCCAATATCAGGGCTTTGGTCGCAAACATCGTTCCCGACGATGATGTTCAGCAGGTGATAAACGCAGTGGGGGCCGCCGCCATTTCTCGTGAAGTCGAGCGGCACTATCACTGTGCATGCCTCAAGAGCGGATGACAATTTAGACACTACTATGGCCTGCTGTAGTGTATGCGCCGCATGCGGGAGGTGATATTCCCGGAACTTACGAGAACAGCTTGTCTGAGTCGTCCGTCTCGCTCGGAGCGTCTTTCGTGAATCGTGTCGTCGGGCGCCTAACAGACACAGTCAGCAACCGCACGTCGATTTAGGCCTCAGATTTTGACATGTGCTTTGCAGGCAAGCGCGGCCCGCATCTTTGCGCCGTTGACGGCGAAGCTCAACGTTAGCCTGCCTTCCGTCGTCTAGACTCCACCATATGGACCACTCGCTACTCACTACGTGAGAACGCTACATTCGCTTCAGCAGTTTACGCGATTATACCCAGAGCTCCGGGGATACGCATACGGAGGGAGCAAGCGTTGGTACGGAGCGCGTGTCTCGGCATTACCAGGTTAGTATTTACCCCTCGATACGGTGGAACCTAGTAACCATCAACTCTGGTATTTCAAATTTCGGTTGGGTAGGCTGATAGTGCTGTAGATCTACTGACCACGCGTCATTCCCTTCTTACACAACACGTGCTGGGCTTGTGCAGGCTCCTGCTGTTCGCTCCTGCCGACAACTCATCATGCTAGCTGGATGCAACGACTATCGTCTTTGTTGCACAATATGGTTGAGTTACGCCATTACCCACTTTTCACGTGGATCATGGCCGCCATGTCGTTAAACTCAGCCAGTATCGTCTTTCGAACGTGCATTGACACCTCATCGTACATCAAATCGTACTGATATGGCACGAACCTCCACCCGTCCAAACTGTCATCCAATTAGCGAATGCGGCATTATCCCAGTATTGACAACAAGAAGTACCTTGGAGTTTGGGCCCGTCGAACCTTCTACTATCAAGCAACTAGCAAGGACTTGAGGTTGATTAGATGCAAAGATGCAAGAGATGAATGACATCAAGGCTTTGAGCGAGGATCCCTTGGCACTATCGCGATGTGTTCACGCGACTATCGTACGACCAATTCTTCATATCGGTCCTTTTGTGAACGAATGAGCGAGTTTGGCTTTCTGGTTACAAGCAGCCGAACACTACACTTATCACTACTACGGTTATACTCGGTTACTCAGGAAATGGGTTCACGATGGAGGTGACCAAAGCCGGCCCCACTAAGTTCCCCGGCGGCTTTGCTCTCTGTTGTCGATAAGACCACGCCAAGCAGACCCCTTTAATGATTGGCCCTCTAGGCTTAAACTTGCGTTCACTACAACCTGGGTAGACGGTACGGGCGATCGGATAATGCGACGATATCCCAGCACCCCATATCGACGAGACCTCCTAACTGGAAAGCCACCAATGAGCTGATTGTCGAATGGTCGAATCACAGAGTAGCGCAATCGGGTCAATTCTCGCAACTGAAACGAGCTAGCACTTGCGGTCCCAACGTCCACTTCAACAGCTTTCAGCCACCGAATTCCAGACTCTAGGTCTCTTCGCGTGATAATGGGGTGAGCTCACCGCATTTCCCACCATGAGCCACCACGACACCAACGGGTGGCGGAAGCTATGCGGAACGTAAGCCCTCGTAGTACCCGGAGCAGCTGTAAAGCTAACGGGGAGGCGGGCCTGTGGTCGCGTACAAACTATGGACTGACAAAGCGCTTGTGTCTGGTCGCGTTGAGGCTCATCTGAGGGGTATCAGGGGATGCCAGGCTTGTTGTCCCATGGCGTGTCTACGAGAGCTTATTGTTGACAGATTAGAATCAACACCCAAAGCAGTAGAATACGCTATCGAGCGTACGATCTGCTTGGTAAAAGACTGTACCATGTATGCAGCAACGCGACACATAGCCTGTTACCCCCTGGTGGGGCCCTCGAAGGGAGAGGAGGGGCACTGCTTGGTAAAGCAGTGTTTTTGCGATATGACGACTCTTCGGCGTCCCAGATCGTGGGAAGTCTGCCGGGGCGGCAGCGTCGGATCTCGCACCATCGGCATCCACAACACGATGTCGCAGCGGTCGACTCGCTCCCGAAGCGCGTCTTGAACGGCTGCCATTCTGCGACATTGGGACAGGCGACCCACGTGTACCCCGCGGAGCAAGGTCGCTTACACCTAGTCCTAGATCTAAAAAGAGTTGACAGGCTATCTTGAGGCCCAAGTGGCGAAGGCATCTACATGGCCAGTGCACATGAACAGTTCTTCACATGCAGTAAGGCGGACAAGAAATGCGCGGGCACGTCAGATGTCAGATATGCCAGATCCGCGGGAGACGGTCATCAGCTAGGTTTGCTAGTTTCGAGACGATTGGTCGATGGGGGTCCGATCCGGCGCAGACTCATCACGACTTTTGGTACACTTGGGATATGCGCTAAGCCTCACATCATTTCTTTCAGCCTGAACATTGCGGAACCACCATTCTCCACCACGTTCACTCCCATCCGCGCTGTTTCAACGGCTCACTCGGCGCGTGAAGCCACCAGCATCACTAAATAAGCTCACGGGTGCTAAAATACATGCGCTTGAGTAACTTCCACCAGTCTGCTCGTCGCGCAATCTCTACCACGACCAAACTTGTCGGGCCTATACGGACGTGATTAGTCTTCGTGTAAATACGCCAAGAACGAAGACTAAGACAGTAAAATTTCGGAGTGACCGACGAAAGAGGGGACATGGCATGATATCCGTACAAAGAGACGCAGGGACTATTGCCTGAGGAAGGTTCGGCGTAAGAGGGAGGAAGAAAGGGCTGAAAGTTTCGCGCCCAAGACCCTAAGCGAAACGAGCCTGTATTCTCTCCCATCGATGAATCGATGATGGCCTGATCACCAAGAAGGAAGACAAGGACGAGCTGAGGCGTTTTTGTGCTGACAATCAAGGCGCGGAGATTTAGCCACAGGCTACGGGTTACTGTTGAGTCCAGCTCGGTACCGACGAGAACGTTTCCTACTCGCCCAGCTCAGACACCCTGTATAGGAAAGAACGCGTCTGGACCGTTTTGCATCGAAACACCTCGCTGCGTGGCAGAGGGTGTGGCTGTTCCTTTTGGAAAAGGCGTGGCGGGAGAGGCTGAAATCTCGATGCAGTATCGCGGTGAAGGAAGAGTCAACAGCTCTCCACCGTCCACGCCACCCGCAGTCTGAGACAGCATGAAAGCACGTGGAGACAGACCAGTCGAGACGCTTGCTCGCACTGACAGCTGTATTGAGCACATAACCCCCGTTTGGCCCTCTCTTCGTCTTTCTCGTTCCATTGAAAAAGCGCGCTAGAGGGGGAAAAAGCAAGCTTCTAGTCACCTCTCTCTCCGCTCGGTGCCTCTCAAACTCCTAGCTCTGCTCGCGAAAAGAAAAAGCAGCATGCTAGTCGCCCCGAGGGGGAAGTAGGGTCTTGAACCTTGTTTCCCTGTCGTCACATCTCGTTGTAAGGTACCGAGCAGACGTAGTCTGGTCAGTTTCCCGCGGAAGCAGACACCCTGAACCTGGCTAACGTTTGTCGCTGATGGTGGTGAGGCCAATCCCAATACGGACGCGTTGCTTCTGATGGAACTACGGTGGGTATGGGATGCTGATCGTTACGGGCGATCGGCGGTGCTTTTCTCATCGTTCGTTGATTGCGACGATGCGCTATTCTTTTGGAACTGGGGGGTTCAGGTTTAACCCCTTGATTGGTGTTGAGGACGTGTAGGGGTGCGTGTGTATATATGGAGGGTACTTTTCCCTTGTAGATGATCGCCATCCAACCATCAGCTTTCATCACTCTCATCAGCTTATCTGATTCAACAACCTCTCTACATCTTCTACAAGTCTCACCCACACTTCAACGACTTCGTCAACTGCTATCCACACAGCAGCCAAATCATACATCACACACTGAGGTCTCACAACCTCGCCAACCAAACAACCACCACACACATCATCAACATGCCATCAAAATACTTGACAACGCTTCCTCCCTGCCCGGGCCCACCACCAAACCGACCTCTTCCCCCGCTACCCTCATAACGCACAACACACACTTGAGCGGCAAAAGGACTGAGTGCGACATCGACACCCTCTTCACCGTCGAGTCGAGAGGCAGCAGGAGAGCAGAATACCCAACACATGTACGATTACGAACACCGATACGAAATGATACCGAAGCCGCGACTTCAACTTGCAAGGATTTGCGAGATGGGATGGGAGAGGGTTTCGATTCTGCCGACTTGTTAGAGTCGACATAACTCGTTGTACGAGATTCTATTCTATGGAGAGAAGTTTGAGGAGAAGGGACGGGTATGGTAGTAGCTTAGACAGCGAAACAACCCGGTTCAATTCAATGATGAAGTTTGTTCACTACAATATTGAACCTGCGCATTCTCTTCCGTGACAGTCCCGCAAGATGTATAACAAATCATCACCAACACAACCTTACCTACCCACCACTGTCATTCTGCATCCTCCGCCGTACATAATTTACAGCGCCTTTCCTTGACAACTCCACAGGGAGCGCGTGTGAAGCCATCACCCAATACTGTCTTGCACCCTACCCACGATCTTCATGCCAGATCTTCTGCCGTACAGACAGCATACCGCTTTTTGTGACAGCTTCGCATGCAATGCGTATCAAGTGACTTCCCATACAGCCTTACTTCCCACACCTACCCTGTCAGATCCGCAGGCGCACATGCCACATGCGCGATGATCTACTCCAGTATGTCGTGCAGCCTCGCCCCACTCCTACCTTCGGCTTATCAGATCTTTTAGCCTCTAGGTCACCGATCCAAGAGATCAGCGTTGTGAACACCCTCCAACGGACCGGGACGTGTATCTTGGTATACTACGGCTATCCAGCTGGAGTAATATTAACCGACGGAAGCATGTAGCCTACGAAGGAAGGAAGCTGTGGGGGAAAGAAGGAATGTGAGAAGTGATCACATGCGGATGTTACTGTTTCCCATTTCGAATACCATGGCAATTCTCCTAGCTGGCTCTTAGTTTCCGTCTTCACCGATGGGAGTGAGCGATCTAGGAGCGAAGGAAGAGAAGAAGTAATGTTGGAAGTGATCACATGCGGATTTTGCTAGTACTGTTTCATCTACTACTCCAACTACCTTCACCAATTGAAGCATGAAGGGGAAAAGAACTGGTCAGCCTGTTCATATGCAGATGTTACCATTCCCGTTTCAATCACCATGCCGAAAGCGGCATGTTCATCGGCAGGATCAGGCAGTCTGCTAACGAAAGGACGAGAAATGTCGCCTCCCCCACCGCCCCTCCCCCGCCCAGTCAAAGAAGCAAACCTGAGGGAGCGCATGCAGATGGTACTATTCCTATTTCAGCCTACTATACTAACTGTCTTGACTTCGTCTTACTTTCCCCATGTTCACCGGTGGAAACATACAGTCTAAGCAGGGACGAGAAGAAGGAATGGTCAAAGCGGTCACATGCGAATGTCGTGATTGCCATGTCGATCATCTACCACACCTAAAGAGCGTCTCGGCATGCTGGCGCAGACGAAGCTATTCCCAGATGATCATCCACACCAACTACCCCAGCCTCGTCTTGCTTTCTCATGTTCACCGGTGGAAGCAAGCAGCCTATGAACGAAGGATGGGAAGAAGGAACATCCAATTGATCATCTGCAGATCCATATATGCCACTACTTCCATCTACCACTCCCCGCCTACCCCAAACACACATCTACTTGCCCCCAGGAAATATGAGACCGTTATCATGTCTCACCTTCTCCATAACCGCCAACGTATCTCTACTGTGCTGCTCCAACCTCTTCAACGCAGCCTCATCCTTTTCTTCAATACACCTCGCAAACTCCCTCGCCTCCTCCGCCAAGTTTAACTTCTCAGGCTCCTTCACTCCCGCCACATCCTCTCTCGTCTTCTTCTTCGGGTCCCAGAAGGTAATCTTGTTGATATCCGTAATAGTGGGTACAATCAGCGTGCCCTTCTCCCCGTAAATCTCAGACGGGGCGTCGGAGTTGTAGATCTTGCTGTGGCAGAGATGCACTGTGAAAGTGGGGTATGCGAGGATGAGGCGGCCGCCGCCGTCCGCGCCTGTGGCGATCTTCACGGGGAAATATTGCGATGAGGTGGGTGCGCCGAAGAGGTCGATGGCGGCTGCGACGCAGTACACGCCCAAGTCTACGAGCGCACCACCGCCCATCTCCAGGTTGAAGATGTTGGGGACTTCGCCTTGGAGTACTTTTTCGTAACGGCTGCTATACTGCGCAAAGGTAATGGATGCGCCGTATAGCGGACCCAGGTCTGAGATCTTGGATTTCAGCAACTTGAAGTTTGCTTCTTGAATGTGACGGAAGGCTTCAACCAGAACAACCTTCTTCGACTTTGCTAGTGCAAAGAGCTCGTCGAGTTCGGCGACGGTGCTGCACGATGGCTTCTCGAGGATTACATTTTTGCCCGCGTTGAGGAGCTGCTTGGCTTGCTCGTAGTGTAGGATGTTGGGGCTGGCGATGTAGACCGTGTCGATCTTATCTTGGGCAAATGCATTCAGGTCGGTGTATGTGGTGATTTGCTTGTCGGAGTATTTGGATGCGAACTCTTTCGCGGTCTCTTCCTTCCGTGAGTAGACGGCGGAGAGGCTGTATTTGCCTGTTGCGTGCGCAGCTTCCACGAAGGAGTGCGTGATCCAATTGGTTCCGATGATTCCGAGATTGATCATGTTGGCGGTGTCTGTTTGATGGATGGTTTGAGTATTCGTTTTGAGAAGGAACTGACCTGGTATAAATACGTCGCTCGCGTCGAGGGGCAGTCGCGTTCAACCCCACTAGGAAGCTTCAGCTCCAAGCTGTTAGTGTGATGTCATTGGCCGACTGTTCCGACTACCCAAAGCGGCAGTAGTTGGCAAAACTAGACACTAGGGGCAAAGGTCAACAGATGAGTAAACAGTATGCTGGATCAAATCGGTATTGTATTGCAGGTTACTATATGCAGTCATACTATAGGATAGCCTCGGTGCTGCTGTGCAAAACTATAGTTCCTGAAGAGGGTATCATGCTGCGACCATGTGTCGTGTCGTTGAAATGTATCATACCATATGCGTGAAAGAGACGTGCATCTTCGTCCCATCCATGAGCATTGTTCCGAGCCGTGTTGGATGACGATCATAATGTGAGAAGGAAAAGGTGCAGGACCAACCGTACGCCGAAATCAAACCCCAAAACTCCGTACGCTCAAAGTCGCATACTTGAAAATGCAATGACGCTGAAAGTACTAGAAGGGAAGTACTCATGTGTCGTTTATTCAGTCCTCCCATATAGTGTCCAGGTCCAGGTCGACGCGTCGTTCAGCTCCGCAGACACTCCATCTCTTCCGTGA